>Ga0256829_1001068_pt1 | contig 23709 bp, 35 predicted proteins | sample 131447metaG_FD_185979 | JGI IMG/M metagenome (GOLD analysis project Ga0256829, IMG submission 185979) | Hydrothermal vent microbial communities from Lau Basin, Pacific Ocean - 131-447 | ecosystem: Environmental > Aquatic > Marine > Hydrothermal vents | place: Pacific Ocean: Lau Basin | collected...
CGAGGTGGAAGAAGCTCTCGGCTTAAAGCTCAAAAAGAAAGAGGAAAAGGAGGGCGGCCCATCCATTATCTTCGAGGCCCACGGAAAAAAATATCCAACGATCACGCAGAACCTGATCGATGACTTCATTACGTGGTTCAAAGCCCGCAGGGGAGGGCGTGCTGTTCTCCTTTATTTCTCATTGTTCCTTGTTTTCTATGTTATCTACGTGGATTTCCCTGAGGTTCTCGGCCTCATCTTTCTCTCACCGGTGATTTACACATTTGCGGAGATTTTTGCGTGGTTGATCAACAAGGGAAAGAAAAGACCCATCCTGCAGCTGCAGGTAGAGAGGAAAGCGGTACCCGTTACACTCGTAACGGATGCAGACGGTCAGGAAATAAAGACCATGATGTTTGCTCCATCGGTCACTGGATGGGATCTGCACTACGTCTGGGACGAGGCGATCTCGGACACACCGCACCCTGGTGGCGTGGTTATTCCCAACATGGTCACCGTCCCTCATGTGCGGACAAAGCAGAAAATGGCGATAATCGAATACAAATCACCGGATGGGAAGTTCGGCGCTGCCAATCCGTTCCGCACGCTAGAGAGCTACTTCCTTCTTTCTGGGTGGCAGAAACCCCGTGCTGCGCTGGATAAGAGGTATCAGGATCTGATGTCAAAGCTCAGCAAGCTCCCTGATATTCCCCCTGAGGTTCTGGTGAAACTCAAATGCAATGACAGGTTTATTCGGCAGTGCATCGGCGATCTTAGCCAGGCTGCCTATTCCCAACAGACCCTCTTAAAGAAGTATGGTCACAGGGTGGCGCGGATCGGAAAAATAGACCTCTGGAAAGAAGACTTCCTTACGAAGCTCGATAGATCGAACGATCCGATCGTTGGAGCCTATCTCAGGAACCAGAACTCTGCGATGAACCTCACGATGAACGACCAGGCAGATCTCATCAACGATGCTAACGCCCTGCTTGCGAAAGGCCACAATCTGCATTTCATCCTTCCGCGTCTGAAACACCGCGTGAGGCTCGAACTCTTAGCTGCAGAGATGAAAATGCGGGAGCCAGACATGGGAACGCTATTCAAGTTGATGAAACAGGATCAGATAAGAACGGGCGCGCCGAAAAGCAGTGTCGTGCTGAAACTCGCAGAGGAAGAGGAATCCGAATCGGAGGAAGACTGATGGCAACCACGAAACCCGCCCCGAAAGGGGGCACGATAAACTATCCGGGAAAAGTCTACCAAACCTTCCGAAAAATGGGTAATCCTCCGGAGATAGCCCTTGCAGCGAAGTATTTCAAGGACTATGCCTATCAGATCTGGGAGGAACATCAGGATCCTCTGCTCTACGATCTGGTCATCGATAGGCTGGCGGAGATCGTGTCGGAAAATTCTGCACAATCGATCTCAAAGGAAAACGCAAAGAGTGAGATCCTGAGGCTGATGGAAGAGCATCCCGATGTGATGCAGCAGATTATCCAGAACATGATCGAGGACTCCTACAGGAACAAGATGAGGTTCATCACTGTGACGACCGAGAACATCGTCTACAATGATCTGAGTATAGTGGATAAGGGGCAGTACCTCGGTGGTGAGAAAAAGGAAAAGAAGCTCTACTACTCTCGCCTCGGTGCAGAGATCGGGAGGCTGATCTCGATCGACAAGAACGGCTCTCCGGTCATAAGGTTCATCGGAAATCCAGGAACGGGAAAGACGAATGGTGCTGTACGACTCGCAGAGGAAGCAGCGCTGATGGGCTACTGGATCTATTCTAACGTTCCGCTCAGGGTCAGGGAACCCTCACCGGGACAGCCACCCCTGCATCTGAACGTGTTCACCATCTCAGCGGTCTCAGACCTGTTCAAAGACTCACCTGATATTCCTTCGGTTCTTCGGGTCAGGGTAGCATCGCAGAAATACGGAAGAGTTCTGGGTGCTTATTTCCTCCGAGACGAAAAAGCACGTGGCATGGAGCGGTATGCGATGAGTAAAGCGGTCACGTCAGAGGCCTCTGCCCTACAGGTTCGTCGGCATGTTTTCCTGGGTTATCTTGGAGCTGGGACGATGGATGATACCGGAGAAGTGAAAAACGCCCAGACCGTGCAGATAGAGACCAAGATGATGATCACAAGCCAGTTCAGCGGGGGGCGCCCAGTAAAGAAGTTCTCGTGGATCGTGAGGAAAAGAAGGGGGGGTTCAGATCAATACCACGACGAAGATACCATCCATGGAATTCCCCCGCCGTGGGCACTCCGATACAACTTTCCCAATGTTTATGAGATGCCGAACCCCGTGTATGCGAATATGCAGGTAGACTACCTTTTCGATGAGCTTGAGTCGGGAAGGCTGAATGACGAAGAGATGATCAGGTTCGGGGCAGAGATGGCAGAGGAAGCTGAGGAATGGCTTCGCCAGCAGTTCGATGCGAAGCGGACAGAGATCAAGAGGGAACTTGACAGGAAAAAGATCCAGAGGGTAGCTTACTGCTACAACTGTGACCGGTTCTTTGCCACCCGGCAGAAAGAGGAACGCCCGAATTGCCCATCCTGCAATAACCGGAACACCACTGCTGATCCGAGGATCGTTATAGCCTTATTCGAACTCAAGGAAAAAGGGGAAGAACCGACAAAGGAGAATGCCATCAAGTGGCTGGTCGGCAGAGGGGCAAAGAAGAGGAGAGGTGAATGACCATCTCCATATCGTTAACCCCTAAAATTCTCTTCTATTTTTATTCGCCTCGCTTGTAAATTTCATATTTCGTTTTTAAAAAATAGCGAATGACTTGTTAGCTATTGGGATCTTCTATCTACTCACTCTGCTTACGAAAACAGCGATCGCATAGCAGATTGAAGGATGCAACTGACTCATATCCCGATCCTTCGGGTATCTTCTTTCCGCAGATAGCACATTTCCTTTCCCTATACCTCTTCCACTCGTTTAGTTCTGTAATCAGAACACCTACCATCCCTCTACCCATTTTCTCATCTCCTTTCTGTCTTCATCGGTGAATGGAATGTTCAGGTAGTGCTCGTATTGAGTTGCAGAGGTGTGCCCCTGGGAGAGAGCGATCTGCAGCGACCTGTTCGGGTAATAGAAAACCAGCCACGACTCCCACGTTTTTCTAAACGTCTTATTTGTCACCGAAGGACCTCCGAGTTCTCTCTTGCTCAGACGAGAAAGCCTCAAATCGAACGCTGGTAGGGTCGGAAGCTTTGGGTCAGTGTAAAAGAACTCACCCACGAGCATTCTGCCCATATCGCTTAATTTTATGGCCCTCTCACGCTGTCTGGCTTTCACCTTTAACATTGACCCCCTCGGAAGATAGACGAAAGAACCTTCGAGCCACTCAGGGTTCTGCCTGAATCTAACGAGCTCAGCGTATCTCATCCCGGTAAGAAGAAGTGTGGTCGCTATTCGCCTGATGTCTAAGTCCATGAGATCCCTGAGGACTTCCCATTCCCTCGGCCTCAGGATCCTGACCTGGAATTTTTCTGAGGATATTACTATAGGTCTTGCCATACATGTTAAGTTTGTCGTAAAACTTAACATTTTTGGTTACGAATCCACTGCATGTGACCACGTGATCTTGCATGCAGTATTTAAAGAGCGTTAAGTTTTGTTGTAAAACTTTACACCGCGCAGACAGTATTTTTCCTACTCATACCGTTAATGCTCACCATTAACCAAAACCATTAAATACTACTGTGTGATATAGTAGTATGAAAACAGAAAAGATTTTGAATTTAACTCAGCACTCACCGAGTGCTGAGCAGGTGGAAGCGGGGGTCTTTGAGCCCCCGCAGGCTATGAAGGAGGAGGTGAAGAACCTCCTTACCTTTACCGATCTCCCCACCGCTGGGGAGATTGGTGAGAGAGCGAGCCATCTCGCTGCTCTTGCCGCCGAACAGGGGGCAAGAGCAGCTATGATCGGGGGGGCCCCATACCTTATGGGGCCCCTCGAGACGGCGCTGAAAGCTAGGGGGATAACCCCCCTCTTTGCCTTCACCGTTAGGGAGAGCCGTGAAGAGGTTCTCCCTGACGGGAGTACCCGCAAGGTGGCGGTTTTCCGCCACCTGGGATTCGTGGAGGCGGTTCCATGACCGCTTCCATGGGAGGTATGAAAATGGAAATGGAACTAGAGAAAGTTATTAGCTCTACCTGGGCGAAAGCCCAGGACGAGCTGAGATGGAATGTGGGCCATCCCCTCTTCAGCTATGTGTGGATATTTTACGATCCACACGCTGGGGAGTTCTTCGCACACCCCTGCGGGGGGTGCGAATGTGTTAGGGGATGCCGTGAGGTATACATGTCATCCCCGAGGGATATTGGGAAAAACCCTCCTGAGAAGTTCAGGAGGGCAATGGAAGAAATACTGGAGGAGGTGCCCCCATGACCTCCTCCATAAATTTTTTAAAAATGAAAAATAAACTCTTTTTCAGGGTCGCTATGGCCCTGAAGAGAGCTGGTAGGCTTGAGGAGTCTTTATTCCTCCTTGAGTCTGACAGCGACAGCGAAGAGGTGAGGGATTATTTCTCCCTCCTCGGATTATATTTTGAGGATGAGGGAGGGTATGATAGATCCCTCTTCATACCTCTCCCAATCGTGGAGGGGTATGCGGAGGGTCTCCTACCCTCTCCTACCCGAAGAGCAGCGAGGCATATTCTCGCCGCTCTGAATGCTATCCCAGATACCCACGTGGTATCTCGGGAGTGGCACGATGGTCACTGGGGGTACCCTACAGGGTACTTCCCGGTGTCAGAAGAAGAGGAGGTGTACGAGTAACCCCCTCTATTGTGCCCTGATCCCATTCGCTTGGGATCAGAGTAATCGGTGCTCCGTAAGGGGCACCAGGAGTGTGAAAAAATGAGTCAAAAAGAGATCGTAAAAGAGGTGAGAATAGAGATATGGGGTAATTACTCCTACCCTTCGTATGATATGTGGGACGATGTGTTCCACATGGATGAGTTCCCCTACTACGGGGAACTCGGAGAAAAGAAGGTAGAAGCCATCTACGGGACCTTCCTTGGTCTCATAGATGAAGTGGGCAGTATGCCCTCAGATGCAGATGTCGTGAACCATATGGCATCAGCTGCAGCTGATGCTGAATACTGGCTCACGGTGATAGGTGAGCCAGCTGAGGTATCAGAGATGGATGTTTCTCTGGTGTTCCGTTGGATGGCGGAGCACCTGAAAGATCTGGAGGCGGCTCCATGACCCTTCCCACAAAAATTAGTGGTCTAGAATGCGTTATGATAGGTGGGGATTCCACCTATCAGATATATGAGTGTGAGGTGCCCGTAATTTCTAATAACCGCACCTCTCTTAGAATGATACCTCGTAAATTTGTTGTTGAAAAAGCCAGCGGGGTTGTTCACCCTACCTTTAGATCACCTCATGGTGCATTTTGGAAAAAGGTCGCGTATTACATTCTCGCTGGAGGTGATTGGAGGCTTGATCCATCACGGAGAGAAAGACTCCGTGATAGGATCCCAGAGGTGCGAGTTGAACTCGAGGAAGAAACTCGTAAGATGATGGTACCTGAACGGGTAGGCTGGATACGTTCTCGTATGAAAGAAAGGCTGAAAGAAAGGCTAAGGGAGGAAGGGCTCCTCCTACCTGATGAGGAGCTGCCTGATTCTGAAATATTTAGACCCTGACCCCATTCGTTTGGGGAGGTGATCAAAGAGATGAAGGTCGTAAGAGTGAGGTCCCCCGAGGACCTCGAAAAGCTCAAGAAAGTTTATCTCGAGCGAGACCCCTCGCTCGTCTTGGTCGATAGGGTTAATCCTATCGGCTTCGATGGGTATAAGGGGGGAAAACTGAGAGTCCGAGTCATTGTTCCGGACTCTCAGTAAAACTATTTAAAATTATTTTTATTCGGTTCGCGCGTAAATTTGATATTCTGAAAGAAAAAATGGGTTAAGGTGTTATTCTACCTGATTATTTCTTGCTTCGGAAAGAATAGCCACCGAAATATCCCCGAAGTATGAGAAAGACCGCCAGTAGTATGTAAATCATTGTTAGATCTACTATTAGGATACCACCTGGCGCTATCCCATATTTTGAAAAGAAATCTGCGATTGCGCCGATTAGATGCTGCTCAGCGCCGATAACGAGGAAAAATAAGAGAACCCATCCAGAAAAGAAAGAGATCACCCTCACAGATGAACGCCCCTGAACGCATTTTCAATTCCGGAACCGAGACCCTTGAACGCATTTGAGATCAGGTTCCAGATGGAGTGCACGAATGACACGATAGCGGAAGCAAGACCGTGAGCAAACGCATAGAACGGAGATTCAAAAGAAGATGCGAGTTGAGATCCTATCTGAGACACGCGGGAATGATCGTAGATGAAGGCATAAGCGACCGCAATTATAATCAGGATAACAAAAGAAATAATTAGACCCTCTACAAGAGGGGATCTTTTTTCAAGCATTTTATCACAGGTTGCTCAGAGCGTGTGACAGGAAGTTGAAGAACCCTGAGATCGCTGATGCAATTCCGTTGAAGAAAGCACTGATTGGATTAACGAATCCCTGAATCAAGCCTGAACCTGTAGCTGCCACCGCTGAGTGGTCAAAATAGATGGCAAGAGCCACTGCTATGAATACCACGATGCCCACCAGATAGGCGATTACCTTGTAATCGAAATTCAGTGGCCCGCTGAGTGAACCCATCTATTCACCACCTCACGCTATGTCGTCCGCTTTCACGTACCAGAACCCGAAGATCATTCCGACGAACTCAAGCAGTATGGTCAGACCCCCTGCTATCTGCCCGGCGAAAGTCCCGCTGTTCAGTGCTCCGAGCTGCATTGCGGCGAACGGCACGTAGGACTCGATCACCGATCCTACTATAGCGCCGATCACGAAGAGCAGTATAGCTTTCGTGTAGCTCTGGTACCCAGGCTCAAAAGCATAGAGGACCACAAAGAGACCACCTATGGCAAGCCCGGCGAGTGCGCCGCCCCAACCGAAACCGACATAGAGGGATCCGAGCGACCCTATGATGCCGAAGACGATGATGGCAATAGCAGCGGAGATCCCGATGGCAAGCGGAGATTCTCTTCCTTCGAAGTAGCTGAGTTTAGCCATTTTAATCATACCTCCTCGGAACAGCGAAGTACATCGGTATGAACGCAATCAGAGCAAGCACGGCACCGATACTGTACACGAGCTCTTCAAGGTTCAGTGAGAACGGAGCCTCAAACTGCTGGTAGATAGTGAGAGAAGCTGCGGTCGTAGCGTTGTTAGCGGTTGTGTTGATGGTGAAAACGTAGCCAGCAAGAGCTGTTGGCTGAGCGAACATGTAAGGAACGCTGATCTTTACATTCTGGTTGATGTTGTTTACGCTGGAATTGAAGATCGTTGAATTTATCCAGCTATGCGTTATGGCCTTATCGTTGTATTTGTTCACTGCGGAAGAGTTATGGTTTGTTCCGAAGAGTAGGTAGGCGCCTGTGAGCTTAGCGTTCGTTGTGGTTATGTTTGTCACACTAAAGAAGAGTGAGTGCTGTAGCAACCCGGATACATCCTGGGTCTTGTTCCCCGTGAAGAGAACCACTGTGCTTATGTGCTGGCCAGCGGGAAAAGAAATTGAGATTCCCGGTACTCCCTGTGCGTCTGCAGTTACGGTAGTGATTGTGCCCGTAACCCAGGCAGTTCCATTCCATCCGAAGGCTTCCTGGTATTCAGTGGATAATGAATACACACCTCCCGTTGCGGGTTTATAGGTGTGCAGATTTCCGTTGTTGGCTGCGGTTTGCCCAAGTGCACCGAAGCCACTCGCGGCTGCAAGCATGCCGAAAACAGCGATGATTATCACGAGGATATACATCCCTTTTCGGCCTCCGAGTGTTATTCCTTCAAGAATTTAGAACACCTCCATAGATAATATAGAAAAAAGAATATAAACGATGGGTTATGGATTCGGGTATGGAAAATCAGCCACGTAGGGAGATAGTTCTTTTCTGTGTTTTTCGTTGAATAGATAGAAATTTTTGACCGTCCCCGGTATCCTTTTTTTGATAAAGACCTTGAATGGTTTCCTGACCATCGAAGGTTCGCGGTAGAACGACCCCGTCCCATAAGCAGCGTTGTAGACGTATTTAATATTCACCCCTAAAGCCTCAGATAGATCTCTGAAAGAGAACAACTGGCCCTCAGGAAGTGAATAGGTATAAACGATTATCCGTGTCCTGAGGTTCACCCGCCGGAAAGCGTCTCTGGCAAGAACCTCAAACACAGAAAGCTTATGTTCCCCTGATAGATTTATGAGTTCAACCTTCATTTCTTCTTCCTCTTTTTCAGAGATTCGGCGTAATGAAGGTCGTTGAGCGCCTGCTTTTTGTATTTCGGGTCGTGCGATACGAATGAATACATAGCTGCCATCTGCAGATCCACGAGCTTAGAACCTTCTTTCCCGACCTCATGGCGGATGATCTCATACCTTACCTCACGGGGTTTTGATAAAAATCCCTGACCGTAGATTCCCGGTCTTCTTATTTCGATATTTCTATGGCGCTGTCCGTTCTTATAATAGAATCCTTGAACCACTTTGAACACCTCTTATTTCTCACGTTTTCTCATTATCCTCTTTGCGAGGGAAGCCCCCTCTTTGCCTTCACCGATAAGCTTAAGCCCTTTTTGCGTGACAATGAAGTACCGTCTGGGCGTGAGCTTTGTGTCTTCTTCTATTATCGAACCGAGTGGAAAGTCTTCTTTTAACTCCATTGTAGACTGATCCTTGTGAGTCGGAAGGAACTTTCTGTTGAGACCGTAAAGTTCGTCAGTCCCAGAGATAAGGGCCATATACGACTTCTTGCCACCGCTTTTCACCTTGTGGGACACGGCAGTTTTATTCCTGAACGAAGCGTGCTTCTCCGGAACCGTTTTCTCGCTGGCTGGAACTACGAAAGGCTCTGTCGGCTCCAACGGTTTTCCTTTCAGACTCAACGGCCAGACTAAAACGTCAATTGGTTCAGTATCTCCGAACATCCCCGGTTCGTTAAAGGTTATCCCCTTTACGCTGATAGTGTAATCTGACACTGGAACACCCAGTTTCTGTAGGGCTTCCGCTCCTTCAAGATTCGGTGCTATGTAGAACCTATTTTCTCCGTTCTCCCTGATGGCGTAGTACTCGAACCGCAGCTTGACTGCTTTTCTTCCGTTCTTATAAAGGCGAGGGTCTTCCCTCTCTTTGGACTTGAGTTTGTCCTCCATTTCTATCAAGCGATCGTCCTTCTCCTCATCCACAAAGAAGAGGGTAAGATGATCCTGAGGTTCGGTGAAATGGCTCATCCACGGAGGGATCAGCCCTTTCGAGCTAGTGTTTTTCCTGCTCTCGCTGGAAGATTTAGAAGTGCTTACTTTCTCTGCTCCGGTTCTCTGCATCTTTCCGACCTCTTGTGGTGATTCCGCCTCGTAAGGCCAGTAGAGTTTCCTTCGTCTGTTCGTTTCTATGAGACGGACGAAATCTCCCCGCTTTCTCTCTCGATCGACCACGAGAGCAGCGAGATCCCTGCGTTCACCCGGAAGCCTCTTGTATCGGAACCCGGGAACATTTCCCAGCGACCTGGAGTACTTGTATCGGAATCCGGTCGTCATCGGTGCCTCCTATCGTACCTTATCTGTGCACGGTGCCACTGTGCTTTCTGCCTTGCTACCGCAGGGGAATAGTGCGTACGGTCATAACGAATCTGAGCAAGATGCCACTGGATATCCGAACTCACTGTTCCTCCTTTCAAATTAAAACCTCTCATTTAGATCATCACCTAAAAATAGGACCAAAAGATCTACCTGTGCCAGGTAGACCCTCTGGCCTTGCGACCATTAGCACGATCGATTGCCCTCAGTCTGGCGCCCTCTGGGCCACGGTATCTGGCCTTCATATCGGCAGATATACGGGCTCTGGCTGCTGGACTCAGAGTGAAGTGCCTAACGTGGAAACCTCTGGTCGTCTTAATCACCTCCAATTTATCAATACAATGGCAGAATATATATTTTTCCTTGCTGATTATAAATGCAATTTTGCCAAAAATGGAAAAAAGGTATAAATGGACTGAAAAATTTACAGACAGACACTTAACTGGCATGCAAGATGATAAGCAAAGGGCAAGAAAAGTTATCAAAATGTATAAAATTCCAAGGGGAAGTTTACAATTTGCAAAGGAGGAATAAACGGGCAAACTTCCCCTATTTTCTACTTACCTGATGTCGATTATCTTTCTTAAGTCTATCTGCACAGAGCAGTACCTATCAGCATCTCCCATCAGTATTACTTCGTGGAGATCGGAAGTGGTGGTGAGTGATTCTGGCATTATGTAGCGTGTGCAGCCTTGAGGAGACATTTGCTTGTATTCCTCAAGAATATTTACCTGAACCGTTCTTTTCGATTTCTTAATGATTAGAGGCTTAATTTATGCAACAAGAAGACAGCTGTATTCACAACATCACCTTACCGATTCAACTGATTCCTGACCACCAAGCATATCGTGAATCCTCTGTGCGAAGGCTCTTGATATGGAAAGGGGGATCAGAGACCGTAACGCCGCACGATCTCTGCTGGGAGGTAGTTTCCACTTGCCGTAGATATCATCAGCTACAAGCTTGAATGGTGGGACATTCGTCCAGAAATAGCGAGAGCCTATGTGAAAATCCGCTCTGCCCACGAACTTCTGTGCACCCCTGACATTCTCAAGGACGTAGAACTCTGGCTGCAACGCCAGGGCAATGTCCCTGAATCTATTGAACATGGCTATCGCCTCCTCTACGTGGACAATAGGATGCCAGGAACGTGGCATCGATGCTTTTGAGAATTCAGTGCATGGAGACGAGGCAAGAACCACATCTGCCTCAGGAAAAATCGATAGAGAAGCTTCCATAAGATCCACCTGGTGAAATATGCCTGGATAATGATCGGAGAAATCCTGGATATCGTAACCGTGCACTTCAAATCCTTTCTCAATAAAGCCCTTGCTCCAGCCTCCAAGCCCACAACCCAGATCAACAACGACGTAATCCTTGCTGTTCGTGTTATCACCCCTTTACCGCAATGATTACATCTTCATGGTCAGCTGCGACATTACCGTTCCTGATGGATAAGAGCTTGAAGAAGGACATTCTACCTTTAACATCTACCTTCTCTTCGCCTAACAATGTCTTTTGCCTGCGTTTTGTGAATAGCACTGCCTGATGGTAATCCACTATCCTGTAGCCGACCATTTCCAGTAGCCTCGCAGTGTCTATGTCAAGCCTACGCAGCTTATGGTTTCTGGTAGGATTTTTCGTAACGACCACAAGCGGCGATATACCTGCTTTATAAGCCTCTGAGTAAACCTTAAGCATAGCTCCTAAGTAGGTTTGTCTCCGCTCGTTTCCGATTTGCCCTTTTGAGTCACCGTATTTAGATGATTCGCCTGTTTCCTGATTAAAGAGTTTGCGCCCGTTCACTACCCTCCCCCATTTTGCTGGATCGTATGTTGCCCTGTATGCCCGCTGATTTTCGTATGGTGGTGATATGATGCCAGCATCCTTCAGGTCGCCTATCTGACCTTCGCTACAACCATACCCTTCATTGGACCCGTGCATACAGGGCCTGTCGTATTTCTTCCCATCAATTACTATGCCGTTTTTCCCGTATCTGAGATCCATATCTCCATACACAGGAGAAGTGATACCTGCTCCATGTTCCCCCAAGAGTTCGGAAAGTTTTCTTGCATCTCCCTGAATGATATTCCAATCAGGATCCCTCATCATCTTCTTCTTTAGCACTTCTCTGTTTGCTTCTATCATATCAATGAAATGAGGCTCAAGCTCTATGCCAGTGAATTTATATCCATTGAGTTCAGCTACTATACCCGTGCGCCCAGTACCAGCCATGAAGTCAATGATCCTATCACCTTTGTGTATCAGCCCTAACTGCTCAAGATGTTTTACTATTTTTTCAGCCAGAAGAAAAGACATCTTCGCAGGATGGGCATTCGTTTCAGGTGAAAAGTATTCAGAATACTTCCCATTACCATTGTATAATCCATACCACCTCAGAACATCCTTGCACGTATGGTATTTCTCCATCACAACCCCTTCTCTTTTCTATTCGTCTGCACCGCCTTCCAGCTCCCGCTTCATCATTTCTACGAAACTATTTAAGGTTTGATCGGAGATAAAGCTGTTCACATGGAAAGCACGAACCTTTGCCCATATCGTAAAGAAAGGGATAAGGTCGTATTCCTTTCCTTCTTCGAAGATCTGCCTGAGCATCCTGTTTTTCCTCGTGGAAAAGTCACTCAGGAATACGGTTCCGATACGAGTTATCCCTAATCCGTTGATAACGCTGAAAGAAACGCTCTTCTTTGCGAAGCTGACAGTGATTTTCATTCCAGCACCCTATGGCTCGGCGTTATCTTGGTCTTCACTCTGCACCTCGCCCTCCACCTTCCTGATTGCTGACAGCTCTACGCACGACATGTAGTCGCCGTTCTCCTCCCAGAGAAACACCCACGGACCCTTAATCTGATACTCGTCGCAGGCGATATCAAAGCCATCACCGGAGACGATGACGGGGCGAGAACTTATGCTATCAAACTGCTTTGCAAAACTTTCTCTGCTCATTCCCTCTGGAACTAACTCCGTCGCGTGCCCCAGACCTCTTAGACTCGCACCTGTTACCTTCTTGCCACCACGAGTAAACACAATGAAGTCATCATCCATAAACTGATAGCCATCGGTGGGAACGGCGCCCACGTAAGCGTAACCCTGCTCATGGACAAGACGAGAGAATTCTTTCTCGAATTCTTCTTTGGTAGGGTGATCGGACTCCGTTCCTTCGAACGAGGGTACCGACCCTACGACCTGGTTGAATACACTGAACAAGAATTTCTCGATCCTATCCAGGCGAGCGCCCAGCGCTCTCTGTTCGTCTACACTCTGACCTGTTCTTTCCACTGTTTTTGTTCTTTTATCCGTTTTTTCACCTCCTTTATTCATGGTTATCCCCCCTCAGGATAGAAGGGACAGAAAGACCCTGCTTACGCAGGAATATGAGAGCGGAAATAGCACGTAGCTCGTCGGTGAGATCGGCTATCTGCTCCATTGGTTTTCGCTCAGCGCTCGCTTCGAAGATGTCGTCAAGCACATCTTTTTTAGCCAGTTCAAGCTGATGGAGATCCCATTCCCTATAGCGCTTCATGTAGTCAGCCACTCTTTCCTGATTCATCAGAATACCTCCGACCGAACACATATAGTATGTGCTCAGGCAATACACCATTCGCCACACATATGCCATGATAATAGAGATCTATGAAGCCTTCAGTGATCTCATACTTATCGCAACTGACCACAGCACTGCATATCTGCACTCTGTGGTCTTCATATCTCTTCCACTCCTCCTTGAATTCATCTATTCTCATTCTCTCACCTCCAGTCGTTCTTCGATTTCCGAGATCCTACGCTCCAACTCTTCTATCTTCCTCCGCAGAACATAGAGTTCCAGATCAACACTCATCCTTTCGCCACCGTCCAGACAACGAGCCCCAGAAAAAGCGGGGCGGATATCCACAGAGCCACCGGTGCAAAAAGCCCAGAAAAAAGCACCACGACGACTGTGGGAACAATGAAAAGAATCCTCATATCTCCCCCTCCCAACGGTACCTGCACACCCTGCACCGATGGGTGTGTGCTACCCTGCCCCAATACGTGTAACCGCACCTCGGGCACGTAACTCTGAGGGATTTCCGGGTGTCCTTGCTCAGCTCTACGAGGATTTCCCTGTAGAGCTGAGAAACACCCTCTGGAAGGATCAGAGAACCGTCGTCCGAAAAGGTCATTGGCGATCACCATAGAACCTGCTTATCACGCCAGACGCTTGCTGTTTCGTCAACGTTTTTACCTCTTCGTGGGTCAGGTTGATCTTCCCGTCATCCACGAGCTTATGAAGCAGGCTTTCCTGCTTCGGAGTTAAGAGAGGATCAGGTTCCTCCGAAGTCATCTCTTCCGCCGAGACCTCACCGCCTCCGACGAGATCGCTGACGGCCCTATTCACTGCACGAGTAGCTGCCTTTGTCTCAATGTTATGCTGCGTTGGCTTAAGGTTGCCGCTGAACTCCGTAGAATCACAGACTGCTACCTGATCTGACGATCGACCGTTCGGAGCGGTTGCCCGCGCAGTCACCCAGACCGTCAGAACTCCGTCTTCGCGCTTGCGTTCGACAGAAAGAATTTCTGTTCGCACATTGAATGCAAGTGCGATTTTTCTCCATCCCGACCTCTTGACATAGAGGTTATCCCCAATCCTCACCATGTCCGAGGGGGTGAGGATCTTTCTCTTTAGCTCTTCAAACAGCTTCATTGCCCTAGCTGCCCTTTCCACGTCGGGAAGGACAACGGGCTCAGCTGTGATCTCGTTCACAACTCTTATTTCGTCTATGTTCTTTTCCTCCATGCTTAGACACAGTGTTAAGGAACTATAAAAAGTTTACTCGGTAAAACTTATTAACATAGAAAGTAATAAAAGAGCATGGCAAAATGGACAAAAAGAAAGGACGAGGATACCATGATCCTTGTAAAGAAGAGCACCCGGCAAAAACTCAGGAACTTGCAGGCTCTGCTTGTGCTTCTTGGTAGAGCTAAGACGTTCAACGATATTCTCGACGAACTGCTCGATGAACGCACGGAGAGGGTACGCCGTGAGCTCGAGAAAAGATGATTATGGAGAGTTCAGAGCGAACCTACAGTATTGCGGAACCCGGGGAGTGAACTGCAAAAAATTCGAAATCAGCGACTACGGTAAGTTCATCAAGGAGATTAGGGAGGATGGGTGGATCAACGATGCAAAGAGGTGGATCCTATCAGCCTACGACTACAGGAATGGCTGGGACTACCCGCCTGAGAAACCAGCCCTGAACCAGAACCTACTGGACAAACTGCAGCTGGATTCCTACGATCCAGAGACGCAAAAATTTGATTGGAAGCTTGCTTCCAGAATCATATCCGAGAGCCTTCTGCTAAAGTACCTCCCTACGACAAAGGAGTTTCTCTTCTACGAACCCCAGAAAGGATACTGGAGAGATGGAGGCACCGACCTGATCCAGGTCATCCTGCGAAAAGCGTTCAGAGGAACTATTACCAAACACGCAGTTGAAGAGGTTCTGGCAGACCTCAAAGGATTCCATACAGACATGGAGTTCTTTCCTGACCACAGACCCCTTGTGAACCTCCAGAACGGGGTGTTTGACCTCATAGAAGGGAAACTAATCAGGCATTCTCCCGATTTCAATTTCAGGTATGTGCTTCCGATCAGGTTCAACCGACGTGCGGTTCCGGAAAAGATTCTCCATTTCTTAGAAGAGATAACCGCAGATGAAAAGAAAAAAGCATTGAAGATCCTGGAGGCTTACGCGTACTGCCTCCTTCCCGGCTACCCTATCCAGAAAGCGATCGCACTGGTAGGCAGAGGGAACAACGGAAAGTCTGTCGCCCTTCAAATTCTCGCTTCCCTCCTGGGAAAGGAGAACGTATCAGGAATACCGCTTCAAACAATCGGTTCGTCTCGATTCGCAGCCGCCGAACTAAGAGGAAAACTCGCCAACATATCAGGAGACGTTGGAGGGGGATTCATGAATGACACTGCCCTATTCAAGCAGCTCACCGGTGGTGATTTCATCTCTGCCGAGCTAAAAGGGGTACAGAAAAGGCCTCACTTTGAAAACAGGGCTAAGCTCATATTCGCATTCAATCGCCTACCCCAGAGTTCTGATCTTTCTATGGCCTACTTCCGCAGATTTGAGCTCATAGAGCTCACACAGGATTTTAGCGGAAAAGAAGATAGAAAAATCATCGAAAAGCTGACAACGAGCGAGGAGCTTTCGGGCCTTTTTAATCTCCTTGTATCGATTTTTGTGCCTACGCTCATGAAGAGGGGGGATTTTTACGAATCAATGGATGTGAATGATATCCAGGTCAGGTACGAACTCGCCAGTGATCCCTCGCTCGCATTCATACACGAACAGGTAGAAGCAGATCCGGAAGGACAGGTACTCGTTGAAGAACTGTATCAAAAGTACACCGCGTGGTGCAGGAAGAAAGGTTTGTCCCCAACAACGGAACATTCATTCGGGAACACGCTAAGAAACAGATCGGGATTACTGGTGCAGAAAAGGAGAATACAAGTCCGGGGAGTCCAGAAGAACTACTATGTAGGGATCAGGCATGTAGAGACTGTTGAACCTCAGAACCTCGATCAAAAATTAGACGACCATGACATTTATTCTCTTTTATCTGATTACATTAATAGTGAATTAAGTAAACATATACTAGGATTTAATAGTATAAGTTGCATAAGTTACATAAGTTTACGAGAAATTAAAATGCATGTAAAAGGAGATAAAAAGGAAAATAAAGATTCAGCGAAACATATGCAAGTCATTCAACATGTGCAACCAAGCGAGCATGTTCTTGTTCGTGTTCATCAGAACATCGAAGTAGCATGGGATCCCAAGCCTTACTACCTGAGAAAAAACGACATCGTTCACATCGATAGGAGACTGTTCGGAATACTGAGCAAGAGGGGCATAGTCTCAGAGATTCACAGGGGTGGTAACCAATGATCCCTACTTTCATCCTGCAGAATAAAAGGCTCAGGCGTAAGCTTGTCAGGAAAGCAAGAAAAGAATACATCAACATTCCAAGAAAAATGGATCCAGATTTAAACAAGCTATTACACTCTTGCTACCAGGAGTTGATCCGCTGATGCAAACTTTTATATTCCCACTTTTTATTATTTCATTGTCATTTATGGTGGTCGTTGTAAAGAGAGGAGGAATTACAGTCAGAATTGAAGGAAAATTATCATCTCGGGAGAAACGCATCGTTGAAGAAGAGATCGGCACTCTCTTGAAGATGCTCATTGGTTTTAGGGGGATTGAGAATGAATGAAAAGAGAATCTGGTTTTTAGCTCAGATTTTGTTCTTGCTTGCGGTAGTTTTCAATGCCGTAGCTTTTCTTTTCACCACTCGGGCAATCTCGTCTGGTTTGCACGAGATGAATCCTTTCAGGGTCTTTGAGTTTACGCACCCCTTTCTTGTTCTTCCTATGAGTCTTGGTGCGTATGCTTCCCTGTATTTTGTGCTCAGGGTCTCCCGAAAGAACCACCCGCTTTTTCCCTTATTTCTTTCCCTTTTCCTCTTTGTCTCTTTTTTGGCTGATTTTTCTCACGATCTTTTTGTTCTTGCGGAGGTGAATTTGCTATGAAAAAGTTTCTTGTGATCTTAGTGTCAATCGTTATGGTTTCGGCTGCTCTTATGGTTGTTCCTGCGTTCAGGAATGGAGTGGTGAATGCAGTCAAATCTCCATCTTTCCCTGTGTCACCGATAGTTCCCCTTGCTTCCCCGTCTGTGGTCAACACGACGGCGTATGCGAACGGAACTTTCTCCGGATACGAGAACTACGGTTATCTCACCTCGGGAAATGCGACGGTGAAAGCGGCGAAGAATGTATCTGCCCAGACGCTGTTCCTGAATGATACGCTTCCAACGTGGCGGTCTTTTATTTTTGGCTCTTCCTGGGGGCAGGGATACTCTACGAATATCTCTCTCGGCGCCTATCAGGTTTATGGAAATACAGCTGCAAATATCACACTTTCCATCGCCTCGCCTTATGATCCTCTTAACAACACCTACCTTCTAAACGAGGTTCTCATTGAGGTTTACAACGCTTCTAGAGTAGATACTGCTGGGAGTGGTGCCCCGTTCTATTCGTGGTCGCCTGCAACCAAGCATGGAACCGGACGCCCCGCTATCCTTGTCTCAGCATCCTTGAGCCAGCTTTCTTATAGTTTCTACGGTGGCCTGAATCTCTACATCATCCTGTACACTAACCTTAGCTACTACTCTATGCAGCTCGGGGGAGGAAATGTCTCTACGTGGTTGAACATGGGAAAAACGCTCCCCGAGCTCTCTTCCACTTACCCGACCCCGGCATCTATCCCCTTTGTTCAGGGATGGGATTATAGCGGTGTGGGTTCGGGCGGCGTTTCGTGGTCTCTTCCTTCCGGGAGCGTTTCGGAAGCGGTTCAGTATTCCTCACCCTATTCTGTAAAGATGGTTAGCACCGGGTATAATCCGCCTGCGTATACCGCTAACACGGTTTATTTTGATCCTGTGGTTTCCTGGGTGGATTTTGAGAATGTGCAGGGAAATCCCAACGTGCCTGAATTCAACGTCTCGTGGCTGGTCACGAGCGTGGTCGTTTCCGTCACCTCGTCAGTTTACTCCTATTCTTCTTCTTACTCGATAACGGAGAACGTCAACTGGTTCAACGGATCGATGACTTTTACCATCGGAGATCCACCATCAGGGTGGCTCAATGGCTCGTCTTTGAACGGAAAAACATGGCCGACGGTATTCGATTTCTCAGTAAACCACCTCTATGTGAGCAATCTCGGATCTCCTTATCTCGAGTTCAACGTTTCCGGTCATAATTCTGTTTTCCAATTCACACCAACCACGCAATACGTGGATGTATTCACGGGCACAAACGATCAGGTGACGGATAACTCGGGCGGGATCAGTGTTTCCTACACCACACATGATCTTGCCAATGGCTATCCGTCTGTGGTTTCCTACGGGATCTCGCAGAGAACGGTCAACCCAGGTCAGCCAGTGAACTTCTATGTGAATAGTTCTGAGCCGTTTGCCAGTGAGCCTGACCACAAAGTCATCGGTTTCGGTGATGGAGATGTTCTGACGACGTCGCCATCCGCAACCCTTTCAACGGTGGTCACACACTCCTACGCATCGGCGGGAACCTACACACCCACTTTCTACGTGCAGAATGACCCGAATGCTGCGTTGGGTTCCCTCAAAACGTCCTTGAAGTCAATGCCTTCAATCACCGTTAAGCTCATCACATTAACCGCAAATCCTCCCGCATACACGGTTCTCGGGAAGAATGCAACTCTCACACTGAAATGGGTTACTGCTCCCGGTAATCCAGTTCAGCAGATCACGCTCAAAATTAACCACGCTCTCGTGGACACTTTCACCGTTAGCGGAACAACCGGAGAAGTCTCGTACGATTATATTCAGGCTGTTTCGATCCCCAGCACGATCCAGTGGAACCTCCATGCTCTCTATGGTTCGCAGAGCCTCACGGTGCAGTATTCGTCCGACACTACCCCAACAGCGAACTCTTCTTCGGTAATTGCGATGGAAGCTCAATACGCTTCTCATGCTTACCCTCTCTACATCTCCGGTGCGCCGGGTGGAACTGGCTACTACCAACAGTTTTTCAACATTTCTGACCCTTCTTCCTATGGGATCAACGCTAACGGGAGTAACATCCAGTTTGCTCTTACAAACGGCTCTCTCCTTTATGCGTGGATCCAGTCAATCAATTCCTCGGTGATGGATGTCTGGGTAAAGGTTCCCAATGGGACTTCGCAGATAGACATGGAGGTATTTCCGCAGTTTGAGAATCTGTTTAACAGGGACGGGTATCTGGGTGAAGCGCCCTACTTAAGCGGGACGGCACTCCCAGGGCTACCGTCCACGTATGATTATTACTGGGTGATGGCTTCCAAATCGTGGTCATCGACCAATATACCCGACTATACTCTGAACATCTCTTTTGACCCTTCCTTAATATCGGGTTACCTAAACTCAAACTTATCGAACGTAAAGGTATTCTTACAGCTCTCCCCCTCTTCTCCTCTCGTTCCGCTGGAAACGAAGAACCTCACTACGCTTTCTAATACAGCTACCTCTGTTACTGTGTCCATAAATACTACACTCGCCCCGTATAATGGGACGTGGCAGGGCGGGGTTGCGTTCATCTTCGCAGTTGCGCCAGTAGGAGATCAGGTGAATTACTGGAATTCAAACTTCAATTTCACTCCAAGAACCAGTATAGCTTTTTCATTTCTTCCGTTCCAGAAAAACTCGGGAACCTATGCGGAATACGATAACGGAAGGTTTGTGTTCAATCACTATGAGAACTTCACTTATAAAAACCAGTACTGGACCTACTCTGGGGGTCCAGGCGGGGGCGTACAGTCTTTTGGTTGGTTCGCTTCTGGTCATTACTTAAAAGAAGCAGGCGCGGCAGACTTGCAAACCTATTCACCAGAGCTTTTCCCCGATACCGGAGTTATTTCTTTGACTTCCACTCAAAGTTTCAGGTATGTCCCACTGGCGCTATTCAATAACAGCGAAAAAGTTCCAGCGAAGAACAGCCATTATCTGTATGGAAACGAGACGGGATTCTACACGGTTACGAATGACACCATTGCTCCCTATTCCGTTGTGAATGGAACTGCCCCTACCTTCGGGGCTAACTTTTCTATCCCGTCGGGTTATTCTACTCTTTCTCATGCTTTCAATCATCAGGTTACCCTTAACACCTGGGAAGGAGCGTGGGCATCAGGGATTAATTCCTACTTCATTCTGTGGGATGGAAAAAAAGCAAATCTTTATTTCAGAGGTTCTCTGATCGGAAGCGAGAATTTTTCCTATGGACGAGCCTATGGAGTCGTGGGAGAAAACATTTCTTGGTTCGCGTACACCTATGTGTACGCTACCTTTTACTCAGATGGAACGATGCCTTCTTTCTCTGTCGGCGCTTCTTCGCCTTTCTTCGGGAATGTCTCTGCATCTGCGGTTGTGAGTGGAATAGAAACTCAGCATTATAACTCGACTTTTTCTATCTATCAGTATAACATCCCTCTTTCTCCCACTGCAAATTATGTGCAGATCAATTTCAATGATACGTGGATCTTCTACTCAGGCTTCCCGAATACTTACGTGGTTAACTACACCGACCATAGGGTTGTTTTTGAGAACATCAGCGGCTACACCTCGATCCAGATAAATTTCATCCAGCCTTCAAGCCAGATCGGAGAGCCATCGACGATAAGCATCCAGCCCTATCAGGGTTCCGTGCTGCTGACGATGCCGCTCTCCTATTCCGTTCGCTACACTCCATTTCTGACGTCTACTACATATCAGTTCTGGTCGGATACTCCCTTCTTTACGGTACCTTTTGGGTCTAAGATGACTGTCACTGTCTACGATCAGTGGAACGAGTCCGTTGGCAGAATTGTGAATCACCTTGTCGCGTCAGCGAGTTCGGTTATTCCTGTTCAACTCAACGTAACAAGGGTTCACATTGATTTCACAAACCAGACAGGTTTACAGGTCTACTTTGAGCGAAACGGAATAAACGTTTCCGCATTCGGTTACACGATTTACCTTGCGAATAATTCCCTGTACAGGTGGACGACGTCCGTTTATTCAGCACTCAAAGGGAAGATGGTCAACTATACCGGCACGCTGGCTACGGATAAGCCGGAAATGACTTTGATCATCTCAACGAACCCCGCACCCGCTTCCTATACGATTGAGGCATTCGGCTATCCTGGGTCGTCTGTGGGGCAATTCCTGAACTCCGGTCCTGCGACGGGAAATCCGAACGTAACCCTCACCGTGAACGGTCACAAGGAGTCTCTGAACACACAGTACCAGAGCACTGTCGGAACCACTCTGAACATAGTGATAACGGATCCTCTGGGTCAGGTTTTACTGGAGACCAACGTTACCCTCTTGCAGACGGGCAACGTCATCTCCCTGACCATCCAGAAACCATCGTACATCTTCGGTCTCATAAACGAAGAGACGGTTCCGGCGAGTTCTCCGCTCGCAACGCAGTGGAATAACCTTTCTGTGCAGAACAGCACGAGGCACTTCAATTTCACTACGTCGGTAAACCAGGAGTCAGAGGTGTATCTGCTCGGTGGTGAAAATTACACTATGTTCACACACGATAACGTGACGGACACTATCAATTTCACGTTAGACCAGAACGTCTTTTACATTATTCACGGGCAAAATATCACCAGAGCCACGACACAGCAGATAGAAAAGTACATCACGGAGCAAGCAGGTAAGGGGGCCCTCACTATCCAGCCTGTAGTAACCCCTATTCAGGCGCTCGTTCATGACAGGCTCTATTTCAGTTTTAATGTTTTCTATTCCAACGGAACAGAGCTCAATCAAACCGAGCTCCAACAAACATCAAAGCTCGCAATGGTAATCAACCAGTCCTCACTCAACTACACTTCCTCACTCTATCTCGCCTCTTTCGCGGTGAATCCTACCGTTCCGCAGTTCTCTGTTTCCGGGGATTACCTCAATGTGAGTTTCACGATGGAAAACGTTGGCTACTTTACGTTTTTCCTTAAGTTAATAAGCGGCAATTCCACTGGGGTGTTCTCGTCTGTGTTCCATTCCTATTCGATCACGAACCAGTCCGTGAACATGGAATTGTCCGTCTCCGGTCCCGCTTCTTTCGAAAAGAACACTACAGCCTACTACGTTGCGGCGGTAGCATACGGAAACGGAACCCTGTTCAATGCAACCGATACGGGGCTCGCGCTGAAAAATATGCAGGTTCAACTCTTCCGCAACGGGCAGTTCTTTTCCCTTGAGACTCCCTATTACATCCAGCCCGGAAAGATAGGTATAAAGCTCAACCTTTCCCAGATAGGCAGCAACTACGTTCTTGATGTCCTCGTTACCACGTTCAGCCTGAACGGGCACAATACCTCTGCTCAGGCAACGACTTCTTTTTCGGTTCTGGCATACAACCCGAACACGAATTTCTGGGATTCCCTCCTGAACGGGATCGCCGGTGGGTTCTATAAGGTCTCACTCTATCTGGGCATCATCGTGACCATAATTGCTTTCGTGCTTTACGTCTACCGCTTCGTAACCCGAAAGAAGAGGGAACTCAAGAAGCAGGCACGCCGTGTTCAGGCTGACCTCGTAGCGGAGGCAATGTATGGTTCCCTGTCAGAACAGGAAAAGAAGAGGATAATCATGGATTACCAGCGAAAACATTCGGGTATCCTGCACAGATGGAAGATGGATCTGGTTAAAGGCTTTGACAAATTGCATAAAAAAAGAGGTGAATGATTGATAAAGTGCCAAAAAAAGTTTTGGATAGTTACCGTTTTGTTCGTATTAATGTTCGGTGGTTCGTTCACAGCGATCCACCACACTGGGCAAACTGAAGGCGTGACCTACGCGAACGCACTCAATCTGTCGGAGAAACAGAACATCACCAACGAAATGACTGTTTCTATTGTCGGGTACGATCGTGCTTACGATCTCTATATCACTGCCCCTTCGAACACGAAGGCACCGATGATCAAGAGTTTCTGGCTGAATGTGAGCAGCCCGGGAAACTCAACCGTAGATATCTACTTTGCAAAGGCAAGAGCAGTTCATCGTTCATTCTCGTGGCACACTGTGGTGTACCTGAACACGACTCTGAACGGAACGGTGGATACTTCGGTGGTCATACAGAGTTCTAAGCTCGGTCTCAGCAGAACGGTGGTATTCGTGCTGAACTTTATGACCGTTACGACCTACGTGAAGTACGAGACACAAAAAATTAATGAGCAAAAAACTCAACTTATTCCGCTGTCAAGTTCATACGTGACTTACCTGTTCGGCGGGATCATCGGCATCCTATCCGTCGGCGCAGCCATCGCACGGCAGAGATCCTCTAGGAAAGGCTGGACGATGAAAAAAGATAGCAAGAAGAAAATAGTAGAAGAGCAGAACAAAGGATGGAGGCGATACTTTGGCATCTAAGTCGTCGTATGATGTCAAGGGCATAAGCGAGGTGGAAGAAGCTCTCGGCCTAAAGCTTAAAAA
>Ga0256829_1001069_pt1 | contig 23703 bp, 25 predicted proteins | sample 131447metaG_FD_185979 | JGI IMG/M metagenome (GOLD analysis project Ga0256829, IMG submission 185979) | Hydrothermal vent microbial communities from Lau Basin, Pacific Ocean - 131-447 | ecosystem: Environmental > Aquatic > Marine > Hydrothermal vents | place: Pacific Ocean: Lau Basin | collected...
ACTTTAGTAATTCTTTTGCTTTTATGTATGCTTGTTTCATGATATACCTTTTTTTGGTTTATCATACTAATTTTTTCCTATAATCTCTCTTTTAAGGTTTCTTTTATTTTTCATTGGATTTGGCTAGGCTTAGAGGGGTTAAAAAAGTTTGTAAACCTCTTTTTGTCGCACCCCAAAGTAGAGCTTTTCAAACATTCAGCTAATTTTAAGTTTTAGAAAGCTCATAAAATGGGGCTTTGAAACTTAAACGAAACTAAAAGTTTGTAAATCGATTTTGAATTTTTAAAAATAAGAGGTTTGCAAACTTTTTAAAAATTGTTATTTTTTTGCAGTTTCCCTAAAATAGGGCATTTGCTGGTTTTTTGCTTAAAATTGGCTTAAGTAAAAAGTTTGTAAACTGTTTTGGGTGTTTTTATTGGGTTTTAATGCCGTTTTAGCTTGCGGAACGACACACAGGTCGTCCCCTACAAATGGATATAACCAAGATATTGCCAACCCGTAGGGTCAGACCTGTGTGTCTGCCGAGATTGTGAAAAAACTTAAAAAATAATGGAAATGAGGCTTTAGCCTCATCTTGTTATTGCCATTTATTGGTAATATTTTTGCGAGACCGAAGTCTCACTTCCAAGAAATACCAAGTTTTTTCACAATCTCGCCCGTTAGTTCAAATTGGCAAAAAAAATAACCAACCTTAAATAAAAATCATTTTTAAATATGTAAGAAAGATATTTTAAATTGTTGGCAAATATTTATAGTTGTTAAAATTCACGGGACGACACACAGGTCGTCCCCTACAAATGGATATAACCAAGATATTGCCAACCCATAGGGGCAGACCTGAAAAGTGTTAAATAAAAGAAATACGAGTTGTAGCATTTTTTCCTATCGTGAGATATACTTATCTATTAGACTAAAATAAATTATATGTCATATCTTGTTAATAACTCTTTTAATTTAGGTTTATATTCATTGTGTCCATCTATAATTGAGCTAACATTACAGTTGTGTATTTTTACACTCTTTAGCTCTTTAGTCTTAAAAATTTTAATCTTGCTTAATCCTATAGGAGTATCTAGCATAGTTACTTGGTAAAGGTTTTTCAGTACCATATCTTTTTTAGAGTAAAAATTATATATATTTTTAGATACTGCATGTGATACATCGCTCCAATTTACTTTATCATTATTTACTGCACCACCTAAAAGTATAATATTATCTACTTTCGTTTTGCTCTCTAGCAATTGAAATAGTGTATTAAATATCACTCGTGCACCTAAAGAGTGCCCCATTAATGTTATCTCTAAATTTGGATTTAACTCTTTTTGCTCTATTATATAATTGCTTAAAATTTTGGCACTCTCTAATGTTTGATGTACTGCTTTATACCAAGTAGAGATGCCACTGTTTAATATAACTTTTAAGTTTTGTGATTTCCACTTAAAACCTACTATTGTAGCATCAAAATAGTGGTTTTTTAAAGTTTTCATCCAGTCTTTAAACTGTTTTTTATCTCCTTCGCTTAAGAAACCATCTATGGCTATTATAAGTTTATTACTCTCTCTTTTGTGTAACTTCTTAATACCAACTTCACTCTTATTATTTAATTCCAATGGCGTTCCTATAGCTTTTCTTGTTGCATTAAATAGCTTGATAACATTAAAAATTTTTGTTTGAGGCAATGCAAACAGTGCTAACTCTCCTAAATGTAAAGTATGGTTCATATTTTTCGCTTTAGTTTCATTTTGGTATGTAAGATTTTGTGAAAATATTAAACTGTAAAGCTCTTTAACACAGCCAGCATATATTCTTACATTTTTTACCAAACTTTTTGCCTCTTTATCTGTAATAGATAGAACTTTTTTAGCATTAACTAAACTCTTCTCTAAATTTTTTTGTGTAAGCAAATAGCTAAATAGTAAAAAGTTTTTAAGCCACAGTTTTTTTATTTTTCCTTGCATAAGCATAGAGTAACTGTTGTTTTCTATCTTTTTATAGTTTAAGTTTAGATACATAGCCCATAGTTTTAGTGCCTCTTCTTCTATTGGAGATATTATAGTATCATCTAGCATTAGCTCTTTTAAAGTATAGATAAAAGCTATCTTTTCTGATTTCTCCAAGATGTTTAGTTTATATATATCTATAATAAAAAAGTGTCTGTTTTTCTGTTTAGATATATCCATTAAATTTAAAGTATTAGCAAACTCTTGGTAAAAAGGAATTTTTTTATTATAAATAAAGTAGTGCATTATTATTGTCTTATCTATATACTCTTTAGTAACATCAATAATGTTTTTTTGCATTTTAGGACTGATTGGAAGTTGTTTAAAGAGCTTTTCTTTGTCATAAATGTCTTCCAAATCAATTTCGTCAAATATCTCTGCAAATAGTGTTAAAAAAAATAGTAGCATTTTACTAGATGACTTTGATAAATTTGTAATAGTATTTTCTATGTCTAAGTTATCTCTTGTATTTAGGGTAAACAGATTCTCTAGCTCGTTATCATTAAAGTGATAAAATTTTGCCAAGTGGTTAATAAATTGAACAATATCTTCTGTTAATGGTGTTTTACGATATACTAAAAATATAACAACCTTTAGAATCTCTATAAACTCATCTTTTTTTACTCTGTTTAAAAAAATATTTACTGCCATATTATGCCTTTATATCAAAGTATTTTAATTCATCTTTTTTTACTTTTATAATAAACTCTTTGCCTTTACCTTTTTGTATATTTTGAATATCTTTTAAAATATATGGATTTTGAAAATAAGATAATTTGAATCTGTTTTCTGGATCTTTTTTTATCATACCTAATAATCCAAGAATTTCTGATCTTGAGAACTCTTTTCTTAATAGCGATAATCCAGTATCTATTTTTTTATCATCTTCTAAAAAGTATATTTTAATAGTTTCGTCTTGTTTTATATACTCATAGTATACAAAAATTGCTAGTATAGCTACTGCTACAGCACTAGAAGTATCAAATGCACCAAACCAATTCCACAAATTATCTTTATTATCTGTGCTAGTAAAATAAAAAGCCAATAAACCAATAATTATTATTAATACATATATTGTTAAAGGTGTTTTGAATTTTTCCATTGCTTTCATAATTATCTCCTAAAATTTAGATTTATGTTTTATTTTACGACTATAAGCCTTTTTAGATGGCACAGCACTACTAAAGCCTCTTGCTTCTCTTCTAATTATAGCCAATTTATGGTAATTTCTAATTTTCATAATTTATCCTTCGAATTCTAAATAGCATTTGTTACATTTATATAGTGCTCTTGCTTCATCAATAGTCTCACCAATCTCACTTCCAGCCTTTGCACCTAGTGCGGCTCCACCTAATGCACCAACTACTCCACCCACAGCTGCACCTGCTACAGCACCAACAGGTCCTAAAAAAGAACCAGCTATTACACCAGCTTCTGCACCGGCAACAGCACCACCAGTTCCTACTACTCCTCCAGCTACACCGCCAACAACAGTTCCAACTTTTTTACCAGTTTTTACTAAAATAACAAAATCTCTACTCTCACATTTTGGGCATTTTGGTATAGTTTCCATATAAACTCCTTAAGTTTGATTAGTAGTATTGTAGCAATAATTTTGGACAGTTTTAGTCTAGTTGAAAATATTTTTAACTAAATCTAAAATATTTGGAGTTCTTTTATCCATTTTACTACTACATTTTGGACATATTGGGCTAAGGTTTCCAATATCTATAGGAGTTAAAGCATCAGATTTAATATTTACATATTTTATATATCCGCACTTTTTACAAAAATAAGTAAATGGTTTTGGGGCTATAGGCATATTTAGTTCCTTTTTTATGGTGTATTATATCTTATAGTTTAGTCAACTACTGTCTGTAAAAAGAGGGTAGGGTAATAAATACCCTAAACTTTGATTATTTTACAATTTAAATGTATCATCACTATTTAGCATAAAATCATCGAACTCATCAAAGCTTTTAAATTGCAACTCTTTGCCATACATTTGATTAATAGAAGATAGTGCTTCTATTGCTCTGTCTGCATCATTCTCACTTAGAGATTTACTAAACTTATCAAAAGATTCATCGAAAGCTAATTTTCTCTCTTTATAAGTTGTCTTAATTAACTCTATTAACTCCTCTTTTTTTGCTATAAGTTCAGGAAGCATTGTTGTGCATATTTCTTCTATTTTTTCAGCTTTCAATTTTGCCAATTTAGCTTGTGAAAATGCACCAAACAGAGCATTTAGTGCCATATCTACACTTTTTGTACTAAGAACAACTGCTATAGAACCTATAATTATTGCTATTGCTGGAGCTAAAAAGCCTGCAACCACAGGGCTGACTAATGGTGATAAAAATGCTTCTAACTGTGCCTCTAATGCTACAGTACCAACTACCATAACTGCAGAAAGTATCCCTTTTATTATAGTAGAGAGTAAATCTTTATAAGATTTTATCTCACCTTTCATAAAAGAGTAAATAGCATTATAAATTGATTTAAAAGAGTCTTTAAGTCCATTCCAGATAGATTTTATTTTACCTGAGATTGATTTAAATATTTGGCTTAATATTCCAACAGCTACATCTAAAGTACCGTAAGATGCACCTCTTTTAAATGTTTTATAAAAGTCGTCTAAAATCTTTTTCAAGAGTCTTTTTACTCTTAGCATAATAGAAACTTCACTGTTACTGCTTAATGCATCTTTTATCTCATAAATCGCACCATTGGCAAGAGAAGAGAGTGCAACCACTACTGCATCAGAGGTACCAGCTTGAATAACATGAGCAGAGGCAGTGGCTGTTTGCATCATTATAGCTGTGGCTCTTGGATTTTCGCACATAACTCTATTGGTCATATTATTTTTGTTAAGCATCTCTAATGCTTTTTGTGCTTTTTGTGCCTGCTCGGGTTTGTTTTTATCTTCTGCCATTTTTTCTAAATTCTCTTTATGCTTTTTATAGTCATCAAATGGCATTGTTAAAACATCGTTATCGTTTAAGTATCTATCTTTTAGTAAGTCTTTTGTATTTTTTATAACTTTATGCTGTGATTTTTCTATAATATTTCCATCCTTATCAAATGTTACTGTATCAGTAGATGGGTGGTTTTTTATAGCTATTTCTTCTTTGCTACTGCCAATAATTGTATCTACATCATTAGCATAATTTTGCATTATAAATTCATATTTCTCTCTATCTTTAGCATTTAAATTTTCAACTTTTTTACCAGAAGCTTTAATCTCGGCAACTTTTTTAATATCTGCCAATTCATCAGTAGTATATTTTTGCTCTCCTGTATTAAAAAGTTCACTTTTTATATTTGCTTGTCCTACATCTAAATCTTCAAAATATTGTCCAAATGCGTTGGGATTTTTATTGTGTCTATCGTAAGAATTGTTTACTATAGTAGTGGTTTTTACAGAGGCAACATATGCCCCATATGTATTTAAGCTAAAGATATTTAAACCACATCTAGCTAAAGTTTGAGTGCCTATCTCGTTTATTATATCTTCGTACAGTGGAGCATATGTCATTTTAAACCTTTTGAATTTCCTGTGTTATTTTTTTAGCTTCGTCTAATACCTCTTTGGATTTTTCATACACTTTGCCGTCTTTATCAATAATAGGAGTATCACATACATTTTTAACTGTTGCTGCTGTACTGGCTGTAATAGCTAATAGTTTTTTCTCATCTCTTGAAAAATTATTATAATATACTGTTCTATCTAGTACAACTGCTAGCTTTTCAATATTATTCACAAAAATTTCGTTAAGTGTTGCTAAAACATTTAGCATCTCATCTGCTCGCCAATATATACCATCTAAGACTGCACAAGCAGAATCCATCTGTTCTGCTGCAATTTTTGCTTTATCATAATTTGCCGATGCGGTATGCTTGGCTTCTTCTGCTTTAGAAGCCATCATCATCCCTCCAACTGCAAGTACCGGACCAGCTATTACACCACCAAGTACTGCCATACCGCCAGCCATTCCAAAACCTCCGGCCGCTAAACTACCTCCACCAAGCCATGCCAATGTGGCATTTGTTGCTGCAACTCCACTTAAACTTGCTATTGCAGTTCCCGTGGAAGCAGAAGCTAGCATACCTACACCACCTAATGCACCAAATCCAGCTAATGCCCCACTGCCAAGTGCAGCAGCAGTACCACCTAATACTTCTTGCATTTTTAATACGCTATCTTTTATATTTAACATATCTTCTTTGTTAATGTTGTATTTAAAATTTAAATCGACCTCGTTTTTAAAATCTACATTTTTAATTTTCTCAAACAGAGTAACAAAATTTGGCAAAGAACCACTATTCTTATCGTAAATAGATACTTTTAACTTACCCAAACTCTCTAATTTACTATTGGTATAAGATTTTTCTTTCTCTAGTCTCTCTTTTGCCTCATCGTATGTCTCTCTTGCCCAACGGTTATATTTATCTGCTGTATCAAAATCATCTTTTGCATCAACACCTTTTTTAACGCCATATCCTGCTGCTAGAACAGCACCTGCTATTATAAATGGTAAAGGCATATTTACTCTCCTTTAATTTTTACTTTATATGAGCTATCTAGCCCATTAATTTCTTGCAACTTATTGCAAACCTCAGCATTTAATTTGTAAAACTCTAATTTTCCATAATTTTTTTTATATGCATTTTCATACATTCTATCTACTCTACAAATTGTAGGTCTATTATCATAAATCCTGCAACCTTTTGTAGTATAGTCGTAATGTTTGCATACTCCATTGCCTAAATCAAACTCTTTTAACTCTTCTATGTTCGATATATGCTGGCAACATAATCCACACCCAGTACATGGATACATTTTATAACTCTAACAGTAGCTCACCCTGTTTAGATATTGCTAATATTGCTTTTGTCCACTCTGCATAAAGCTTTGCAATATTATTATCTAAGTTAAAGGCTTCTAGCATCTTATCTATTACTTTTTGCTCTTCTTCATGTAAAACATTATCCGAATATACTAATGCCATAAGTTCTAGCAGAATAACTTTTTGTGCTTTTTTATTTGAAACCTCTTGCAATACAGTCTCTAAATCAAAAGTGATGCTATCAAAATCTATATCATATATTTGCATCTCTTGACAATATGTAGATATAATATCATTTTGCTTAGTTGAAAAATCGCTATCGCTTCTTGCAATATAGTGTGCTAATTGTAAAAATACCTCTTTATCTTTTTTCTCTAACATGTTTAAAAACATTTGTACTCCTTTTATTTTAAATATTGGAGTATTCTACTATTATAATCCGACAGAATCGTTCTATTTTAGATATGTTTTAAAAAAGTTTGAAAGTTTTAGAGTAATTCTTTTACTTGCTTAGAAAGAGTATTTTGAAGTTTTTGAATATAGGCAACTTGTAACTCTTTAGGGCTTAGAATTACCAAGTCTGGTAACCATTTTTGAATAAGTGGTAAAATTTCTAAATCTTGAGTGTAGTTTAATGTAAATATTATACTACCATCTTCACACTCTTTAATAAATTTTTGGCTTGGTAGTAGTTTTTTCATATCTTTTTTAAAGTAGTGTGATATATTTACTGTTGCTTTAATTTTTGCAACTTTAATTGGCTCTCCATAAAGTGTTAGAGCATTTTGCAATCTTTTTAAGAAGTTTAAATAAGTATCTAAATCTTTATAAGTAATTTCAAATTTATGATTACTCTTATTAATTTCTGTAATGAAATTTAACTGAATAAGCTTTACTTTGTTATTGTAAATTATCGCAATATACCAATTGTTATTTGTAAATATCAGTCTTAATGGTTTAACACCATAAAAAAACTCTTTATCGTTACTAACTTGAGAACTAATATCAAGAGTCTTTTGCATCCTTATAGCATACTTTAAATAATTAAAATGTTCTTTAACTTTAGGATTAATTAGGCTCTCCATAGTATAATTTTTAAATACAAATACCGAATCATCTCTATTTGTTAATTTTTTTAAAGTACTTTTTTCTAACTCTTTAAAAATTTCAGGGTCAAACTCTCTTGCCATCTGTAATAATTCAGATATATCATCGCTGTGCTTAATAAACTCTTCTAAAATATTCGATATAGAAACTAACTTATAATACTTTTTTCTAACCTTTTTTATAGTTAATATATGTCCATAAATCTTATGTAAATCTTTTAAATATCTCTCTAATGTTCTTGGTGAACATTCTAATATATTTAAAACATATGCATCATCAGTTGCAATTTCTCTTTTTTGTAAAAATATGCTCATTAATTTAAAAAGAGCTAGTACTTTCTTTTTAGTTGCCATTATAACTATCTAATGCTTGTTTAAGTTTTTTTGCTAATGCATCTTTTAACTCTTGTGGCTCTTGAATTATTAAATCTGGTAACCATTTTTGTATAAGGGGTAGTATCTCTAACTCTTGGGTGTATTCAATACTAATTAGTACACTACCATCATCTAACTCTTCTATATATTTTTGAGTAGCAATCTGTTTTTTCATACCCTCTTTAAAATATTTTGCCACATTCTTATTGACTTTTATTATGGCTGTTTTGGTTGTAACACCAAATAGGCTCATAGCGTTTTGTGCTTGTGCAATAAAATCTACATACTGCTCTATATCAACACTCTGGAAGCGTCCTTGAGAATGGCGTTTTTTTACCTCTTGAATAAAATTTAATCTTAAAAATTGGAATTTCTTCTCTTTTGTTACAACTGCTATATACCAATTATTATTTATAAAAACAAGTTTTAAAGGTTTGATATCTTCATATGTAATATCACCATCATATTGATAATAAATATCTCTATATTCTCTATCTTTTACTGCTTGTCTTAAATCTTTAAAAATTTTGTTTTTAGTGCTATCGCTTAACTCCTCCATAATATTGTTTTTATACACAAATAGAGATTCATTAGTAGCTAACTTTTTAAGAGTACCTTTCTCTAACTCTTTAAAAATTTCTGGGTCAAACTCTCGTGCAAGTTCAAAAAGAGTATATAAATCATTACCATTTTTTATAAACTCTTCAAAAATATCAGAAACCTTAATTAACTTCCATACATTTTTTTTATCTTTTTTAATTTTTATTATATGGTCATATATATTTTCTAAATCTTTTAAATATCTCTCTAATGTTTTGGGTTTACAGTCAAACTCTTGTAAGATATGCTCATCATAAGCGGTTATCTCTTTTTGAGTTAAAAAAATCTCCATAAGCCTAAAAAGTAATTTTGTTTTTTTATCTATTGCCATTATTTATTCTCGCTTTTACAATTTAAAATATTATCTACTATACAATATTGCTTAAATTTTTGAATCTCTTTATCTATTAAATTTTTAGCATTTTCAATATTTTCTATACTGTTAGCATGAACAAGCTGATTTCTTAAATCATGCCATATAAAATCTTTAAAGTTCCTATTAAAATCCATAGACTCTTTTATCTCTTTTATAATATCTTTATTTTTTAAGTAATTAAAGTTTTTATTAAAATATTTATAACTAAGAATTTTAGATAAAGTGTTAGAGTATATTTTTTTACACTCTTGATTTAGTTGGTAATAAGTATATTTTGAATGTCTATTATAATTTTCTTCATTTTCAATTTTTCTTTCAATATTTTCTATGTAGTTATATATGTTTTGACTAATAGATTTAATAGAACTTTTTATATAAAACCCTTTGGCTTCTGCAATAAGTGCAATAGCTTGTAATAAATACTCTTTTTTATTTAAATTTTCTGCCAATTTATAATAGAGTTTATATCTTTTGTAATCATGGTATTTAAATATTTCTAACTCTTTTTGTAGAGTATTTAAATCATTACTCAATAAAGGGTCATTTTTCATCTTTGCTAAAATATTGTTTAGCTTAGGATAAGTTTTGAAAAATAGATTATTTGTAGATAGTGCCATAATATCTTTAGAAAATTGATTTAAATGTATCAGTAACTCTTTGTATCTATTGTCAGATATTTTAATTGTAGAAGAAATTGTATAGTTATCTTTAAAATTTTTAATAATAAATGACAAACTAGCTAAATCTAAATATTTTTTTAAATCAATTAAATGGTATTCACCTTCAACTCCTGGTTCTGCTTTTATAATCTCTTTTGCAAACCATATATGCTCAACTTTATCAATATCTTTAATATTTTCCATTATTAAATTAATAGTTGCCATAATTGGCATATGTCTAAATCCATGTGTAATATCTACGATAACTTTATTATATTTTTCTATTGTATTGCTAATTAGGCTAAGCAGAGCATCAAAATCATTCTCATTTTTTATTAAATTAGCTTCATTAAAAATATTTAAAAAATCTTCTTTATTTTCACTCTCCTTTAAAATTTTTTCTTGAACCAATTTTGCCTCTTTTGTAAATAAAGGAACTATATCGTAGTTATTACTATATTTATCAATTAATAACGGTAAAGTATTTGAATACTTAGGAAGATTCTCCTCTTTATTGAAGTAGTACTTATGCTTACTGTTAAAATTTATAGCTTCACCATTTTTATCTATTTTCCCACCTGCTAGACCTAAAATTGTAATAACTGCCTTTTGCATCTCTTCTCCTAATATTTTCTAAAAATCACATGTTCAAAACGCGAAAACTTCTCTACTTTGCCGTTTACTGTTTTCTCTATAACATCTCTTGTTGTGGTTGAGTGTATAGGTATTAAACCGATAGATTTAGCAAAGTTTACCATTTTATAGCAACCACCAAAATCACCTTGTATTAAAACATAATCTCCACTATTGGCATTTAGCTTTAAATACTCTTTTAATGGTGTAAGATACTCTTCTAAATTATCTAATTGTGGTGGAATATTAGACCACAGTTTTTGTAAATCATTTGGCAAAGATATAAACTTATCTACACCTAAAGTAGCTTTGGCATCTGCCTTTTGTGCTGGTGTAAGTTTATGCGAAAATAGTAAAAACATTTGCTTCATCTCTATCCTTAATTTTTTATTTATTGTAGTATTATTTTTAGACAAAACTTGTCGAGTAAAGTTATATTTTATGAAATCTTCCTAATCTATCGCATTCGTTTAATTGCATTAAGTGCTTTAAAAACTCTTTATTAAATCTTTTTGATAACTCCTCTATACTCTCTTTATAAACTAATCCATGGTATAAAATTAAATTTAATATATACTCTTTATCGCTACTTTTAATATATTTATCCTTGGCAAGTTTATCTAAAATAGGCTTAGCCATTTTAGCAGACTCCTCTTCGTGTCCGAAAAATAGTACATGGCTATTATTTGGGTTTACTTTTCTTGAGTTAGGCTTACCAATATCGTGCAAAAGCGATGCAACTTGTATAACTTTGCTAAAATCTTTAAGCTCGGCAACTTTGCAAACCATCATAGTGTGGCTCCAGCAATCGCCCTCTATATGGTATGGGTTTATATCAACCTCGGCATGTTCACAACACTGCATACTCTTTTTTAAATCTGGGTAGTTAAGACAAAACCACTCTACTAATTTATTCATCAAATCCCTTTTTTATTGCCATTATATATAAGTAGTTAGACAAATTTAGCCTAGAAATTTTATTTTCATAATTATATTACCATAAAAACCAAAGTTCCATCTTTATCGACTAAATTTGTCCAAACAAGAGTATATCATTACAGCATCAAAACAAAACAAAGGAAGAAAAATGAAAAATGTACTTTTAAAAACAACAATGGCAACAGCAATAGCACTATTAGTAACAGGTTGCGGAGGTGGAACAGATAGTATTGGTAACTATGGAGACTATGGCAGTAGTGGAACAGGTACAGATACTTTAGCTATCGCTAAAACAATCAATCCAAAAGGCTTTGTTGTATTGTGGGATAAAAAAAGTAGTGGATACTCAGAGGTAATATATACTGATGATTTAAGCAAAAAAAGAGGCAATGGCTATACTGCTACATCAAACACCAAAGGTTTTCATAAAATGACATGCGAAGAGGTCTATACAGACGCAGAAGAAGCTAGCTACAAATGTAAGCCTGATAATGTTACTTATACTAAAAGAGTTAACTTAAAGGCTGGGGTAGAGTATAAGTGGTTAGTTAATTACTCAGATGGTGTTAATTTCACTAAGGGTGATGTACAGGCTATTATGACATATAACGACGGTGAATTATCTATTCAAAAATAATATATAAAAGGAGAAAATATGCCACAGTGTAAAAAATGCGGAAATGTAGTTGCAGCAACAGAGGTAAAAGATGGTTTATGCAAAGATTGCTTAGGAGTAGAAAATATAAGTGAGCTTCCTAAAAAAGAGGAGCCAAAGCCTAAAGTAGAAGAGAAAGATAATAGTACCGATACTTGGGGTATCGTATCTTTAGTTATGGGGATAATAGGCTTTTTCTTATTGCCAATCCTTCTAGGTCCTATAGGATTAATAAGCGGTTTAAAATCAAAAAAGAGTGCCTTTGGTATTGTAGGAATTATACTCTCTTCAATTCAGATATTATATGTAGTAGGTTCACTAATTATGGTTGCATCTGTTATGCATTAATAGATAAATATGTAGCAATAATACTTAATTATAAAATATTATAAGTATATTGCTACTTTTTGACAAGTTTTGCATATATATTATGTTAATATTATACAATTTAATTAATAGGCATATAAATGAAATACCATTATATTGAAGTAAAAGTTAATTCTAAAGATAAGCCACCTTTTTTTACAGGCTCTATGCTTCGTGGAGCTTTTGGTTATGCACTCAAAAAAGTAACCTGCATAAATCCAAGCTATAAATGCGAAGGGTGTTTTGCAAAAGATAACTGCTTATATTACAGTTTCTACGAAAAACAAAACAGCTTTCACCCCTTTCGTTTCGATGTAAAATTAGATAGCAATAATTACAACTTTGGACTATATCTATTTAACGAAGCAACAAAAGAGTTACCATATATTTTAAGTGCCCTACACACTATGCTAACCCAAAATGGCATTGGTAAAGATAACTTAACCTTTGAAAATTTAGAAATTTTAGTAAATAAAACAACTATTTATAGCAACAAAGAGTTTAAAGATTTAAAAATAGAGCCAAAAGCCTTTAAAATAGACAACTTTTGTCAAAATGTTAAGATAAAATTACTCACACCTCTTAGAATAAAAAAGCAAAACAGACTTCTAAGAGAAAATTTGGAGTTACAAGACATTTTACGCTCTATATACCAAAGAGAGCAAGAGTTAAACAGTGGTGTAAAAGCACACAAGCTAAACTACACCCCAGAAGTTGGCACAACTCTTAAACTCTTACAATACAAACAGCTAAAACGAAAAAGCAACCGCCAAAAGCAAATTCTAAACATAGATGGCTTAATAGGCGAAATGGCAGTAAACAACATAGACAAAGAGAGCTACCGCCTACTTAAACTAGGCGAACTAATAGGAGTCGGCAAACAAACCGTAATGGGGCTTGGGAAGATTGAGATTGAGGAATTAAATTAATAAAGGAGAAGATAAATGGCATATTTATATGGTGCTAGTATACAAGCGATACAGGAGTATATTTTTGCTACCAATCAATTAAGAGATATTGTTGGGGCAAGTGAAATTATTAAAAGTTTAGAGAAAAAATTTAAAAACGATGTTGATAAACATCATGGTAAGATAATATTAAATGCAGCAGGTAATTTTAAAGCAGTTTTTGATACTAAAGAGCAGATGCAAGAACTTGTAAAAGATTTTACAAAATATGTAATGCAAAATGCTTATGGTATTACAATATCACAAGCTGTTGTTGAGATAAATAATAAAGAAGATATAACAAAAGATGATTACAAAAAATTAGATGATAACTTAAAAATCCAAAGAAATAAGCCAACTATTCCTTTGGATTTAGGTATATCCATATTAGAGCAGGCACCCAAAACGGCAAGACCTCTATATGGAAAACGGGCTGAAAAACTTGATGTATCAACTTCACAAAAACAAAAAAAGTATAGTAATTGGTTTAATAATAAAAGAAAAGAGAATCCATCGTATAAAGAGATAAAAGATATATCTAATCTATCAAATAACAAGAATAAAATAGCAGTAATTCATGCAGATGGTAATGGTTTAGGACAGTTAGTTCCATTGCTAAAAAGTAAAATTAGTTCATTTTCAAAAAAATTGGATGATGCCACAAATGAGGCTTTCGAAAAAGCTTCAGAAGGTTACGAAGATAAAATAAGAGAAGCAATTTTGGGAGGAGATGATTTAACTGTAATATGCAATGCCGATGTTGCTTTAGATTTTATACAAAAATATTTAGAAAATTTTGAAGAGAATACCTCTAAAATTGATGAATTAAAAGGACTTACAGATAAATTAACAGCGTGTGCCGGTATTGCATACTGTAACGACAAATATCCATTCCACTATGCAGTATCTCTTGCCGAAGAGTTATGTTCTGAAGCAAAAGATAAATCAAAAAGAGAGAAGTCTTGTATAATTTTTCACAATATTCAAAGCTCTAATTTCCAAAGTTGGGAAAAGTTTGAAGAAGATGAACTAACAGCATACCATAAAGATAAAACAATAAAGTTCTCTTTTGCTCCATACTATTTAGATAAAGCTCCTAAAATTAATGACTTTAGAGCAATAGTATCTTTCTACAAACAAGATAATTCACCAATAAGTAAATTAAGAAATTGGATTGGAGAGTTACACAAAAACGAAGCTTATGCAAATAAATTATTAAATAGAATTAATCAAATCTCTAAAAACGATGATAACTGGGATATTGATAGAATGAGCAAAGCTTTAAAAAGAGTTGATAGTAAATTGTCTAGTCAAAACTTACTTGTAAAGAGAGATGATTCTAATTACTATACCCCAATTTATGATGTTTTACAAATTTTATCGGTAGTAGAGGAGCTAAAATGAGAATAGAATATACAATAGAGTTTTTAGACTATTGGCATATAAGTTCAGGCTTAAGTGCAGGTGCAAAACTAGATAATATGGTTATTAAAGATAATAACAATCTTCCATATATGCCAGGTAAAACAATAAAAGGTTTAGCTAGAGAGATGGCTGAATATTTTAACGATTGCGATTTTGTAAATATATGTTTTGGTGGCAGTAGCGATAATAAAGATGATAAATGCTATAGCGAAAAATATAAACAAACAGAAGGAGAGTGCTATTTTTCTAATGCAACTATAAAAGATGATATTGCAAAAGAGATTATTAAACACAATATGCAAGATAGCTTATACGAAATTATCACCTCTACAAGTATAGATGAAGAGAAAAAGATTGCAAAAGATAACTCTTTAAGGGAGATAGAAGTTGTTGTTCCAATAGTGTTATCTGGAAGTATAGAAAAAATTCCACAAAAGTATCTTGAACAAGTTAAATCAACTTTAGAGATGATTAAACGAGTAGGCTTAAATAGAAACCGAGGACTTGGAAGATGCCGTATATCGGCAAAGGAGGCATAATGAAAGAATTAATATTTAATATAGAGTTTTTAAGTGATATAGTACTACAAGCTAGCTCTAATACCGAAGGAAACATAGAGCCTTTAGAGTTTATTCCAGGTAGTAATTTCTTGGGAATGGTAGCTAAAAGATATAAAGATTTTAGCGATAGTTTTAATATATTCCATAGCGGTTTAGTTAGATTTATGGATGCAAATTTATTAATTAACAATAAGCTATATTACAAAACACCATACTCTTACTTTAAGAAAAAGCTTTTAGAAGAGAATGAAGAGGCTTATGTTTATAACCATCATTTAATAAATAAAAGTTTAGGACAACTTAAACAGTTAAGAAAAGGCTTTATAGACGCTGACACTTCTAATGGGTTAAATTTATATGAAATTAAATATAACTATTCTCAAAAGAGTAGCCACGATAAAAAACGAAGAAGAAGCAAAACAGGTAATATGTTCGGCTATAAGGCTATGCCAAAAGGATTAAAGTGGCAATTTAAAGTAAAAGTAGATAACTCTATAAAAGATGATGATATAAAACTTATTATTGATACTTTAGAAAACTCTACAAGACTTGGTAAATCTAAAAGTTCCGAATATGGCAAAGTAAAAATTACTAAAGCAAACGATAATACAAAAAATATTGAAAGCACAAAGAGTGATAATTTAACATATATTTACGCAAACAGTAGATTAGCATTAATTGATGAAACTGCTACCCCATCTCTTGACCCAATACACTTAATTAACGGATTAACAAAAGATAATATTGTTTATGAATCTATGCAGGTAAAAATAAGCAACTATAGACAATATAACAATACAATGAGAACACATACATTTGAGAGAGTAGTTATAAACAAAGGTAGTGTAATTGTATTAAAAAAATTAACTTCAGAGCAAAAAGAGAAGTTAAAAGAGGGTGTTGGTCTATTTTTAAGCGAAGGTTTTGGAGATTTGTTAATAAATCCAAAATTTCTTTTAGAATCAGAGATAAAGCTACTCAAAAAAGAGAAAAATAAAAAAGAGTCAATAGGCAAAATAGAAGTAGAATTTTCAGACAATACTTTAAACTACTTAAAAGCAAAGCACAATAGCAGATTGGATAAACTAGATTTAGTTGATAGTGTATATCAATTTATCAATGAAAATATCCCTCTATATAAAGATATAAAAAACTCACAATGGGGAACAATTCGCTCTATATGTTTAAGTAGTTTTGAAAATAAAAAAGAAGAGATAGAAAAATATATATCTAGTGGTAAAGCTAAATGGAGCAAAACCCAACAAGAAACACTACTAAATAATGATTTAAACTTTATAATGCTAGTAGCAATAGAGATGCCAAAAGCTCAAGATAGAGGAGGCAAAAATGCAAAATAGATATATTGCACACATTACAATAGAGGCACAAACTCCACTAAGAGTTGGGTGTGGAAATAGCGACTTTTTTCAAGATGCACCTGTACAGAGAGATTTTAACTCTCTGCCTATGATATTAGGTACTTCTATAGCAGGAGTTTTAAGAAGCCTATATAGTCAAGATAAAAATATTTTTGGTTATCAAAAAGGTAGAGAAGATGATGGAGAGGGCTCTAAAGTAATTATCTCTAATGCTCTTTTGGTAGATAAAGACAACAGAGTAAACGAAGGGCTTTTGGTAGAAAAAAATAGTTTTTTAAAGTTATTTGAAACTCTACCTATAAGAGAGCATACCGCAATAACACATAAAGGGGTTGCACGGGAGAGTAGCAAGTTTGACCAAGAAGTTGTATATAAAGGTAGTCGTTTTAGATTTGCAATAGAAGTTATAGACAACAAAGAGGCTTTTGATGAACTCATAGAGATTTTAAGCAATCCTCTATTTAGATTGGGTGGAAAAACCACAGCAGGTTTTGGAAGTTTTAAAGTGCATGATATAGCTACTTTAGAGATTAAAAATATAGATGAACTTAAAAGCTACTCTAGTAGTTTAAACTCTTTAATAGATAGTGCTACAAAAGCAGATAAAAAGTTAGATAGTTACGATAAGTATAATAAATATACCCTAAAACTAAAACCTGATGACTTCTTTATTTTTGGTAGTGGCTTTGGCGATGAAGATGCAGATATGACACCAGTTTACGAAGAGGAAATTGACTACAACGAACATGCATTAAGTAAAAGAAAAATTTTAATACCTGCAACTTCCATTAAAGGTGCAGTATCTCATAGAACGGCATTTTATTATAACTTAAAGCAAAAAAGATATGCCGATAAAAAAGAAGGCTTTGAAAAGCTAGAAGATATTGTAGGAGAAAATAACGAAGCAGTAAAAGCAATATTTGGTCATAAAAAAGAGTTAAAAGAGAAAAATGAGCTTGGGCAAAAAGGGAATATCTATATAAGTGATTGCTTTATGGAAGATAAAGATTCTACAAAAGTATTTGACCATGTTAGTATAGACCGCTTTACTGGCGGTGCAATAGAGGGGGCTCTATTTCAAGAAAAAACTATTGCGGATGATAGAGAATATACTTTAGAGATTATCTTAAATAAAAATATAGATAAAGAGTATATAGAAGTTTTTGAAAATGCTTTAACAGACATTTGCAAAGGGCAACTTGCATTAGGTGGACTAACTACAAAAGGACACGGAATTTTTAGCGGTAAATTAGATAAAAATGGGGAGGTGCTATATGAGATTAAATAGAGATGAGGTTATAGATTACATAAATAATTTAAAAGGCTTTAGAGGCTATGTACAGTTTTCTAATAGACCTTTAGACTTAGCAAAAGATATTTTTACAGATAACGACCCAAAAGTAGATAACGAAAATGGCTTTATTTACGAAGCCCACTTTGCTAATGAGAATGAATACATAACAATAAAACAATCAAATAACAGTTGGGCTGTAGATAGAGGTTCATTAAAAAATATCGAAATTCAAAAATTCTATGGCATTGCAGGCAACAAAGTAAAAATGGAACAAATCTGGCAAGAAGAGAGTGATGAACTTTGCGAAGATATGCTAGTTAAAAAGTTAAAAAAAGTAGTTTTTGCAGGATTTGCACAAGGAGATGAAAAATGATAACAGCACCATTTAATTTTGTACCGTTAAGTGATAAGATATTGTTCCCTGATTGGTCGGAACAAGTAAGTCATGATGTTCCTTTTAGTGATAGTCAAAGTGGGGTTATAGATATTACTATAACAGCTAAAAGTCCTATATTTATTCGTAATCATGAAATTAATGGAGATAAATATTATATAGATAATAATGGTAATATGATTTCTACAGAATTTTGTAACCATAAGGGACAATATTATATTCCTGGAAGTTCTGTAAAAGGTATGGTTCGTAATGTATTGGAAATTATGAGTTTTGGAAAATTAAAATTAGATACTAAGAAACATACAAAAATAACATCTGTTAGAGATATGACAAACTCAAAACAGTTAGTCGGTACAGCTAAAGGATGTGGGTTTTTAAAAAAAGATACTAATGGAGAGTGGATAATTATAGACTATGGAAAACCAAGAACTATTGAATACACAAACCAAACTGATAAAATAATTGAATTTGGTAACACAACAATAAATTGTGATTTTGATACAGCAAAAGATAAGTATGAATCAAATGGTATGTATCCAATAATTAATGTTATTAAAGATATTAAAGATTTAACAAATAGCGAAGGTAAAGTAATTGGCAAGAAAAATATTGCAACTGTTTCAAATAATGGCGAAGAGGCGTATTTAATACTTACTGGTGGAATAAATAACAAAAAAAATGAATTTGTCTTTGCTAATAGTGATAGAAAAGAAAATCCAATTAGAAATATTGATAAAGCAGTATCAAAGTTTATAGATGTTTATTTTAACTCAGACTCAGTAGATGGAAGTTTTTGGAAAAATAATGTTGATGAAAATATAGGAATACCAATATTTTATATTAAGGACAAAAATAATAATATTACAGATATAGGACTTAGTCAGCTGTTCAAACTAGCATATAATTATACTATTGACGATGCTACTAAACAGATTATCGAAACAGTAACAAAAACAGTTAGTGGTGCACAAAGAATATACCAAAAATTAGATTTAACAGAGAGTATATTTGGTGCAATTCAAGAAGAAATTACAAAAGATAATAAATCTAAAAAAGTAAATTGTACATTAAAAGGTAGAGCACAATTTTCTCATTTTAAATGCAATTCAAATCCGAAAGAATTTGAAAGAATTACAACTGTACTCGGAAGCCCAAATTCATCTTTTTATCCTGAATATATACAACAAAACTGTAAAGAGAATGGAAAAGTACAGAATGATAAATACAATACCCTTATGGATAAAACAGCTAAAATAGCAGGTTGGAAAAGATATCCATTAAGATATGGTAAACCAAAATTTACAAAAGTGGACGAAGAGACAGATTCTGCTACTACATTTACACCTATTGGAACATATAATAAAAATAATTTTAATGAGTTTACTTTTAGTGGAAAAGTTAGATTTCATAACCTTAATAAAGCAGAATTAGGAGCATTAATTTCTGCACTTACTTTTCATAATAATCATAATAACTTTTATCACAATATAGGTATGGCTAAATCACTTGGATTTGGAAAAATAAAAATTGATTTAGATACTTCTAAATACATTGATGCTTTACAAGAATTTGAAATATTAATGCAAGAGTGGACAACTGAAAAGTTAAAAAAGAAATGGTTAGAAACAGAACAAATCAAAGAACTTTTTACAATGTCATTTAAAGATTTAAATATAGACAATAAACTTAAATATTTAAAACTAGACCCTGAAAATAATATAAATGAATTTGTAGATGCAAAAAATGAAAAGATAAATAAGAAATATGTAGGTAGAGACTGTCTACCTAAAGTTAGTCAAATGTTTGATATATCTAATAACTATCCAGTATCACTTTTAACACCAGAAGTTTTAGATAAAAGAAAAAAAATTAAAGAGTTAGAAGATAAGAAAACAAAATTTTTAAATAATCTAAATAATGCAAAAAAAACTAAAAATATTCAAATTCTTGAAAACCTTTTAAAAAGTGAATTAACTTTGGAAGAAAAAGAGAAAGTTAATGATGCAATTAAAATTATAAAAGATGAGATACAAGATATAGAAAATCAAAAAAATCAAGAAGAGGCAAATATCAAGTGGGAAAAGATTCATCATCCAAGTAACTCTAAATACTTAAAAGATGCTTTAAAGAAATTTATAGAAGATTATCCAAACTCTCCAAAAGTTATTGATGCTACAAAAGAGTTAGAAAATATGTGTGGAACCTCAAAAACTAAGACTGATAATAAAAGGTTAGATTTTTCTCAAGCTAAAGATGGTAAAAGCATTGAAAGAGTTATAAAATCTATTCAAAATCCTACGGATAACGATAAGAAGGAGCTTGAAGAGGCAATTAAGAAAATTTATCCTACTTTAAATGCTAAGAAGAAGAAACAGTTTAATAAAAGTAGTAAATTAATGATTAAATGGCTAGGGCAAGATAAGTTCAATAGTTTACTAAACTAATGCAAACCCTAATAACCTATGACATCAGCAACACAAAAAAGCGAAACAAAGTAGCCGCTCTTTTAGAGGGCTACGGTTTTAGGGTAAACTATTCTGTGTTCGAGCTTGATATTAAGCCTTATAAATTAAATGAGCTTTTAGAGGAGTTAAAAGAGTTTATGGATAGTGGTGATTCTATTCGGGTTTATGCTTTTAGTGCGGATACTGTTGCTAAATCTTTTGAGTTGAATAGTCGGTTTTCAAATCCGTTTGAGGTGGTTAGTTCTTATGTTGAATAAAAGGTTTAAAGATATTTTTACAACTAGTAGGCTATTGGATATTTTAGAGCTTTATAAAAAAACACGAGGCTACAAAGAGGCTAAAGAGCTTATAAAGTCTGGTGAGTTTTTAAAGCAACTTAAAAAGGGGTATATTCCAGACCCACTACAAGGCTTTGAGATAGAAAAAAGCAGTGGTGGTAAACGGCAACTTGCTAATGCTAGTATTACAAGTAAGGTAGTACAAAAAATTCTTGCTACTGAGCTTTTAGAAGCTGTTGAGTTTAGCGATAAATCTTACGCTTTTCGCCCAAATAAAGGCACGCTAAAAGCTATTAATCGAACTAAAGACTTTTTAAAAAAATATAAATGGGTTGCAAAAGCCGATGTAGATAACTTTTTTGATAGCATAAATCAAAAGAAACTTTTAATAATATTAAAGAGAATAATCGCAGATAAAAAGATAATTGCACTTATATCGCTCTACCTTAAAAATGGTATGTTAAAAGAGCATAAGTGGATAGATAAAGAGAAAGGGGTTTACCAAGGTGATGTGCTCTCTCCTATACTATCAAATATCTACCTGCATAGTTTCGATGAAGCTTTAGAGAAAGAGGGTATAGATTTTGTTCGTTATGCTGACGATATGGTCTTTTTTGCTAAATCTAAAAAGAGAGCAAAGAGAAACTTAGCCAAAGCAACAGCTTATCTAAAAGCTCTTGATTTATCGTTTGGAGAGGATAAATCTTATATATCATCACTCGAAGATAGCTTTGAATTTTTAGGGCTTCGTTTTAAAGAGGGCGAAGTTTTAATGGATAACGACAAATTTCAAAAGAAGCTTTCTAAAATATCGCAAAAGTGCAAAAAGCGAAACTTGCAAGAAAGCATTGAGTTTCTAAACGAGTACCTGCAAGGCATAAAAAACTACTACGCAAAAGTATTAAGCTCTAAACATCAGCTTATACTTATTGGTGAACATATAGACGAAATTTTAGTTAAAAAAATTGCCGATGAAAAACGCAAAAAGAGTATAAATAAAAAGGGTAAATTTTTTAATATTCTACTAAGTTTAGAAGATTTACAACACTACACTACCGAAGAGAAACAACGCCATGCAAATATGCTAATAGATAGAGCTTATGAACTATTAGCACAAGAGAAGCCACTAAAGAGTGCCGAAAAAAAGATAGCCAAAAAGAAGCGAGACTTTTTAAAAGAGCAGATAAAATCTTCTGAAATTGTGCTTAATGCATTTGGCTTGTATGTTAGTGTAAATCGGGGTAAAATTGTTGTAAAAGAGTATGGCAAAGTGGTACAAAAGTCGCCAATAAATTGGATAACAAGAGTTATTGTAATGAGCAAAGGTGTAAGTTTAAGCTCTAACCTTATTTGGCAGTGTAGCAAACGAAAAATCGATATAGACTTTATTAACCAAAGCAAACCATACGCACAAATTACATACTACAATGCAGTTAGTAACGAGCTACACTTAAAACAGTTAGATTTAAAAAATAGCACCAAAGGTTTAGCAGTAGCCAAGGCAATTATAAAAGCCAAAATGAAAAATCAGATAAACTTAGTTAAATACTATGCAAGATACAGAGAAAAAGAGGATATTCAAGATTACAAAGAGCTTTTAAACTGCATAGATAAGATGGAGTCAATATACACAAGAGTAAAAAAAGCAAAAGATAATGCAATGCTAATGGGCTTTGAGGGAAGCTTGTCTAATATTTACTGGCAAGCTTTTGGCATACTAATAGATAACAAAGAGTTTAAAAGAGTAACACTAGATGCCCCAGATGCTATAAACCAAGCCTTAAATTATGGATACGCTTTTATATACCACCGTGTGCAATCGGCACTATTAAAAACTGGTATAAACATTTACCATTCGTTTTTACACTCTACCCAGCCAAACAAACCAACACTAGTTTACGATTTGGTAGAGCCATTTAGGCAACTTGTAGTAGATAGAGAGATAATCTCTATACTAAATCGTGGCACAAAGCTAAACTCTAGCAAAGGAAGACTCGATAAAAAAAGCGTAAAAGTAATAACCCAAAACATTCAAGAACGCCTAGCCACCCCAACTAAATGGCGAAAGGGCAAATATAAATTAAACACTATAATAGACGAACAAGCTCTAGAGTTAGCACATGTTATTAAAGGGATTAAATCTAAGTTTAAAGGTTTTGTAGGCAGGTTTTAAAATATGCATAAAAATTGTAGGGGACGACCTATGTGTCGTCCCGTAAATACAAACGGCTGATATATTTACCACTAATTTATATAATAATTTTATGCATGTAACCTACATTCCCGAAACACCTAACGATACCAAGTAACTAATTCCCTAAAATATACCATTTTATTGCTAAGTTTAGTTAAATATTCAGTAATCTTTAACTCGTTATGTGTTATAATATCCTAACGAT
>Ga0256829_1001070_pt1 | contig 23692 bp, 22 predicted proteins | sample 131447metaG_FD_185979 | JGI IMG/M metagenome (GOLD analysis project Ga0256829, IMG submission 185979) | Hydrothermal vent microbial communities from Lau Basin, Pacific Ocean - 131-447 | ecosystem: Environmental > Aquatic > Marine > Hydrothermal vents | place: Pacific Ocean: Lau Basin | collected...
CGCTATGTTTAAAAATTTAACTATAAAAAAACGACTTATAATCTTAAGCACCATTGCGATATCAACAATTTTTATATATGCAGTTTCTGTTTTTATATCCCAGTATAATATTTATAAAAATTCAAAAAATACGATTAAAGTTGTAGAACTCTCTGTCAAACTTAGTAGTGTTTTGCATGAAATGCAAAAAGAAAGAGGTGCGAGTGCAGGGTATTTAAACTCAAAAGGCAAGGAGTTTGGCAAAATACTATCAAAACAGATAAAAAATACAGATAAAAAATTTATAATTTTAAAAAGATATATTCAAACCAATAACAATACATATACAAAGTACACAAAAAGACATATGGATTTTAGCAAACTCAATAAAATAAGACAAAAAGTAAAAACTCTTTCAATAAGTACCAAAAATGAAGTAGGATTTTATACAAATCTTAATAAAGAAATTCTTGATATTATCGCCCATTTTTCTACTGTACCAAAAAATACTCAAGTTAGAAATGAGATGAATTCTATGTTGCTCTTTATAGAAGCAAAAGAGAGGGCAGGTATTGAAAGAGCAGTGCTTTCTGGGGTCTTCGCAAGAAATTCATTTACCCCGTTTTTACATAACAGATTTATATCTGTTATCTCTCAGCAAAAAGTTCTTTTACATCTTTTTCAGACAACTGCAAATAACAGTATCTTGGAATTTTATAAAAAAATCTCTGAAAATCAATCTTTTAAAGAAGTACAAAGAATGCGAAAAATAGCAATGTCAAAAACAGATAATTTCAACATAGATGCAAAGTACTGGTTTCAGACTATAACAACAAAGATAAACTTACTCAAAAAAACAGAAAATTTTTTAGACAAAAAACTTCTTGAATCTTCAGACAAAACTACCGAAGATATTATGATAAGTATGCTTTTGATTTCTCTAATTTCGCTAATAATTCTATTTTTTATAGCTTTTATATCAAGAGGTATAGTGAAGTCAATTTTACTATCCATAGACAGGTTTAAAAGAGTTATAAGAGTGGTAAACACAGGTGATTTGTCCATGGTAGTTGACAGGAGAAAACAAACAAGAAATGAGATGGATATCATAACAAGAGAGATGCATATACTTATATATACTATCAGAGACTTGATGCAGAGGATAAATACTTCTGTGGATAAAGCTGCCAAAGGTGATTTTTCCAAAGAGTTAAGCGATGAAGGATTGCATGGAGATTTCGCTACTGCTATACATATGGTTCAAAACGGTATAAGAGCCATGAAAGAAGCAAATGAAAGACAAAAAGTTATCACTTTCAGTGCAAAAGTAAGATCAGTAGGTGATGTCGGACGAGGTCTCGCTTTAATACAAGAAGAGACAGAAAATCTTATCAGAGATCTTGATACTATACTTGGAAGTTCTGAAGATACAAGCCAACAATCTACTAAAAGTCTAACCGTATTAGAAAAAATCTCAGAGAATATGCAAGAATTATCTGAGCAAATGAATGATACCAATACAAGCATAAATGAATTAAATCAAATGAGTGGCAATATCACTTCTGTAGTTGATCTTATTAAAGATATAGCTGAACAGACAAACCTTCTCTCTTTAAATGCCGCCATAGAGGCAGCAAGGGCTGGAGAGCAAGGAAAAGGATTTGCAGTAGTTGCTGATGAAGTAAGAAAATTGGCGGAGAGAACACAAAAAGCTACCAGTGAAATAAATGTATCTATAAATAGCATAAAACAAGAAACAAACGATATAGTTTCAAAATCAAACAATATGATTGAGGTATCAAAAACTGTATCAAAAACTGTTGAAGCATACAAAAAGATAATGCACAAACTTGAAAAAAATTCAAAAAAAGCTTCTACTCTAACTGAGGATATGAAAAATCAACTCTTTCTCATAATGGTAAAAATTGATCATATAATTTATAAAGCAAATATTTATAATGCGATAGTTGCAGCTGATAAAAATGCCAAATTTACAGATAGCGAACACTGCAGACTTGGTGTTTGGTATCATGGTGAGGGCAGAGAAATGTTTGGAAAAGCCCCATCATATATCAAGATAGACAAGCCTCATAAAACTGTACACAATAAAGCTTTAGAGAATATGAATTTTATCAAAAAAGATGATAAAAGAGTGGAAAATGAAAATACGATAGTTTTAAACTTTAAAGAGATGGAAAAGGCAAGCTATGAGTTATATACTTTATTAGATGCCCTAAGAGATGAAATCAAAAAATCACTCAATGATTCTTAAGGGCCATCATAAGCTAAATCTTTTATAATAAAACTTTTTCTATGCAACTTTGAGTAGCCATAAAGCTTTATAGCTTCTATATGCTCCTTTGTACCGTAACCTTTATGTTTTTGAAAGTTATATTTGGGATATTCTCGTGATATTTTTATCATGTACTTGTCTCTGCTTACTTTTGCCAATATACTTGCCGCACTAACTTCGGGTATTTTAGCATCAGCTTTTATCATCCATTCAACTCCACTGACACCAAAATTTGTATTGCCATCCATTAAAATCTTATAAGAAGAGAATTGATTTTTTATAGCTTCAATAGAGTTTTTAAGAGCTTTGCTTAAACCTATGTCATCTATAATTTGGTTGTTTGTGAAAACGATTTTATACAAAGAAGAAGCGATTATAAGCTTGTAAAGCTCTTCTCTTTTTTTTGATGAGAGTTTTTTGGAGTCATTTAATCCATCTATTTTTTTACACAAAATAACTCCGGCTACGACAAGAGGCCCCGCAAGCGGACCTCTCCCTGCCTCATCTATACCACAGAGCTTACTTTCTTCTGCCTCTGTTGCCGCCACTTCTGTTTCGCCTGTTTCTATCACTGTTTCTTCCACTGCTTCTTCCATTTCTTTTACCTCTTGAATTACTGGATCTTTGGCTACTGTTTTGAAACCTTTCCAAAAGTTTTTTTGCCTCTTTTTGAGAAAAACCTATATGTTCTGGTCCAGTTGCAGAATGTTTGGATAAAAGTAATGATATAGCTTTTAAAGCTATTTCACTACTGTCTATCTCAATGCCGAGTGAAGAGATTATCTTACTTGCTTCATCTTTTATCTTTGCTTTTGATATCTCATTTGCCAATGAATTTAACTCTTTTTCTTTTAAGTCAAATGACGACGGGATACTCTCCAAAGAGATAGGTGCGCCCATAGTTTTTTGGATTCTTAACAACTCTTTAAACTCCATCGGAGCTATCAGGGTTATAGCTTCACCTTTTTGCCCTGCTCTTCCGGTTCTGCCGACTCTATGCACATAACTTTCAGGGTCAAAAGGTATATGATAGTTTATAACATGGCTCACATCTTTAACATCAAGTCCGCGAGCGGCAACATCAGTTGCTACAAGTATATTGATTTTAGAATTTCTAAAGTTCTTGATAACCTCATCTCGCCCTCTTTGATCCATATCACCGTGAAGTCCCTTGGCACTGTAACCTTTTGAGATAAGTGTATCAGCAAGCCTGTCAACTTCTATTTTCATTCTACAAAAAATTATAGCTTTTTTAGGGTTATTATGGTCTATGAGTCTTACGAGCGCATCAGTTCTTTCTCTCTCTTCTATAACATAATAGCTTTGATGTATATCTTTGTTTGTCGCATCATTTTTATCTACTATGCTGACTGTTGCTGGATGTTTTAGTATCTTATCGGCTAAAATCCTTATAGGTTTTGGCATTGTAGCTGAGCAAAGTATGGTTTGTCTATCTTTTGGTAAATAAGAAAATATATCTTTTATATCTTCCAAAAAGCCCATATCAAGCATCTCATCAGCTTCATCTAAAACTACGATTTTAGGACTGAAATCTCTTAGCTTGTTACCACTTAGCAAATCTTTGAGTCTTCCCGGAGTCGCTACAACTACTTGAGCACCTTTTTCTATAAGTGAGATTTGTCTTGTGTAAGAGCTGCCGCCATAGACAGTTGCAGTTCTTATACCTGCATATTTTCCAAGGTTATATAACTCGTCAGCAACTTGTGAAGCAAGCTCTCTTGTTGGAGTTATAACCAAAAGTCCAGTACCCTTTTGATTTGCTATTTTATCCATAGAAGGAAGCCCGAAAGCTGCTGTTTTACCAGTACCCGTATTGGCTTGAGCGACTAAATCACGCCCCTCTATGATGATAGGAATTGCACTTTTTTGAATGGGACTTGGGACTTTAAAACCGGCATTAGTAATACCTTTGTTTATCTCTGACCCAAAACCAAAATCTAAAAATTCACTTTTTATGGTTGAATTGTCTTGCATTGAAAATCTTTATATTAAATTTTAACTCAAACTTTGATAACTTTACAACGGATTGAGTTTGAGAAAAAACAGAATATCGATAAAGCAGCAGCTTGAATTAAGTGGGGGCATTATACCTTAAAATTATCAATAAAACAAGAGGGATAAGTGCCTAACCATAATATAAACCCTATACACTTGAATATATTATATACTTATGCTACTATTTCAAATAAGTTTTAAAAATGCGGGGGGCATGTGATCCTGGTGGACACCGCGGGCTTCAAACCCGTTTGTTCGTGCTGGTGTCAGTAGCGAAGGGAGGTTCGATTCCTCCGCCCTCTCGCCATATTAAAAACTGTAGTTGACAAAGACTCTTGTATCATTATAATAATTTCCGCCATTTGCATCACATACATCAGCATAGATAATGTCTAAAGATAATTTGCTATTTATCAAATAGCTCGCAGAATAGTCAAATTCATGGGATTTTACATTTTCTCCTCTTAGTTGAAGATTATGGTAGCTTAAAGAAAGACCCTCTATCCCCGCGGTTGTTGCATCCCACTCAAATCCAAGATTGACAGCTCTTCCATTTTTACCGGCATCAGCCAATATCAAAACTTCGGTATTTGTAAAAAATGGTGGACCCACCCTAATAGCATCTGCACTGTTTTTTGCTTTATTGTAAGCTCCATTTAGTGTAAGACCGATATTGGAAAAACCTATACTTAAACTTGTTCCTACTATATTGGTAGAACTTGTATTTTGGTGACTCTGATTTGCATACTGTAGCCCCAAAGAATAATCTATACTTTTTGTACTTGATTCAAAAATAGCTTCAAGATAACTGATATTTTTCAAGTCTCCAACTTTTTTTGTTTGTAGATTATAGTACCATCCGTTAAGAACCAAATTTTTTATACCCTCATAAGTAATTCCTAAAATTTGTATATTGTCTGTATGTACATTATCCTGTACAATCTTTCGAAAAAATCTTGGAGAAACTCCTTCTACTCCAGCCATTTTTTGTACTTGTGCTAACATAATCGTCGTATCTTTTATATCTTTGTTGATTAAAACTCCAGCTTCGTAGGTATTTGGTATCATACCTATATCGTCTGCATTGATAAACGGAGTATCCATCTCCTGTCTTCCTATCTTTACAGTGGTATTCTTAAAAACACCTTGTATATACGCTTCTCCAAGGATTGAGTAAGAGTTCTTTTGAGCATCAAAAAATACAAATGGAGATAATCCGACTCCATCATGTTTTCCTACTTCATTTGTAGTATAAAAACTAACTTTTCCGCTTATACCTTTAACTATCCCTGTTTGCAAGCTTAATTTACCGCCTAATGCACTGTTGTAGTATTTTTTACCTCCTTGGTCTCTTTCCATTTGATAGCCATACCTTATGTATCCATCAACTTTAGCATTCTTAAATGCGTCATAAAGTGAATTTGCCTGCAATGAAACAAGTGTCGCCGCCGTAACAAGTAATATCTTTTTCATATTCTGCCTCTTATATTGAACTTAAATAATCAACTTATTTTCAATTATATATTATATAGTAAATTATCTAAATCCGATTATACGAGGGATTTCTCCCTCATATATCTATTATTCTGCCACTTGTGGAAGTGATGGTGGAGGATTTGATGGCAATCTGTATCTTATATATGAATGACCTGTTCCAATATGACAAGCATTACATGCATTTACTGTTTTCGCATAAGCATTTCGAAATTTATTCCAATTCTCTGCTTTTGCCGCAGCCATTAAAGGATCAAGATATGTGTGTTCAAATGCTTTAAGCTCTGCTGCATGAGCTGGTCTTGTTATCTCGCCTACTTCTTGAATTTCAGGCATCTCTTTTATCTCATATTGTGCTAAGCCCCAGTTTGCATTTTTTGCTGCGTAATAAGCTACCCAAAATCTATGAGAATACTCTATCATAACAGTACCCAACCCCGGTGTGATTTTAGCAATCTGACCTAAAGTCAAATGCTTATTGTGTTTAGTGGGAATTACCACTTTGCTCATATCTTTTGCATAAGCACCAACACTACAAACCATTGCTGCAACAGCAGCTGATAAAACTAATTTAAAAATTTTAGTTTTCATTTTAACTCCTTTAAAATTTATAAAGAAATTATAATACTATTTTATTTAATATGAAATTAAGTTAATATTAAGTTTTATTAACTTTATTCGTGATTTAAATTAAATTTTGTTAATATATATAAAATTTTGCATCAGGAGTTATTGTGAATATCCTTATAGTCGAAGATGATAAGAAAATAGCAAATTATTCCAAGCAGGGATTTGAAGAAGAAGGTTTTTTGGTTGATATAACTTACAGCGGAGAGGATGGATTGGAAATGGTAGAAAAAAATAGTTATGATACTATTATATTGGATTGGATGCTACCTGGTATCAGCGGTATAGAAGTATGTAAAAAGATTAGAGAATACAAAATCATTACCCCTGTTATAATGCTTACCGCTAAAACAGATATTAGCGACAAAGTACTTGGATTAAATAGTGGGGCAGATGACTATGTTTTAAAGCCTTTCTCTTTTGAGGAACTTTTAGCCAGAGTCAATGCTCTTTCGAGGAGGGCTGCATATAAAAAAACCGATATTATACGAATAGATGACCTTGAAGTAGATACTCAAAAAAGAGAAGTTTTTCGAAAAAAGAAAAAGATAAATCTAACAGCAAAAGAGTATGAAATATTTGAGTTACTCATCAAAAACAGAGGCCATATAGTCAAAATAAAAAATATTATAAATGTACTTTGGGAAAACAATAACGATATAAGCAGTAATGTTGTCAATGTTTATATGCACCATTTACGACACAAGATAGATGAATCACATAAAAAAAAGCTTATTAAGACCATAAGAAAACACGGCTTTAAGATAGATACTTAAAATTCAACACTTACAGTAGTACCAGCACCCTCTTTGCTTTTTATATATATTCTCATTTTATGAATCTGAGCTATTTTTTGTACCATCGAAAGACCGAGTCCAAATCCATCACTTCTATCTTTTGTTAAAATATTTACCCTGAAAAATTTATCAAAAACTTTGTCTATATCATCTTTTGGAATGCCAAGACCTTCATCTTTAATGATAAATTTTGATTTTGTCAACGACATGGTAATCTTTTTTTCTTTAGGAGTAAATTTAATAGCATTGTCTATAAGATTTGAAAATAGTATTCTCAATAAAGTAGGTTCTCCTTGCATTTTCAATCGCTCTAAATCTTTTATATCCAATACAACACCTTTATGTTGTGCCATAACTATGAATTCTTCAAAAATTCCCAACAACAAAGCATCCACCTCAACCGTTTCAAATTTATCTTTGATACTTGAATCTTCTATTTTTGTCAATAAAAGAAGGTCATTAACCATGTCTTGCAATGAGATAATCTCTTTGTCTATAGCACTTAGTACTGTTTTATACTCTTTGACTTCTCTCTTTTTTTTAAGGGCTATTTCTGTTTGCAATCTTATAACAGTTAATGGGGTTTTTATCTGATGAGAAGCATCCTGGCTAAATTTTTTTATTTTATTATATGATTCGTTTAGTTTCGCAATCAATTCATATCTAAATATCTCTAATGCCTTTATTGAAGCAATGGCGATAACCACTGCACAAAGTGCTCTAAAAAATTGTACCGGTATTTGAAAAACATTAAAAAAAGTATCCGTATTTATAATATTGCCGGAAAAATATGCGATTTTAGGGACAATAGCGCCTGCTAAAACAGCATAAAAGACAAATGCCACACCAGAAATCTTAAAATACAGTTTCAATTTTTCTATATTATAACTTTTTTTTAGTGATCCTCCGTAATTATAAAGACCAATCCCCAATATAAGTGAGCCCCAAAAGCCATAAGTAAAACGAATTGCGGCATTGGCACCATTAATTGTCGGATGTAAAAATATCAAAAATATCAAAAGAGTTGTTATTGAAGTATATATAACAATAGGATTACATATTTTTTGCGCTATAACACTCTCTTGCTTTAAAACTCTAAAACTTTTTCCAATAATAAATCTAGAAAATTCAAATAAATAGATATATGACAGCAAAAGTAAAAATAATTGCAAATAGCTTAAAAAACTACCTTTAAGTTCAGGATGAATATATAAAAATGAACCAATCCACTCCACAAAAGAATGAATTATAGCAAAAGTTCCAAGCAACCAAATCTTACTTGCAAAGAAATACTCACTTTCTTTGGGTTTTGAGAAAAAAACAGATACTCCCAATACAAAAAATGATAATCCATACACAAAAAGTAGTACTTCCATACCTTCTTGTTTTAGAGAATATATATCCATTTTAACTCCAACTTAAACCGATAGATTAATTATACTAACCTTAACCTTAGGTTAGTATTAGTATAATATAAACAAAAAAGATAATTGCATGAAATTGTTAATAATCGAGGATGATAAAAATATACTTTCTTTTTTAGTGAGAGGTTTTACTGAAAGTGGTTACAGCGTAGATAGTGCCGAAGATGGAGAAGAAGGCGAATATCTAATCACAATAAACAGTTATGATATACTTATAATAGACTGGATGTTGCCAAAAAAAAGTGGCATAGATATCATCAAATCCATTAGAGCAAAAAAAATAAAAACTCCTGTTATAATGTTAACAGCTAAAGACAGTATTGACGATAAAGTATCCGGTCTTCAAATAGGAGCAGATGACTACCTGCCAAAACCTTTTAGTTTCAAAGAGCTTGAAGCAAGAGTTGAAGCACTGTATCGTCGTCTTGTTGCCGATGGCAGTAATTTTATAAAATTTAAAGATATAACTATTGATATAGAGAAAAAAATTGTTTTTAAAGATAAGCAAAAAGTCATATTAAGTCAGAAAGAGTATGATTTTTTATTATTTTTGATAAAACACAAAAATTCTTTTGTAAATAAATTTATGATAGAAGAAGAATTATGGAATGATGAAGAATTTATAAACAGCAATGTTGTCGAAGTAACCGTACATAATATCAGAAAAAAACTTGGTAAAAAATTGATAAAAAATTTTCGAGGGCTTGGGTACAAGATTGAGTTACAGTAATTTGAGAAATAGAGTTTTAACTTGGTTTATGACGATAATTATCATCATATTGACAATATTCAGCTTTGCTCTTCATTACTACTTTAACAAAAGTATTAACGAAAGAATTAAAACAGAGCTTGAACATAAAGCAAGGAGCGTACAAAACAAACTACTCTCTCATCAGCTTATTGCAGACAAAACGGTAAAAATTATACATGGTAAAAATGTGCCAAACTCTTTCAAAATAATCGATAAAGGTGAATACCTGAATGTAACTTATACTTTAAAAATTAATAAGCCATTTAAGGGGGCTATTAGAATATTTAAAAATCATATTGATGATAAAGCAGAGGACTTAAGCGATACAATGCTATTTCTTGACCCTGCGTTTTTGGTGATACTTTTTATTTTTAGTTGGAAACTTGTCGATAAGATAGTCTTACCTATCAAGATGACAACAAAAATTGCCAATCACATCAATGTAAGTGATCTCTCAGAAATATCACAAATCCCCCTTCCAAAATATGATGACGAAATCAGGGAGCTCATAATGTCATTTAATGGTATGATAAAAAGGCTTAAAACTGGAGTAGAAAACATAGATAAATTCAACGATAATGTCTCGCATGAATTAAAAACACCAATAACTGCAATCAAAGGAGAAATTGAGATTGCATTGATGAAGAAAAGAGATTTTAAGTACTATGAAAATACTCTTCAAATTATATCTTTGGAGACAGATAAAATAAATTCTATTATAAATGATCTATTGCTGCTTACAAAATATTCGAAAGAGAATATCTCATCAACCTTTAAAAATATAAATCTAAATAATATATTATTGGATATTATTGATGATTTTGATCATAAAGTAAAGAAAAAAGCATTAAAACTACATATTCAAAATTTTGAAAATATTACTCTAAGAGCAAACGAAACATTGGTGAAATCCGTGTTTTCAAATCTTTTGGATAATGCTATAAAATACACAAATGAAAATAAAAATATTTATTTGTCATTGTCTAAAAGTAAGTTTATTATAAAAGATGAAGGTATAGGCATAAACAAGGATGACTTATCAAAAATAACACAAAGATTTTATAGGGTTGATAAATCAAGAAATAAGCAAATAGAAGGCTTTGGACTTGGGCTTTCTATAGTTGAAAACAGTGTATATCTGCAAAATTGGCGTATGAAAATATCATCTAATTTGCACAAAGGAACCACGGTTGAGATATATTTTTAATTTTCATTTCATTTTTATATGTAATAATTGCAAGAATTACTAACAGATAAAGGAACAGGATGAACAAAGCACTTTTTTTAGAAATCAACTCGTTTGCAGGGCACAGCCATATTTTGGATTTATTCTTTATAGGCTGCGCGGAGTTTATGCCATATATTTTTATTTTAGCAGAAGTATATCTGTATTTTGTTGCCAACAGGAAAAATGAAGCTATTTTTGCATTCTATGCAACATTGTTAGGGCTGTTTATAAACCAGCTAATAGGTTTGGTATATTTTCACAACCGTCCTTTTATGGATCACATAGGTACAGACCTTATTCATCATTTGCCGGATAACTCTTTTCCTTCAGATCATACTACATTTTTATTTGCGATTGCTACAAGTTTGCTTCTATACAAAAAGACCAGAGACTGGGGAAAATTTTTAGTAATTTTGGCTTTTATAGGCTCAGTTGCAAGGATTTATGTTGGAGTTCATTATCCATTTGATATAATTGGTGCTATAATTACAGGGGCAATAGGAGCTTTTGTAATTCTTTTTTTTAAAGGTAAATTACAAAAAGCAAATAATTTGATTATAAACATAGAAGATAAAATTCTAAAGACAAAGAGATAACTCTCAACTTATCTTAAAAAAGGAGTATGATATGCCAAAGTGGGATTACAAAAAGATTGACTACGAAAGTATTGATGCTAAAGAGTTAAAGGATAATAAATTTTTATTTGATATTGTCTCAACTGCATCTTTTATAGAAATTACATCAAATGTTTATGAGAAAAATTTAGCGGAATTTTATAAAAAAGATGAAGAACTTACCAAGTGGCTCAAAAATACATGGGAACCTGAAGAAATTCAACATGGAAAATCGCTAAGAAAATATATAAAAACTATATGGAAAGATTTTGATTGGGATGAAGCTTATGAAAATTTTAAAAAAGAGTACATACCTCTTTGTAAATTAGAGTATTTGCAAGAAAGTGAAGCTAAGGAAATGTTAGCAAGAATGGTTGTAGAAACGGGGACTTCAACTTTTTATAAAGCTTTGTCAAAATATGCAAAAGATTTAAATGATCCTATTCTTGAGCAATTATCCATAAATATATCAAAAGATGAGATATATCATTTTGAAATCTTTGAAAAAGCTTTCAAAAAATATTCTAAAAAAGAAAATATTTCAAAAGCTGATATTATTAAAATACTATATGCAAGGCTCAAAGAAGCAAATAGCGAAGATGTAAAAATAGCATTTAACAGTATAAATCCCGATGAAAAGTATGAAGAATTTAATAAAACAGTAAAGAAATTTGCAAAAAAATACTATCCATACAATATGGCTATAAAAATGTTTATAAGGCCATTGGCATTAAACAGATTTGTAGAAAATGCAACAGCCACCTCTTTGCAGCCTGCATTTAAAATATTGGGTATTTAAGGTTTGGATGAGTATAATACAGTTTTTATAAAACTTTAGGCTTATTGCATGAATAGAACTACGAAATATATATTAAAAAAATTTATGGAGACTTTTAATCCCATATTTTTCTCACTTTTTTTTATAGTTTCTATTGTGTATTTTATTAAAATATCCCAAATTACAGCTATTGTCAAAATCACTTTTTTTGAAATAGGCGAATTGTATATATTTTTCCTTCCAAGAATTATATTATATACCTTTCCGGTAGTATTTTTTATCGCAATCGCCATATCTCTTTTAAAAATGTCAAAAGATAATGAAATAAATGTGATATTTTCGTTTGGATACTCTCCTAAGACAATGATGAAAATATTTTTAAATCTGTCTATAGCCGCAACCTTTTTTCTACTTCTAAATTCAATAATTTTAATACCTCTTTCGATACAATTATATAAAAATTTTATAGATATTAAAAAAGCTGAAGCAAGTTTAAATATAAAAGCCATGGAATTTGGACAAAAAATATCAAACTGGGTAGTCTTTATCAACAAATCCAACAAAAAAAATAGTTTTTCAAATGTAATTTTATATTCAAAACAAAATAATAAAGAAAATTTTATACTTGCAAAAACAGCACATATTGACAACAAAAATCATAATTTAAAATTGATACTTCAAAACGGTAAAGCATTTGTAATAAAAAAAGGAAATATCAAACAGATTGATTATAAGCAAATGACTATATTTAACAAAATTCATTCAAGCATATTCGCTCAACAAGGTATTTGGTATTACTGGAAACAAATCCCTAAGAATAAGGGAAGAGCAAAAGATTTTGCTAACTATGTTATCATATCAATTTTTCCTCTTTTGGGATTTTTGCTTGCAATCAGCCTTGGCATATACAATCCAAGGTATGAAAATAAAAATATTTATCTAAATTTGTTTATTACGGTTTTGGCGTATTATGTATCTATGTATTTTTTTATAAGCATAAATCCATGGATTGCCCTCATCATAACACCAATAACGACTTTTATATTTTCCTTGATATTTTTTAAGATAAAAATACTGAAAAGATATTAACAGCACAAATATTTCATTTTCATTTCATTTTAATTATATATAATATTGTATATAATAGCGGTATTGATTTTAAAGCAAAGGCACAATATGAACGCAAAGTATAATAGAAATTTAATTTTTCTATTTTGGACAATCATTGCATCTAGAATTTTTTCAATGTTTTTATACCCACTCACTGACTCTACTGAAGCAAGATATGCCCATATCGCTCTTTTAATGGCAAAGACAAACAACTGGATAACACCATGGTTTGATTATAATGTTCCTTTTTGGGGCAAACCTCCATTATCATTTTGGTTTCAAGCACTCTCATATAAAATATTTGGTATATATGACTTTGTGCCAAGAGTTCCGTCTTTACTTGTAACATTGGCAACTGCCTGGCTTTTGTATAAATTTGTACTTTATATCAAAAATAAAACAACTGCCCTCTTAAGTATAGTTATTTTTGCAAGCACCGGACTTGTATATGTACTCAGTGGTGCTGTTTTGACAGATCCTTATCTTAGCTTTGCTACTGCATTATCATTTGTATCTTTATTGATGGTTATAGAAGGAAACAGAAAATATTGGGATTATATGTTTTTTGTAGGACTTGGCATAGGATTGCTCTCAAAAGGTCCGCTAACATTGGTTATAGTTGGAGGAACTATAACTATCTGGGTATTATTTTCTTTTAAAAACAGAATGAAAGAATTGGCGAAACTTCCTTGGTTTACAGGTATCATTTTGATGCTTCTTATCTCCGTACCTTGGTATATTGCCGCCGAATATGAAACTCCCGGATTTTTACATTATTTTATAGTAGGGGAGCATATAGACAGATTCTTAGATCCTGCCTGGAAAGGTGATTTATATGGCGGTGTTCATAAAAGAGTTCATGGATATATATGGTATATGTGGCTTTATACTTCACTGCCTTGGGGATTGAGCGGATTAATTTTATTATTTAGAAATATTTTTAAAAAGCCTGCCAAAAAAGCACTCTTTAAAGCATTAAGAGATGATTCACTTTTTTTATGCGTTATTTGGATGCTTTTTATGATGATATTTTTTACAATAGGCTCAAACATGATATCAACTTATGTCTTGCCTTCATTGCCGCCATTGGCTATTGTTTTGGCAATATATCTAAACAGAAACAGTACATTTTTGGATAAAAATAAAAAAGTTTTATATTTTAATGCTTTCTTGGCACCTGTTATAATGATACTTGTAACTATCTATTTTTTCTTTCACCCGGCAACTGTTAAAACAGAAAAATTCCTAATGCAACGATTTAAAAAATTAGATACAAACAATGAGCCTGTATATTTTTTAGGAAAACAACCGTTTTCTATGAAGTATTATTATGGTAAAAAGATAACAGTAACTCCTTTTGACAAATTTAATAAATTATTAAAAGAAAAAGATTTGAAATATTATGTTATTATAAATAAAAGTGATATTAGTAAGGTTAAGGATATTGGTAAATTGACAAAACTTGACAATAGTTATGATTGTTTATTGTATGAAACGAAAAATTGAGTTGAATGTTAAAAAATATTAAAGCACTTGATATGCACCAAATCAAAAAGTTTATCATAGGAGGTGGTAGTGCTACGCTTTGCCATCTAGGAACTATGGCTTTTTTGATTTGGCTTGGAATAAATGCGACTATAGCTACTTCTGCTGGTATGATTGTGGGTGCTTTTTATAATTATATTTTTCAGTATTATTACACATTTAATTCCACCCAAAAACATCATAAATCATTTTTGAAGTATATAATTACCGTATCTATTTATTTTATCAGCAATTTATTATTGTTTACACTGTTTCATAATGTGTTACAATATGAAGTTTTTATTTCACAAATAATCACATCCGGCATAGTTGCCGTACAAAATTATATAATATATAAAAAATTTGTTTTTTTAAGAGAGGATGCAGCTTATGAAGCGTAAAAAAGTTAGTATTGTTATCTCTTTGTTTAATGAAGAGGAAAATATTGCAAAGTTATTTGAAGAGTTGCATAAAGTAGAGTTGAAGTTACAAGATAAGGTAGATATTGAATATATTTGTGTAAATGATGGAAGTAGTGATGGCACACTTGTAACTTTAGTAAATTTGATGAAAAAATATAAAAATATAAAAATATATAATTTATATAGAAATTTTGGACATGAAGTCGCTATGAGTGCGGGGATGGACAATGCAAGCGGGGATTGTGTAGTTTTTATGGATGGCGACTTACAGCATCCTCCAAAATTGATAGAAAAGATGGTAAATGAGTGGCTTGATGGTTGTGAAGTTGTTTTAACAAAAAAAATAAGCAAAGATAGCGATAAGACTATGTTATACAAAATTTTATCATCAATTTATTACTATATGTTAGATAAGCTCTCAGATATTAAAATACCTAAAGACTACCCTGACTTTAGGCTTTTAGACAGAAAGCAGATAGAAACCCTAAAACAAATCAGCGAACACGACAGGATGTTTAGAGGACTTTTGAATTTTATAGGATTTAGCAATGCAAAAGTCATAGAGTTTGAAGTTCCAAAAAGATTTGCCGGTAAAACAAAGTATAATTTTAAAAGATCTTTAGGTCTGGCAGTTGACAGCATACTGCAATTTTCTACAAAGCCTTTAAGAATAGCAACTTATCTTGGAGTTATTTCTGTTTTCATATCAGGCATATTCGGGCTATATACTTTAGTGCAGTATCTATTTTTTAACTTTGAGAGAACAGGATACGCAACTACACTGATAATTATCATTTTCATGGGCTCAATCCAACTCATAATACTTGGAATTATTGGTGAGTATATAGGAAAAATTCATATTGAAGTTAAAAAAAGGCCACTTTATTTTGGAGAATTGATTGAAAATAATAGTTAATGCCGATGATTTTGCAAACTCTTTAAATATGAGTGAAATTATATGCAAATGTTTTAATGATGGCTCACTCAACTCCACGAGCATCATGATCAATTCAAATTATCTTGACGAATCACTGAAAAAACTTGAAAAGCTAAGAGATATAAGAGTGTCACTTCATTTAAACATTGCTGAGGGGAAACCTGTATCAAAACCGGAAAATGTAACATACCTTTTAGATAAAAACGGTAATTTTTGTAAAAGTTTTGAAACTATAGTTTTTGAATATTATTTTGGAAATAATAGTAAAAAAAAGCAAATAAAAAAGCAAATAAAAGAAGAATACAAAAATCAAATCCTACTGTATGCAAAAAAACTAAAACTTAAAAGTATCAATGCAGACTCTCATCAACATTATCACACAATACCTTTTATAGCTGATATCTTAGTAGAATTATCAAAAGAATTGGATGTAAGATTTTCTTATATCAGAGTTCCAAAAGAGCCATTTTTTATCAATATCAACTCTTTTAAGGATTTAAAAAATTATTTCGGATTAAATATCATAAAACATTTTTTGCTAAATTTTTTATCAACAGGACTTGCAAAAAAGCTTAAAAAAAATAGTATAGATTATAGTGAAATTTTTGTTGGAGTTTTATTTACTGGCAATATGACTTTTAATTCCATCAAAAAAGCATTAGCAACTAATAAACAATTTCAAAATATTGAGATACTGCTTCACCCTGCATATCTCTCAGATAAAGAAGAAAAAAACTGGAAAAATGATAAATTTAAAGAATTTTACACAAATAAAAACAGAAAAAACGAGATGGATATTTTACTCTCAAATGAATTTAAAAATTTCATAGAACACTTAAAGGAAAAAAATGAGCAAACAAGTTAGGAATTTAACTATATTATTTTGGACTATAATACTTTCAAGATTTATTTTTACAGTATTTCTTCCGCTAACTGACACAACAGAAGCTAGGTATGCAAATACCGCACTCATAATGGCAAAGATAAATGACTGGATTACACCATATTATGATTATCATGTGCCTTTTTGGGGCAAGCCTCCTCTTGCTTTTTGGTTTCAGGCACTCTCGTATAAAATATTTGGGATTGCTGATTTTGTTCCAAGATTTCCGTCACTTCTTATAACTTTGGCAACAGCCTGGCTTATTTATAAACTATTAATCACATTTTACAACAAAACAACAGCAATGCTCGCTATCGTTATATACTCTAGCATGTCTCTTGTTTATGCGCTAAGCGGGGCTGTTATAACTGATCCATATTTGACATTTGGTACCACTTTGTCTTTAGTCTCTTTTTTAATGGTCATAAATAATCATAAGAGATATTGGAATTATCTATTTTTTATAGGCACGGGTCTTGGCATACTCACAAAAGGACCTTTGGCTTTAGCGATAGTAGGTGGAGTTATAACTTTATGGATACTTTTATCTTTCAAAAAAAGAATAGCCATGCTTAAAAGCTTCCCTTGGGTAAGAGGTATAATCTTAATGCTTCTTATATCAGTGCCTTGGTATCTTATAGCAGAACACAAAACTCCCGGATTTTTATACTATTTTATAGTAGGTGAAAATCTAAGCAGATTTATAGATACGGGATGGCACGGGGATAAGTATGGATATGTTCACAAACATTTTCGAGGAGTTATTTGGGTAATGTGGCTGATAGCTTCATTGCCATGGGGAGTCAGTGCCTTGGTAATAGGCTATAGAAATATTATCAACAAGGTAAAACGAAGTGCTTTAATACAAGAATTAAAAAAAGACAATATATCATTTTTTGTAATTTGGATGCTATTTTTAATGCTGTTTTTTACACTTGGAGGAAATGTTATCTGGACTTATGTGCTTCCTTCACTTCCTGGATTTGCCATAGTTTTAGCACTCTATCTAAACAGAGAAAATGGCAAATATCTTGAAAATTATAAAAAATTTATAAGAATAAACTCATTTTTTATACCTGTGGTATCTCTAATAGCTCTGTTTTACATATTATACAATCCAAGTTCTGTAAAAACAGAGAAATTTTTAATAGCCAAATATAAATCAATTTCCAATAATGCGCCTATATACTTTTTGATAAGAAAATCTTTTTCGGCCACATACTATATGGATAGAGAATTAAATCCAATATCGCTTAAAAAACTGAAAAAAATAGAGCAAGAGGCAAAATCAAATTATTTTGTAGTCGTAAACAAAGATGACTTGCCAAAAATCAAAAACGAAGGATTAAAGAAGATTTTTACAAGTGATAAATATGTTTTGTATGAGGGCAAATAAGCATAAGCTTTTTCATTTTTGTTTCATCTTAACATCATAAACTTGCATTTAAATTTTGCAAGGAGAAGGTGATGACAAAACAACAGGTTTTAAACAGAGTAGCCGGGTTGAGCATATTTTTTTGGATTATTAAAATCCTCTCAACAACAGTAGGTGAAACCGCGGCTGATTTTGTAAATGTAAATTTAGGATTTGGACTTACAAACACTACTTTACTTATGGGGGCGATAACTGTATTATCGGTATTGTGGCAACTTAAACTAAAAAGATACTATGCCCCCGCATATTGGTTTCTAATCGTAATGATGAGTATTGAGGGAACCTTGATTACAGATATGCTTGTAGATAAATTTGGTATTTCTCAAATAACTCTGGATATAATTTTTACCATAGCAATGTTAGCAATATTTTATCTTTGGTATAAAGCAGAAAAAACACTATCTATTCATGAGATAGATAACAATGCAAGAGAAATATACTATTGGATAATTGTTTTGACTACTTTTGCACTTGGAACAGCAGTTGGAGACACTGTATCTGAGCATTTAAGTTTTGGATATTTGCATTCGTTGATTTTGTTTGGCTCTATTTTTTTTATAGCTTATGGGTTACATTTAAAAAAGATATTAAGCGGTGTCAGTGCATTTTGGATCGCATTTATAGTCACAAGACCTATTGGTGCATCATTAGGTGATCTTTTGATACAAATGCCAAAAGATGGTGGGCTTGGTATCAACAATGGCATTGTAAATATAGTCTTCTTTTCTATAGTTATTGGACTTACGGCATACTTAAATATAACTAAAGTAGATGTTGAGATAGAGAAAAAATAAATATTCTTATAAAAAAATGATACAATTGAAATAATCAATGGGGAATAATATGTATAAATTTTTTTTTGCATTTCTACTGATATTTTTGCAAAATTCTTTTGCAAACCAGATTGATAAAACTATGCACAGATACTACAAAGTACCCGTAAAGCTTATTGAAAAATTTTATGCACCTTTGGATAATAAAAATAATATTTTAATATTGTGCCCAAAATCTAAATACAAAGCCCCATATCTTGGCTCAAAACTAATCTTTGTAAAAAAAGGGGTTAATTCTTTGGGGACATACAAATGGAATAAATCAAAACATATTTATATAAATATCAATAACTCTAAAACATTAACATTAGACAAAATGATTTATATAATCATTCATGTCAAAAAATACAAAAAAAGTTTTACATTCAAAAAAGAAATAAGAAAATTAGACAAAAAACATTTATCAGAAAATATTTTAAAAAGTGTATTTCATACTTATGCTTCAGCAAAACCAGATTTAAATAAATTTGGATTTTATAAACAAATAATCTCTAAGTTAAAGAAGAAACATCTTATCAGATTTAAAAATAAAGAATATTTTGTACTGCTTGACAGAGGCACTCAAAAAATTTATATCTTTATGTATAATAAAATAAGTCGGCATAGATGGATTATGCAGTATATCGGAGCCGACAAAGCTTCTTCTGGCAATCCGGCTTTAAATAGCAGAAACCACAGATTTTTTCAAACACCCTTGGCAGTATTTAACAGACAAAGATATAAAAGAGGGGACTGGCATACTGATAAAAAAAATTTTGCAGAATATGGATACAAAGGAAATAGAATATATTATCTCGGAAAATATATCATACCGATTAAACATGGCACCAGATATAAAAGAGAAGTTCATTTAGCAATACATACAACCAACCCCATAGATATCTTGATGCTAGGCCATAAAGCTTCAAAAGGTTGCATAAGAATTACACCTGAGCTTAACAATATATTTAATAAAAGTGGGATAATTGACAATATCAATGGAAAATATATTGTAGTAATTGACTCAAAACTTTCAACAAAAGAGAATTTAAAAAGAATAAAATATTTCAAATAAATATTTTTCATTTTTGTTTCATTTAAAAACAGGATAATTTCATAATCAATCATAAAAATGATTGAAATAAAAATTAAAGGATTTTAAGATGAAAAGTTCATATTTTACAAAAGGTTTACTATCCATAGGTTTAACGGGAGCGATGATGTTTGCTTATGCGGAAACTAACGGTCAAAATGAAATATCCGTTAAAAGCTCTATTCAAGTACAGCAAAATGTAAATAATAATATAGCCCATAAAAACTTGTCAATTACACTGCAAGAAGCCGCCTTGATAGCCAAAAAAAATTCAGATGGCAAGATCGTGTCAGTAAATCTTGAAGATATCAATGGAAACCTTGTGTATACTGCGGATGTACTTAAACATAATCAAATTACAAACTTGATTATTGATGCTGGAAACGGTAGGATATTATCTTCAAGAGTTGAAAGCACTGACAAAGAAATAAGTGACAATTCTCAAGATGAAGATAACAACGACAATCAAGGACAAAATGAATCAGACTATGAGAGTAATGACTGATAAAAACATATATCTTTGGAGTTTTAAATGAAGATACTAATTGTAGAGGATGATTTAAACATCCTCTCTTTATTAAAAGAAAATTTTATTGAAGAAGGCTATATAGCAGATACAGCAGAAAATGGAGAAGACGGAGAGTATATGGCGAGCATCAACAGTTATGATGTTATTGTTTTAGACTGGATGCTGCCCTATAAAAGCGGTATAGATATACTACACTCTTTAAGGAATAAAAGTATAATAACTCCTGTTATAATGCTTACTGCAAAAGGTGAGATTGATGACAGGATAACCGGCCTAAAAGAGGGGGCGGATGACTATCTTGTGAAACCTTTTAGCTTTAAAGAATTACAAGCTAGGATAGAAGCTCTTTATAGAAGAGTTACACAAAACGGTAAAAATGAAATCAAAATAAAGAATATAACCATACAGACAGACAAAAAAATTATTACAAAAAACTCAAAAATTATTAATTTAACAGCAAAAGAATATGAATTATTAATGTTTTTGGTAAAAAGAAAAAATTCCTATGTATCAAAATTTATGATTGAGGCTCAACTATGGACAAATGATGAAAATCTAAAGCAAAGCAATGTTATACAAGTTACGATATATCATTTAAGACAAAAGCTTGGAAAAGATTTGATAAGCAGCTTTAAAGGTTTGGGATATAAAATTGAAATTTAAAAGTTTAAAAACAAAAATTCTTTTTTGGTTTGGCTCTATATCATTTTTTATATTGATTATTTTTAGCTTATTATTTTATTATTTCTTTGAAAAAAGTTTAACTCTATCAATACAAAATAAACTTTATGCAGAATCCATCTACATAAAAGAACATATTGGTATCAAATCTCTTAAAGTTATTGAACACAAATTTCCTTTTGCCATAATCAAAAAAGACAAGATTATATATAAAACTAAAAAATTTGAATTGCCAAATATAAAAAACATATTAATATCTAAAAATCCTTTTAAGATTATCAGTACCCATGAATCAAAAAATGCAATATATATATTAAAATTAAGCAAGCCATTTGATGGCGCAATACTTGTTTTAGAAAGAGATATTGATGACAGGATAGAAGATATTCTCTCAACGATGTTAGTTTTAGAGCCTATTTTACTTATTTTACTTATTTTTATGGCAAATAATATGCTAAATAAGATATTATTGCCCATTAAAAATATAAATAAGACTGCCAAAAGTATCTCTGTAAATAATTTTAATACAAAAATTCCGCTCTATAACAATGAGAATGAGATAAAAGAATTGGCACAAACTTTCAACAATATGATAGACAGGCTAAAAGAGGGGGTGCAAACAATCGAAAGATTCAACTCAGATGTTTCACATGAGCTTAAAACACCGCTTACTGTTATAAATGGACAGATTGAATTGGCCTTAAAAAAAGATAGAGATATCTCATACTATAAACACAGTTTGCACACTATAAGAGCTGAATCAAAGAAAATTCAAGAGATTACAGAAGAGTTGCTGTTTTTAAGTAAATTTTCCAAAAATGACATAGAAGAAAAATTTAAAAGCTGTGATTTTAATGCTATTTTGATAGAAGCTTTAGAAAAATACTCGAAAATTGCAAAAGAAAAAAATATTAACATAGAAATCGTAAAATTTGAAAAAGCAACCAAACAAGCAAACGAACCATTGATTTTTTCTATTTTTTCAAATATCATAGATAATGCTATAAAATATACACCAAATAATAAAAATATTTTTGTCTCATTATATAAAAATGAAAAGATTCACTTTATCATTAAAGATGAAGGTATTGGGATACCTAAAAATGAATTATCTAAAATAACAGACAGATTTTACAGGATTGATAAATCAAGAAATAAAAAAATTAAAGGTTTTGGTCTTGGACTTTGCATAGTCAAAAATAGCGTAGAGCTTCACAATGCGGAGTTGAAAATAACTTCCATTGAAAAAAGCGGAACACAAGTAGAAGTTATATTTTAATTTTCATTTCATTTTCATAGTCTATACTTTCATAAAAAAAGGATAGATATGTTAACAACTATTATAAGATCTGCAAAAGATTTCTTTGATAAAAAGATACTTTTGCTCTCTTTTGTACCTATGCTGGTATCTGCGTCTATTATTGGTTTTATCTTTTTTTTATTTTCCGGCACTATACATGGTTTTTTTATCTGGATTATAAGCCATATTCCTTTCATAAGCGGTGATTTGGTAGTCAGTGTAACACAAAGTTTTTTTGGTGTTATTGTTTTTTATGAACTTATGATCATAAGTTCAGTGCTTTTTGTAGGCATTGTTGCCGATGGCGTAGTAGATAGGATAAATGCAAAATATTATCACTTGGGAAAAAGAGGATTTGGAACATTTTCAGGCTCAATGTTCAAAGCAATCAAATCGAACATTTTATTTATAGTTTTATTTATGGTTTTGCTTCCAACTATGTTCATACCATTTTTTAATATATTTATACACTTATTATTGTGGTCAATTTTAATAAAAGAGCCGATGTTTTACGACAGTCTTTCATTTTATGCGACAAAAGTAGAATTTAATAATATTAAAAAAAGATACAAGCTTCAAACATGGATTATAAGTTTTATATCAGCAGCTTTATTTTTGATCCCTGTTTTCGGTGTATTTTTATATATATTGCAGTTAATCATATTTACGCATTTCAATTTAAAAAATTTAAAAAGGATTCAAAATGATAGGTAAAAAGTTTCATTATATCTTTGCTTCATTGTTGATCATAGTTGGGTTGTCCGTATTCTTATACCCTTGGCTTTTTGAAATGCCTAAAGTTCTTGATTGGAATTATACCCATCTTCAAAAAATACAAAAACAAAAAACAAAAGGTGATAATTTTTCATTTGTTGTTTTTGGAGACAATAAAAACTCTGTTTTTTCATTTCCCAAACTTATAAAAGAGCTCAACAAGGAAAATATTGCCTTTTCGCTGGAAACTG
>Ga0256829_1001071_pt1 | contig 23685 bp, 26 predicted proteins | sample 131447metaG_FD_185979 | JGI IMG/M metagenome (GOLD analysis project Ga0256829, IMG submission 185979) | Hydrothermal vent microbial communities from Lau Basin, Pacific Ocean - 131-447 | ecosystem: Environmental > Aquatic > Marine > Hydrothermal vents | place: Pacific Ocean: Lau Basin | collected...
TCAGCAACGGGTAATATTCATGCCGTTTCTCCAAGCTGAAGACAACACCTCTAGAAAATTTGGCGGTACGGGTTTAGGGCTCGCTATAGTAACTAAAATAGTAGAGCACTATAACGGTAAAGTTGAATTGTCGAGCGCACTTGGCGAAGGCACCCGCTTTGTGGTGAATCTGTTGCTTGACTCGGCCCAAGAAGTAAAAACGAATATTGGTCGCTCTTCTGATATTGTGATAACGCATTTTGATGAAGAACGACTACAAAATGCTCGAATACTGGTTGTAGAAGACAACGACATCAATCAAATTGTTATTCGCGAACAACTACGAGAGCTTGGGGCAACCGCAGATATTGCCAATAATGGAGAAGAAGGCGTCGCGAAAGTTAAAATGGCTATCGCAAAACGGGAACCCTACGAACTCATTCTCATGGATTGTCAAATGCCTGTAATGGATGGCATCACTGCGACACAGCGTATACGAGAGCTAGGCGTACCGGGCACACAAGTAGTTATTGTTGCTTTAACAGCGAACGCCTTTGCCGGAGAACGAGACAAATGCCTTAGCGCTGGTATGGACGATTTTATCACAAAGCCAGTTGGTGCTGACGCTCTTGGTAGATGTATTCGCTATCACCTAATGAAGTCATCAGAGCTTCCAAAAGCGAACTAGATTCAATTGGTGATTAAGGCCACCGAAAGCTTTCACAGCCAATCGGTATACCTTGTTATACCTAGGTATCTCAGGCAATCGACATCGCTTAAAAATAATTCAACTTTAAACTATCACTTCCCAAACTTATCTGTTATTATTTCGCGCCCTTTTTATGGGGGTAAGTATATAAAAGCAGCAATAACTGTTGTTTTTAGCAGCAATAATGGCTCGGCAGAGTCTTAATTTTTAGAGCGGAGCACTAACATGATCCAAATGCAAACTAACCTGGACGTTGCAGACAACAGCGGCGCTCGCAGGGTTCAGTGTATTAAGGTTCTTGGTGGCTCGCATCGCCGTTATGCAGGTATCGGTGACATCATCAAAGTTACTGTTAAGGAAGCAATTCCTCGCGGTAAAGTTAAAAAAGGTGACGTACTGAACGCAGTGGTGGTGCGTACTAGAAAAGGCGTTCGTCGTGCAGATGGTTCTACCATCCGTTTCGATAGCAACGCGGCTGTTTTGCTTAATGCAAACAAGCAACCAATTGGTACGCGTATCTTTGGACCGGTAACCCGTGAGTTGAGAAGTGATAACTTCATGAAAATCATCTCATTGGCCCCAGAGGTACTATAAGGAGTCACGATAATGGCTAATAAAATTCGTCGTGATGATGAAGTAGTCGTATTAGCGGGTAAAGATAAAGGTAAGCAAGGCAAAGTAATTAGCGTGCTTACTTCTGAAAACCGTTTAGTTGTAGAAGGCATCAATCTTGTCAAGAAACACCAGAAGCCTAACCCACAGTTGGGTGTGGCTGGTGGTATCGTTGAGAAAGAAGCTTCTATTCACGTTTCTAATGTTGCGATTGTTAACCCGGCAACGGGCAAAGCAGATCGCGTTGGTTTCCGTTTCGAGGACGAGAAGAAAGTACGTTTCTTCAAGTCTAACGGCGAACTTGTTTAATTATATTGGAGAGTACGATGGCGAAACTGCATGATTTCTATAAAGAAACAGTAGTAGCTGAACTTGCTAAGCAGTTCGGGTACAAAAGCGTCATGCAAGTCCCTCGGATTGAAAAAATCACCTTAAACATGGGTTTAGGTGAAGCAATTGCTGACAAGAAGGTACTTGAGGCAGCTCAAGCTGACATGGCGTCTATCGCTGGTCAGAAGCCTATTGTTACAGTTGCGAGAAAATCAGTAGCGGGTTTCAAAATCCGTGAAGGTTATCCGATTGGCTGTAAAGTAACCCTACGTGGCGAGCGTATGTGGGAATTCCTAGAGCGTTTGATTTCAATCGCTATCCCGCGTATTCGCGATTTCCGTGGTTTGAATCCTAAATCATTCGACGGACGTGGTAACTACAGCATGGGCGTGCGTGAGCAAATCATTTTCCCTGAAATCGATTTCGATAAAGTGGATAAAGTTCGTGGTATGGATATTACTATCACTACTACAGCGGACTCTAATGATGAAGCACGTGCTCTGCTGGACGCGTTTAACTTCCCATTTAAAAAGTAGGGGTGTAGGGTTATGGCAAAAGAATCAATGAAGGCACGTGAAGCTAAGCGTACTAAGCTTGTAGCTAAGTATGCTGAAAAGCGCGCCGCACTTAAAGCGACTATCAGCGATGTTAACGTTTCTGAAGAAGAACGTTGGGACGCTGTTCTTAAGCTACAACAACTTCCACGTGACTCTAGTTCATCACGCCAACGTAACCGTTGCCGTGTAACTGGTCGTCCACATGGTTACCTACGCAAATTTGGCCTTAGCCGTATCAAGCTTCGCGAAGCAGCGATGCGCGGTGAAGTCCCTGGCTTGAAAAAAGCCAGCTGGTAAGGAGTAGCTGATAATGAGCATGCAAGATCCTATCGCGGATATGTTTACCCGCATCCGTAACGGCCAGATGGCACAGAAAGTTTCTGTAACTATGCCTTCTTCAAAACTTCGCGTTGCTATTTGTGAAGTATTGAAAGCTGAAGGTTATATTACTGACTTCGCTGCTACTGGTGACGTTAAGCCTGTTTTAGAAGTTACGCTTAAGTACTTCGAAGGCAAGCAAGTAATTGACACTATCGAGCGTGTTAGTCGCCCTGGTCTGCGCATCTATAAGAAAAAAGATGAGCTTCCAAAGGTTATGGGTGGTCTAGGTGTCGCTATCGTGTCGACTTCTAAAGGTGTGATGACTGACCGTGCAGCGCGTAACGCTGGCATGGGCGGTGAGATCATCGGTTATGTAGCATAACGGAGGAGTTGAAATGTCACGTGTAGCAAAAGCTCCAGTAGACTTGGTATCAGGCGTAGAAGTTACTATCGCTGGCCAAGAAGTTACTGTTAAAGGTAGTAAAGGCACATTGAACCGCACTTTCAACGACGCAGTTGAAATTGCACAAGAAGAAAACCAACTTAAAACACTTCCTCGTGAAGGTTTTGCTGACGGTTGGGCACAAGCAGGTACTGCTCGCGCAATTCTTAACGCAATGGTTCAAGGTGTTTCTCAAGGTTTTGAGAAGAAGCTTCAGCTAAATGGTGTTGGTTACCGTGCGCAAGCACAGGGCGCCAAACTAAACCTGACGCTTGGTTTCTCACACCCTGTTGTATACGAAATGCCTGAAGGCATTACGGTTGAAACTCCTAGCCAAACTGAAATCGTCGTTAAAGGCGCCGATAAGCAGAAGGTAGGACAGGTTGCGGCGAACATTCGCGCATATCGTCCACCAGAGCCTTACAAAGGTAAAGGTGTTCGTTACGCAGACGAAATCGTACGTCGTAAAGAAGCTAAGAAAAAGTAGGTGGGTGATACGATGGATAAAAAATCAGCTCGCATTCGTCGCGCAACTCGCGCACGTGCAAAGATTCGTGAACTGGCCGCGCATCGCTTGGTTGTAAACCGCACACCTCGCCACATCTATGCTCAGTTAATCGCACCAAGCGGTTCTGAAGTATTGGCAGCGGCTTCTACTGTTGAAACAGATCTTGCAAAAGATCTTAAATCTACAGGTAACGCTGAAGCAGCGGCGGTAGTTGGTAAAGCAATCGCAGAACGTGCAATCGAAAAAGGCATCAAAGATGTAGCTTTCGATCGCAGTGGTTTCAAATACCACGGTCGCGTTAAAGCATTAGCTGATGCAGCTCGTGAAGCTGGCCTTCAGTTCTAGGAGTTTATAATGGCTAAACAAGAAGTTCAGAACGGTGAACTGTTAGAAAAATTGATTGCTGTAAACCGCGTTTCTAAAGTGGTTAAAGGTGGTCGTATTTTCAGTTTCACTGCATTGACAGTAGTGGGTGACGGCGCTGGTCGCGTTGGTTTTGGTTACGGTAAGGCACGTGAAGTACCTGCTGCAATCCAAAAAGCAATGGAAAAAGCACGTCGCAACATGGTTGACGTTGATTTGAATGGTCACACGTTGCAACACCCTATTAAAGGTCGTCACTCTGGCTCTAAAGTTTACATGCAGCCTGCATCAGAAGGTACCGGTATCATCGCCGGCGGTGCAATGCGTGCAGTACTTGAAGTAGCTGGTGTACAAAACGTACTTTCAAAATGTTACGGCTCTACAAACCCAATCAACGTTGTTCGTGCAACAATCAACGCGCTGACTGAGATGAACTCTCCAGCGAAAGTTGCAGCGAAGCGTGGATTGTCTGTAGAAGAAATTTTGGGGTAATTCGACATGGCAACGATTAAAGTAAAGCAAACTAAAAGTGCGATTGGCCGCTTGCCAAAGCACAAAGCGACGCTTAAAGGCCTAGGCCTTCGTAAAATCAACCATGTTCGTGAACTAGAAGATACCCCTTCAGTTCGTGGCATGATCAACCGTGTAAATTACATGGTTGAGATTGTGGAGGAGTAAGAGATGCGTTTAAACACTATTGCTCCTGCACCAGGAGCTAAACATTCAGGTAAGCGTACTGGTCGTGGTATCGGCTCAGGTCTTGGTAAAACAGGTGGCGTAGGTCACAAAGGTCAAAAAAGCCGTTCAGGTGGCCGTGTTAAAGCCGGATTTGAAGGTGGTCAGATGCCAATTCAGCGTCGTCTTCCTAAGTTCGGTTTCACTTCACGCAAGAGCTTTGTTACTGATCAAGTAACACTTGCGGAAATCGCCAAGGTTGATGGTGATACTGCGTCTTTAGAAACTTTAAAAGCAGCTGGTCTTATCAAGAAAGAGATCCAGTTCGTTAAAGTTATCTTGAGCGGTGAAGTATCACGTGCTGTAACAGTAAGCGGGTTGAAGGTTACTAAAGGCGCTAAAGAAGCGATTGAAGCTGCTGGCGGTAAAGTAGAGGAATAAGCTAGATGGCTAAACCAGGATTGGATTCAGGCGCGAAAAGCGGCTTGAGTGAGCTTAAAGCAAGATTGTTGTTCGTACTAGGTGCGATTATTGTGTTTAGATTGGGTTCTTATGTACCTATTCCAGGCATAGATCCGGCTGTACTTGCAGACTTATTCGAGCAACAAAAAGGCACCATTGTAGAAATGTTTAACATGTTCTCTGGTGGTGCGCTTGAGCGAGCATCCGTTCTGGCTTTGGGCATTATGCCATACATTACTGCGTCCATTATCATGCAGTTGCTCTCGGTGGTTCACCCACCGATGATGGAGCTTAAAAAAGAAGGCGAAGCAGGCAAGCGTAAGATTAGCCAGTACACTCGTTACCTAACGTTGGTACTTGCTATTTTCCAATCAATTGGAATTTCTACCGGCCTGCCTAACCTGATTAATGGATTGGTGATAAACCCTGGCTTCGGATTCTACTTTACAGCAGTGGTGAGCTTGGTCACTGGAACTATGTTCCTTATGTGGTTGGGTGAGCAAATTACTGAACGAGGTATCGGAAACGGTATTTCTATCTTGATTTTTGCTGGTATTGTTGCCGGTCTGCCAACAGCGATAGGTCAGACTGCGGAACAAGCAAGACAAGGCGACATCAATATGTTGTTCTTGTTGCTAATCGGCGTAATCGTTATCGCGCTTACTTACCTAGTGGTATTCGTAGAGCGCGGACAACGTCGTATTGTGGTAAACTACGCGAAGCGTCAGCAAGGCCGTAAGGTTTTTGCTGCACAAAGCACGCATTTACCGCTTAAGGTGAACATTGCAGGTGTTATTCCTCCAATCTTCGCTTCCAGCATTATTCTGTTCCCAGGCACAATTGCTGGCTGGTTTGGGCAGAATGAATCAACGGCTTGGTTACAAGATGTAGCGCTTATGCTATCTCCTGGTCAGCCGCTATACGTGATGTTATACGCAGCAGCAATTATCTTCTTCTGCTTCTTCTACACGGCGTTGGTTTTCAACCCGCGTGATACCGCAGACAACTTGAAGAAATCTGGCGCGTTCATTCCTGGTATTCGTCCAGGTGAGCAAACGTCTCGTTATATCGATAAGGTAATGACTCGCTTAACTCTGGCTGGCGCACTGTACATAACCTTTATTTGTTTGGTGCCTGAATTCATGCTAATTGCCTGGAATGTGCCGTTCTACTTCGGTGGTACGTCGCTTCTAATTATTGTGGTGGTTATCATGGACTTTATGGCACAGGTGCAGACACATTTGATGAGTAGTCAATATGAGTCTGTTCTGAAGAAAGCTAATCTTAAAGGCTATGGCCGATAAGTTAGCCTACTACGGAGTGATGTAATGAAAGTTCGTGCATCAGTAAAAAAGATTTGCCGTAACTGTAAAGTTATCAAGCGCAACGGTGTTGTGCGCGTAATTTGCAGCTCTGATCCTAAGCATAAGCAAAGGCAAGGCTAATCTACGCGGTAAAGAATACCTATTCACTGTAAGCAGAACCTGACAGTTTAACATCGGGTTCTGCTCTTTGTGTTGCAGTATTTTGAACCTTTATTTGCAATTTAGTCGACGGGTAAGTATCCTATCGGGCTTTTTAGGTCGTCGACAATAAATTAGAGGAGTGCTGTTAATGGCCCGTATCGCTGGCATTAACATTCCTGAGCACAAGCATGCTGTAATCGCTATCCAAGCGATCTACGGCGTAGGCCCTACACGTGCGAAAAGCATTTGTGCGGGTGCTGGTGTTGCAGAAGATACAAAAATTAAAGAGCTAGACGAAGCGACTATCGATAAGCTTCGTGACGAAGTGGCAAAATTCACTGTTGAAGGTGACTTGCGCCGTGAAGTCTCTATGAGCATCAAACGTTTGATGGACCTGGGTTGCTTCCGTGGTATTCGCCACCGTCGTAGCTTGCCTCTACGTGGTCAGCGCACTAAAACTAATGCGCGTACCCGTAAAGGTCCTCGTAAGCCAATTAAGAAGTAAGCGGGGAGATAAGTTATGGCTAAAGCACCAGCTCGTAGCACGCGTAAGCGCGCTAAACGTCAGGTTGCAGACGGTATGGCTCATATCCATGCGTCTTTCAACAACACAATTGTGACTATCACAGACCGTCAAGGCAATGCACTAGCATGGGCGACGTCTGGTGGTTCAGGTTTCCGTGGTTCACGTAAATCTACCCCATTCGCTGCACAGGTTGCTGCTGAGCGTGCAGGTGTTGCTGCACAAGAATACGGTCTTAAGAACCTTGAAGTTTTCGTTAAAGGTCCAGGTCCAGGCCGTGAGTCTGCGATCCGTGCGCTTAACGCAACTGGTTACAAGATCACAAACATTACCGATGTGACGCCTATTCCTCACAACGGTTGTCGTCCACCGAAAAAACGTCGCGTTTAATCGACGGACAGTTGGAGAAAGAACATGGCAAGATATTTGGGTCCAAAACTCAAACTTAGCCGTCGCGAAGGTACAGATTTGTTCCTTAAAAGCGGCGTTCGCGCAATCGATTCTAAATGTAAAATCGATACTGCGCCTGGTCAGCACGGTGCCCGTCGTGGCCGTTTGTCTGACTACGGTGTTCAGTTGCGTGAAAAGCAAAAAGTTCGTCGTATGTACGGCGTTCTGGAAAAACAATTCCGTAACTACTATAAAGAAGCTGCGCGTCTAAAAGGCAACACTGGTGAAAACTTGTTGCAACTTCTAGAGCAGCGTCTAGATAACGTAGTTTATCGCATGGGTTTTGCTAGCACGCGTGCAGAAGCACGTCAGCTTGTTAGCCACAAAGCGATCATGGTAAATGGTCAAGTTGTGAACATCCCATCGTTTAACGTTTCTGCCGAAGACGTGGTTTCTGTTCGTGAAAAAGCTAAAAAGCAAGCGCGTATCGTTGCTGCTTTGGAACTGGCTGACCAACGTGAGAAGCCAACCTGGATTGAAGTAGACAACAGCAAAATGGAAGGCACTTTCAAGCGCATTCCAGAAAGAACTGACCTGTCTGCTGAAATTAACGAACAGTTGATCGTCGAACTTTACTCTAAGTAAAGCTAACTAAAGAGGAAGCATTGTGGGTTCTGTGACTGAATTCCTAAAACCGAGATTAGTAGAGATCGAAAACGTTTCTCCTACTCGTGCCAAAGTAACTTTGGAACCGTTAGAGCGTGGTTTTGGCCATACTTTAGGTAACGCACTTCGTCGTATTCTTTTGTCATCTATGCCTGGTTGCGCAGTGACAGAAGCTGAAATCGACGGCGTTCTTCACGAGTACAGCACCAAAGAAGGTGTTCAGGAAGACGTGATCGAGATTTTGCTAAACCTTAAAGGTTTAGCGGTTCGCCTTGAAGGTAAAACTGAAGCGACCCTAACTCTAGTGAAATCTGGTGCTGGCCCTGTTGTTGCTGGTGATATTCAGCATGATGGCGACGTAGAGATCGTGAATCCTGACCATGTGATTTGTACTTTGACTGGCGAAGCTGAAATCAGCATGCGCATTAAAGTAGAAACTGGCCGTGGTTACGTACCTGCATCTACTCGTCGCTCCTCTGAAGAAGATGATCGTCCAATTGGTCGTTTATTAGTTGATGCTTCATACAGCCCTGTAGAGCGTATTGCATACTCTGTTGAGTCTGCTCGTGTTGAACAACGCACAGACCTAGACAAGTTAATCATTGATATGGAAACGAACGGTACTTTAGATCCTGAAGAAGCGATCCGCCGTTCTGCAACTATCTTAGCTGAACAGCTAGATGCATTCGTAGACTTACGCGATGTGTCTGAGCCAGAAGCGAAAGAAGAGAAGCCAGAATTCGATCCAATTCTACTTCGCCCAGTTGATGACCTTGAGCTAACTGTACGTTCTGCAAACTGCTTGAAAGCAGAAGCTATCCAGTACATTGGTGACCTGGTACAGCGTACTGAGGTTGAGCTACTTAAAACGCCAAACCTTGGTAAGAAATCGCTAACTGAAATCAAAGATGTTCTAGCATCTCGTGGTTTGTCTCTAGGTATGCGCCTAGAAAACTGGCCGCCAGAGAGCATCGCTGAAAAAGATTAATCAGGTTTTTAATAAACTGATTTGTAGAGAAGGATAAAACTTATGCGCCATCGTAAGAGTGGTCGTCAGTTGAATCGCAACAGCAGCCATCGTCAAGCTATGTTCCGTAACATGGCAGGTTCTTTGGTTAAGCACGAAGTGATCAAAACGACGTTGCCTAAAGCGAAAGAATTGCGTCGCGTAATTGAGCCTCTAATCACTTTGGCTAAGCAAGACAGCGTTGCGAATCGTCGTCTAGCTTTCGCCCGCACAGGTGATAAAGAAGTAGTAGGTAAATTGTTCAACGAGCTTGGTCCTCGTTACGAAGCTCGCCCAGGCGGTTACACTCGCATTCTTAAATGCGGTTTCCGTGCAGGCGACAATGCCCCAATGGCATACGTTGAGCTAGTTGACCGTCCAGTTGTTGAAGCTGAAGAAGAAGCAGTAGAAGCAACTGAAGAGTAATAATTACTCGTTATTCTGAGTTTCAGAATGCATTAAAAACCCGGCTTAGGCCGGGTTTTTTGTTATTTCGATAGTTTCAAGAACATAACGGTAGACTATCCTGACTTTTGCCATTTAATCACCTTTGATTCCTTTGTATACTAATGCAAGTATGATCAATCAACAGGAAGTGGGAGATTCCCACGTATCAAGGAATTTATAATGAAACCAGTAGTATTGGCTGGCGGCTCAGGTAGCCGATTATGGCCAAAGTCTCGCGCAGCACTCCCGAAGCAGTTCCTGTCACTTACCTCTGACAGTACCATGCTTCAAGACACTATCACCCGTTTGGAAGGTACAAAAGCATCTAGCCCTATCTTTATTTGTAACGATGCCCATCGCTTTTTGGTGGCTGAGCAATTACGCCAAAAAAAAATAAATCACGGTGGAATACTTTTGGAGCCGGTTGGTAGAAATACTGCGCCAGCTATTGCTTTGGCAGCTCTTCATGCAACAATCAATGGTGAGGATCCTATTCTACTGGTATTAGCTGCAGACCACTTGATAAAAGATACTTCGGCATTCCATAGTGCCATTGTAGATGCGCAGGATCTTGCTGAGCAAGGTAAGCTAGTTACTTTTGGTATTGTGCCTGATCAACCTCATACAGGTTATGGGTACATAAAGGCTGGGGGCCAAATTGGGAGCGGTTTTTCAGTATCAGAGTTCGTAGAGAAGCCAGAGATATCTACAGCACAAGATTATGTAGCTTCAGGGAACTATTTCTGGAATAGCGGAATGTTCATGTTCAAAGCGAGTCGTTATTTGGAAGAACTTAAGAAGTTCAACCCAGAAATGTTAGACGTGTGTCAACGAGCTATTGATACAGAGACACCCGACTTAGACTTTATCCGTGTCGATCATGATATTTTTTCTACCTGTCCTGATGATTCTATTGATTATGCAGTTATGGAGAAAACTGATAGCGCAGCTATGGTTCCATTAGACGCGGGGTGGAGCGATGTTGGAAGCTGGACGTCGCTTTGGGAGACTGCGAGTAAAGACCCAAATGGAAATGTTACTGTCGGCGATACAATCTTAGAAAATACTAAGAATAGCTATGTAAATGCTGAGCAGCGTTTGGTTTCGGTAATCGGCTTGGAAGACGTTATTGTTGTTGAAACAAAAGATGCAGTGATGGTTGCTCACAAAGATGATGCACAAAGCATCAAGAACGTTGTAAATACACTCAAAGCGGAACAGCGTCCCGAATTCGAGTTTCACCGCGAAGTATTCCGTCCTTGGGGAAGCTACGACTCAATCGACAGCGGTGATAGGTTTCAAGTTAAGCGTATTACTGTAAAGCCTGGCGAGAAGTTATCGGTACAAATGCATCATCATCGTGCTGAACACTGGATTGTTGTATCAGGTAGTGCAAACGTAACGATTGATGATAAGACTCAACTGGTTACAGAGAATGAATCTGTTTATATTCCTATCGGTGCAGTACATGCATTAGAAAATCCGGGTAAGATTCCTTTGGAGCTCATTGAAGTTCAGTCTGGAGCGTATTTGGGGGAGGATGATATTGTTCGTTTTTCTGACCGATATGGTCGTGTCTCAGAGTAACAAAATTAAACTTTTTATAGTGCTGTGTTAATTTGCAGCACTACATCATCTCTAGTAAATTTCTTTTCCTGAGACTCGGACCTATATTTTTATAAACACGGTGACCTGATTCTAATCCATAATGCTTTTTTACTATGTCAGTTGCGCTCTGTTTGGTCTTAGTGATGAAGCTTAAGGTTCTAGTTCATCTCTTATAGACAACTTTCTATTAATTTATGACTTCAGTTTTACTGCCACTAGCAAGTATATTTAGCCTTCCTGTAAATCACTTAAGGTGACTAATGCACATACAAAGAAGAGGTTTTGATTGGATACACTAATCAATAAAGGAATTACACTTTTCCACAACGAACTGTCTACCAGTGAAAATGAAAAAACTATTGTCGTATTGGGAAGTGCTCGCGGTGGTACCTCTATAGCTGCAGGGGTTCTATATCACCTAGGGGTAGAAATGCACAATGCCCTTCCGCCAGTTTTTGAAGACGCGGGAATTGCAGAAAAATTCAATTCCTTTCTTACGAGAAATATAGACCTAAGTGAAGAAAATCGATCAGAAGTTTGGGCGTTCAAACGTCCCAGCGCGATTGATAATATAACCAAAATTCATCGAGCCACCCGAAATCCCTATTACATTTGCGTGTTTAGAGATCCTTTGGCGATTGCTAACAGAAATAAAATATCGATTAACAGTAATGCAAACCTTTTTAACTCGATGGACAACGCTCTAAAGCAATACAAAAAAATTATCGATTTTGCTGCGTCTTGCAAACGGCCGGTTCTGATGTGTTCTGTAGAGAAAATTAGAATGTACCCGACTGGCTTTGTGGAAGCGGTCAGTAATTTTGTTGGCTTTGATAAAGATAAACAGAGCGTTGCGGCTGCGGTGGATTTCATTAACAACGAACCTGCACAATATCTCGCAGCAACGCGTAAGGTCAGAAGTATCGGAGCCATTGTATCTGTGAAGAACGGGGTAGTGACTGGGTGGGCATCTTGGTTAGGAAAGACGGAAGTAGCTAATGTAGACGTTATCTTAAATGAAAGAACTGTAGAAACTGTTGAAGCAAATGTAAATATAGTTGCAGAGCATGTACAACGTCATACAAGTAATAGAAAGTGTGGCTTTGGATTTAGGTTGGAGCAGATTGATGCTCGTCCGGATGATATACTTTCTTTGAAAGTGCAAGGAGATGTCGTTCCTTTGGGACAAAAGATAAAGCTCCTCAAGGAACACTTTTAACGAGCATTTTATGAATTGGACTAAAAAGATACCAAACCGCTATTTCAAAACGATAGCTACGAAATTGGCATTACGATTAAGCGTCAATGCATTGTCAAATGTAGTGAAAAATAGAGTTGATAACGAACCCTTTAATTTCCTCTCTACATCATCTGACCCACAATTAGTACTAAAGCCCCGGGGGAGGCTTAAAAAGACAATATCACCGGGATTCTATTTGTTTCGCTTTCGACTCAAGTCTCTGGAATTTAGCAAATTTACAGCAAAGGTTTATTTGCCTTGTGACGAAGGCAAAGAAGAGCTTTCAGCGGTATCAGTTACGAGTGATTCCCACGCATTAGTTTCAATTTTTCTGTTTATACAAAAACCGACTACAAGTTTGCGATTTGATCCATGTGAAGTGGCTGGCCAGTTTTCTCTTTCAGATTTGATGTTGACAAAGGTACCTGCTTCGGTTGCTTTGCCAAGAATTAAGAAAGGTTTAAGGGGGCTAGGAGAGAAAGACTCAACAGATGGGATCTATGAGAAATACCGTGCTCAGCTAAGTAAGTCCACTGCTCAAGGTCACTCTTATCAAGATTGGATTAAGCAAACAGAGTCTCAATACTGGGCTAAGTTAGCGTCAGCGCATATCGAGGAAAACATTAAGTTTTCGATCTTGCTTCCTACTTATAACACGCCGGCAGATTTGTTGAGAGAGACACTAGAAAGTGTTTCGCAGCAAAGCTATAGTAATTGGGAACTATGCATTTGTGACGATGCCTCTACTAACAGAGATACAATCGGTGTCTTAAAGAGCTTTCAAAATCAGTATCCGAAAAAAGTAAAGGTACACCTGAGTAAGGTGAATGGCCATATATCAACGTCGTCAAACCAATCGTTAAACTTAGCCGAAGGCGATTTTTGCGTACTTTTAGATCATGATGATCTACTCAGTCAGGATACGCTAAAGGCTTTTGCAATTCAGCTACAATCTGATCCTAGAATTAAATTAGTTTATGCAGATGAGGACAAGATTGATGAGGAAGGCTATCGTCAATCACCACATTTTAAGCCCGATTGGAATGAAGCTTTATTATTAAGTCAAAATTATATTTGTCACCCGGTAGCGCTACAAACCGCTCGATTAAAAGAAATTGGTGGATTCAGGACCGGGGTAGAAGGTAGCCAGGATCATGATTTGTTGCTTAGGTTTGTAGATGGATTAAAAGGCGATGAAATCTTTCATATTCCCCAAATTCTGTATCATTGGAGAGCAACCCGAGGTTCTACTGCAGTCAGTAGTGCCGCAAAAGACTATACAACTGAGGCGGGTCTTAATGCAATTTCAGATTTTGTTGCTAAAAGGGATGCTAATGCTAAAGTCTTCCGTGGACGTTTCCCAAACACATACAACATTAGTTGGTCTATACCTAGCCCACCTCCTCTCGTCAGCTTGATAATTCCAACTCGAGACGGCTATGAAATACTCAAACAGTGCTTGGAGAGTATCTATGAGAAAACAGATTACCCAAATTTTGAAGTATTAGTTATTGACAACCAGACTACATGCGAACAAACGCTGGAGTTGTTTGCTCACTATAAAGAACACGAGAATTTTAAATTGCTCCGTTGGGATCATAGTTTTAACTACTCAGCGATAAACAACTTTGCTGTGCAGCATGCGAAAGGTGAATTGATAGGTCTTGTTAACAACGATATTGAAGTGATAAACCCCGAATGGTTATCAAACATGGTTCGACACGCAATAAGGCCAGAAGTTGGCTGCGTCGGAGCGAAGCTCTACTATCCAAATGGTGCAATTCAACACGCAGGGGTTATTTTGGGTATCGGTGGTGTTGCGGGTCATTCTCATAAGTATTTTGCTAAAGAAGAGCCGGGTTACCATACTCGACTGTATCTGACTCAAGAAATCTCTGCTGTTACTGCTGCATGTTTGTTGGTGAAGAAATCAATATTTCTTCAAGTGGGCGGACTGAATGAAGAAGAGTTAGTCGTCGCATTTAATGACGTCGATTTTTGCTTGAAAGTAAGGGAGGCTGGTTTTCGAAATATATTTACGCCTACTGCAGAGCTATATCATCATGAATCTATTTCACGTGGCAGCGAAGATTCACCAGAAAAAATAGCGCGATTTAACAAAGAGGCAAATTACATGCGAGAAAGATGGTCAAGCATTCTGGACTGTGATCCAGCATACAACCCAAATCTTACACGAGTGCATGAAGATTTTTCTTTGAGAATAGTAAATGATTAATTTATTTAAAAGAAAAGGGAAAGTAAGCTTTCCTCATTTTCCTCAGCTTACTAATGAGCAAGTAGTATTTCATATCGGTGCCCCCAAAACTGGTTCATCCGCGATTCAAAAATTTTGCTTGGAAAACAGAAAGTCACTTAGAGAGATTGGTTTCTACTATCCAGAGCATGGCCTTGATAAAAATGGAATTTCTGGCGGACATTCTTCTTTCGGAAAGGCCTTGATGGAGAATGAACTCGATAACGCCAAAAATTATCTAAATACTTGTATTGAGGAAGCTAAGAAACACAACTGTGTCTTGTTACTTTCTGCGGAGTCTCTTTTTTATTCACCTGATAAATTGAAAGAAATTGTCGGTGATTTGTCGTACAAGGTTATATCTTTCTACAGAGAGCCTGTTGAAGCAATGTTCTCATACTATAACCAGTCTATAAAACGGCATTTTAATACTTTAACTGTCTCTCAGTTTTGTAAAAACCAAATTCGGACAGAAGCTTCTGCTTTAACGAGTTATGATCATGCTCGTTGGCTGGATTTACATGGAACACGAAATATACTCCTTCTGAGTTATTGCGACAAGACCCTAAAAAGTATTCCAATACAGCGCTTGTTTTTGCGTGCTCTTGGTAAGTTAGATGATGAAATCAATAATAATTTTGACTTAGATACGGTTTTTTTGAACAAAAGCTATCCTCTACATGCTCTAGAATTAAAACGGTTATTGAATTTTGTGGTGAGAAAGGAAAACGAAGAACTTAATCAAAAAATAGATGTCTATTTTCAGAGTATTTCCGATAACTTAAATGACGAGCAGGGGTTGGAACAGCGTCTTCCCGAATTAATAGACAACAACCTTAAAGCACTAGTTAACTCTAATTATAGAAAGCAAATTGACGTTGCACTAAATCATGTAGCTTCTAGTAGTTCGGCTAAAAAAACGAGACAAACTACTGTAACGGCAATGCAATTGAATGTGCAGATGCACGATTTGTTGACCCAATTGAGAAAGGACAAGCCAAAGGTATATTCCGCTATTGTTCAATTGGTTAGTGATGCTGTATTAAAAAATAACCGGGCTTTCGAATTGCTCAAATTGGCTGAAATGCTCAATCTAGAAATTGATGTACCACAGGAGCAATGGTTTCTAAGAGGTCAAATACAACGCATGCCGAATTATGAGAACGTAGAATTTTTAAGAGATATTGCCGATCTCATGTACCGCAGAGGTGATTATGAAGATGCTAGGAGCATAATCAATGCGGCGTTAGAGCTGAGGCCTCATGGCCCCACTATCAATGAAATCAGTAAAAAAATAGATAATGCGCTGAATGTCTAGTTCAGCGCATAAGTTTCTTTAACACAGATTTAAGTGTTATTTTGTTCACCTTACTGGAAACATGTTTGACTGTTTTCGTTTTTGAGAGTATTTCCTGTCTGGCAATTTCTACGCGCTCACTGTCTAAATTGTTAAATATTCTAACCAACCCTTCATAAAATTCGGGATTTGCATTATTGATACCGTATTCAAGAGCATTAATGGAATCTTCAGCTTTTGTTCTAATAAACTCTTGTGCGTTATTTAAAGCGTCATTGATCTGAAGGTTCTTTATAAACTCTGTTCTTGTTTGTTCATACTTATTATAGGCATTCTCATCGTGTTCTATTTGAATGAGCTTTGCATGGTTTTTGACATATCCTGGTCGATTCATTTTAAACGGTGTATTGCCTCGAGGGTTTCCTCGTAACAATAGCGCTGTGTACTCTAATTGGGAACGAAACATTCTGTGATGAATGTAAGCTGGGTAGTCTTTGTCTCTTAGGCTCGCAGTAAGATGTTGAGGTTGCTTTGGCGGGCACTCTATGTTGTTACCATCTGCCAATATAGAGCCACAGAAGTTGCTTGCATTTTGGTCAAATTCCGGTAGATGTAACTGCATCCTAGTAATTGGGCTATCCAGATTAATAATAGATTTAACGGCAGTGTCTTTATAGCCGTAAAACAACCTAGGGTAACTTTGGAACTCACTTTCGTTGATTACATTTATCCAACCAAATGATAAAGTTGAAAAAGTACCCAAACTTTCGATTAGGTGATGTATTGAACTGGAGAAGTCTTTCGGTGTCCAAAACTCATCGATATCGAGAAAACAGATATGAGAAAAACCTTCTTCATACTTCGCCCTCCAATAAGCTTCTGAATAAATCGTATACTGCATGACACGGCGCACTGTGTCTGGAGCAATATCTACCCAGTTGGCATTGATGAAACGTACTTTGGAGTACTTGCTACCAATCAGTTTTGTTATTTCATCAGTGTTGTCACTACTGCGGTTAATATGTACTTCTATTTCGTCAAAACCAAAATACAAGTGATGAAAAACCCAATCTGCAAGATAAGCCCCTTCATCCTTCGCAATGGCAACAAGTTTAATTTTAGCCATTTAATCCCCGACACTCTTGAAAATTGTTAGTTTAACAGGCAAGCGAAAATAAAAAAATGACAATAACCCCGGTGACACTATTGTTGAAGAGTCGGCATCAAGTGAATAGAATACAAAGCTATTAGATTTTTGAAATTATCAGTCGTAAATAGCTTAGTTTTGTTACGGGTGGTTATATTTACAGGGATAAAAATGTTGCGCCATAACTCTAGTTTAGTAGGTAGTATTGACCACTTGGAAGGTGGGGTGTTAAGTGGGTGGGCAGCTGAGTTAGGCAATGAGGCACCTTTAGCGATTGTCGTATGTGATGAAAATGGTTGTCTATTGGGAACTGGAATAGGGAACATATTCCGGCAGGACCTCAAGGCCAATTCGATCAACGTCGGTAATCATGGATTCGAAATTGAGTTGAATACTGAGTTAATGCAGGAAGGAAGCTCTCTGGTTGTCAAGTGCAAAGCGTCGGAAGCCGTAATTGCAACGTCAAGTTTCAAAGTTACAAGCGTTAAAGCTTCCGCTTCTGTGGTTTTAGACAGTTTAACTGGAAACAAATTATCCTTCTCTATTCATAATTATGTCTTAGAGAGTACAAATCAAACATTTGTATTTCGTATTGGAACCGAAATTATAGGGGAGTTTGCTTATGACAAAAGCCTATCATTTAGTTCGGGTTTTATTTGGGTACCAGCTAAATATTTAGATAATGGAGCGCACACTGTAAATGTTTTTGTCTATGGAGAAGCAGCTAGCTATGGGAAACTGGAGGTAAAGGGTGATCCTATACTTACTCCTTGGCAGTATTTGAATCACAGTAGAAATATCCCTGGCTATATATCTAGACCTCCCAGCGCTGACAGTCGTTACGAATCGTTGACGCTACATTTAAACGAAATAGGTGACAACAGGGATATCGATAGTATCGCGGTGGCTCATCGTGTCGTCGTCGAAGGATATCAAGGTAGAAAAAACTTTCCACACCTCACACTACCAGAAATTGAGGACCCTAAGGTTTCGATCATTATTCCTGCCTATGACAAGTTCGAGCTAACCTACCATTGTATTGCATCGGTGATACTGGCATTCAATAAAACGACGTTTGAAGTCATTTTAGCTGATGATTGTTCTACCGATACAACAGCACAAGCTGAAGATGTGATCAGTAATCTAGTTGTGTCCAGGAACACTGAAAACCTGCGATTTTTAAGGAGTTGTAACAAAGCTTCAAAAATGGCGAAAGGCGATTATATTGTTTTTCTGAACAACGATACTGAAGTTAAAAGTTTTTGGTTGGATGAGTTAATTCTTCAGCACGAAGCAGATTCTATGGTTGGCATCACAGGGTCCAAGTTACTTAACCTCGATGGGACGTTACAAGAAGCCGGAGGAATAGTTTGGGGAAATGGTGAACCATGGAATGCTGGTAGAGATGGAAACCCGTACGATCCGTCTTGGAATTATGTCCGTCAAGTTGACTATGTTACTGGTGCAGCATTATGCATAAAACGAAGTGTTTGGGAAGAAGTTGGTATGTTCAGCGACGAATATGCACCGTGTTATTACGAAGATACTGATCTTTCTTTTAAAGTTCTTAATGCAGGTTATAAAGCACTCTATGTACCCCATTCCGAAGTTATACATTTTGAGGGCCAATCACACGGTACGGATGTAACTAAAGGTTTGAAACAATATCAAAAAAGGAATGAATCAACCTTCAGAAGAAAGTGGTTTAGCCAATATAAAGATGGTGTCAAGCCTTCTTTGACAAGCCTCCAGTTAGAAAAAGATAGGAATGTTGAACAACGAATTCTAGTAATAGATTATGCAACCCCTATGGCTGGTGTAGATGCCGGTAGTCATGCCGCATTGCAGGAGATTAGGATGATGCTAGCACTAGGGTTCAAAGTCACTTTTGTACCTCAAAATCTAGCTCCAATGGGGAAATATACTAAAACGTTGCAAAATATGGGTGTTGAGGTGCTTTACGTTCCTTTTTATTATTCATTGGAAGATGTTTTGCAGCGCAGATTAGAGGAAATGGATGCTGTATATATAACGCGATATGATGTTGCTAAAAAGTATGTTGACACAATAAAACTGGCGAACAAACCAATCCTATTCAATAATGCTGACCTTCATTTCCTAAGAGAGATTCGTGCAGCTTTAGTTAAGAGTGACGATAGCGCTTTGGAGCAGGCGCTACTGACTAGAGACGAAGAGTTGGACGTATGTAAAAAAGTTGACGCTGTTCTTACTTACAATACTACTGAACAAGCAGTGATATCAAGCCATGTGGCTCAAAGCTTAAATATGCAACTCACCCCTTGGATCGTTGAACCGAGAGACAATGGTCCTGAATTTGATGAGCGACAAGGTATTGCGTTTCTTGGAGGCTATAATCACACACCAAACACTGAAGCTGTAGACTTCTTGGTTAAAAAGGTAATGCCAAAACTTAAAGCTTTACGACCTGACATTGTTTTTTACATATACGGCAGTAAAATGCCCGAAAATTTCTACAGTTTTGAAAGTGATAATATTAAAGTGAAGGGATACGCGGAAACACTTGATGCTGTTTATCACCAGCACAGGATATTTATCGCGCCACTTCTTTCTGGCGCTGGGATTAAAGGTAAGGTCTTAGATGCTCTAGCCTACTCAACTCCAACCATTCTTACGGACGTAGCAGCTGAAGGAACAGGGCTTACAAACGGGATTAATACTCTTATCGCAAACGATGTCGACGAGTGGATAGAAGCCATCATAAAACTTTATGATGATAAACGGCTCTGGGAGCAATTCAGTGAAAATAGCAAGATACTTGCGAGTGAAAACTTTTCTCACCAGAATGGTGTAAAGAAAATGCGAAAAATATTTGAGTCAGTTGGCGTATTTACGTCGGCGAAAGTGGATTAACGTAAGTGGCTATAATCAACAACACATTTGGTTTCGCTTTTGTCCATGTGCCAAAAGCGGCAGGAACTTCAGTAACAAATGCATTATCCAAGTATACAAGTTATTGCGATCTTGAAATAGGGGGGACCGCTTTCGGAGAAAAGCTACAACCCTTATATCGAAATAGATATGGTCTTTATAAACATATACCTGCACGAGAGCTGAAAGCCATCGTTGGGAGCAAAGATTGGGCTAAATTTTTTACATTTTCGATAGTTCGTAACCCGGCAGACAGATTGTTATCCACCTTTAACTTTTTGAAGCAATGGGAGGGAACACCATCAGAACTCAAAAGTAAACTTTTCGAGTTTGACAGTTTCAACGATTTTGTATTGTCCGAAGTTTGGAAACGTCGACCGGGACCAGATAACATTTTCTTTCCTCAGAGTCATTGGTTATGCGATAAATCTGGTTTATTAGTTAATTATTTCGGTAAGCTAGAAACTCTAGACGAAAGTTTGTCGTTTATTTACGAGGTAATAGGGATAAAAAAAGTGTCAAGCCCAAGGGTTTCAAAATTAAACCAAAGCGAAGGCGAAAAAGATTTTTCGGGCATTAGTGATAGGGCAAAATCTTTAATAAATGATTATTATTCTGACGACTTTGAAATTTTTGACTACGAGAAGTTGCTTTGAGAATAAAGATAACTGATGAGTTTTTGACAGCATTGACATCAAACCGAATATATCTTCGGCCTCATTTCCATCACGGTGATTCCGAGGGTAAGATTGTAAATGTAATTAATAGTGTCAATGCTGAAGCCTACGCTAGGATTCCTGAATCAAGCTTTAGCTGGGATGGTTCAGTTTTTATCGGTGCTTTTTCGTATATCGTACAGGGGAGTATACTCGGCCAATCTTCAATCGGTAGGTACTGCTCTATAGGTACTGGCGTCAGAATAATGGGGCAAAGTCATCCTACTGATAGAGTTACTACATCTACGTGGACATACGGTAGTAATGTAAAGAGGCTAGTTGAGAATGATTTTGGAGTGACACCGTTACAGAGCTACGATGTGCCAAATGAACCCGGTGTTCGAATTGGCAACGATGTATGGATAGCTGATAACGTTACATTCAAAAGGAACATAACAGTACATGATGGAGCTATTATTGCAGCAAATGCAGTGGTAACAAAGGACGTTCCTCATTATGCAATTGTAGCTGGAAATCCCGCTAAAGTTGTGAAGTATCGTTTTCCGGAGCAAATAATTGCAGCACTTCGCGAAGTTAAGTGGTGGGAAAAATCACCTAGATTGTTAAGTAAGTTTGATCTGTCAAATGTTGAAAGCTTCCTAGAGCACTCCGACGAAATGAAGAGCGCTGAAAATTTTGAGTTTGAAAACATCAATCTTACCGAACTGATTAAAAAGCTATCTACCAATGAGTGACTCCTTCAATATTAATTGGTCGACTTCACAGGGAAGAGCCGAACTACAAAGAATTAGTAACAAACTAAATATTTCTTTACCCCATTCCTATACAGAACAAAAAACGTGGGCCATAGATGTTGTCGTAAAGCTAAAAGGTGAGTATGCGTTCCAAACAACGAGTTCAGAAGCTTTTTCACGAGAGTTGGCTGGGGGGACAGATTCACGACGGGATATATCTTTATCGATAGGCCCCTTACCCAGCTACATACCTCAATATGAAAAAAAGCGCGATGTGTTATCTGCCGCAATAGCGCGTTTTGACCTGAACGATGTAAAAGTTGTTGCGCTCTTTAATTTGGGTTTTGTGTTTTTTGATTCAAAAAATAGAGTTTTAGAGGAGATATCTAGTCAGTATTATCCACTACTGGCACTGCACTCGAACATAAACCAACTTTTAAGTTCCTGCGTACATCATGAAAATACTTCTACTTTTATCGCGGATTGGTTTTTCGAGAGAAACTATGCCCATTGGCTGCTGGATACCATTCCAAGGCTACTTAAAAGAGAAGGTAAAGTGGTATGTCACAAGCCAGAAAAGGCTTGGCAAAAAGAGTTATTGGCTTTATACGGGGTTACAACTAAAGATATCGTACCGATTGAACCAAATTCTTGCTTTTCTTTTGAACGTTTACTCTTAGACGGTAAAAATAGTAGTCCTGTCCCACATCCAAGTTATAAGTGCCATACCGATGCTATCAAGTTTATCAGAAGTCCCATTGGCTCAATAGTGGAAGCGCAAAGTGATAGTAAGGTTGCATTAGTCATAAAGCGTTTTGACTCACGCGTCATAGTCAACAGTCTTCAAGTGGAAGAGTTGTTGATTCAGTTGGGTTACGTTGTTCAAATTATAGATTGCGCTGAAGTAGCTGTTGCTACTCAGATGAGATGTTTTGCACAAGCAGATGTTGTATTGGGTGCTCACGGTGCTGCAATGGCCAACACGTCTTTTTGCAAACCCAGCGCGATAGTAGTCGAAGTTTTTCCTCCATGTTATGGAAATCCTGCGTTTTGGGCAGTGAGCAATAGCGTTGGAGTCAAATATGTAGCGGTTACTGATACAGAGGAAGTTGCTGACGATGAAAAAAAAGCAAGATATAGAAACATTAAACTCCAAGAAAGTTGCTTCCCGCTCTTAAAAAAAATACTAACTAGCGAGTAACTGAGAAACCTAAGTTTCAAGTATAAAGTCAGCAAAATGGAAAAAAACTATGAAAATTGCAGTTATCGCTAATTGTCAAACACAGGCTATTTCTAATTACCTGAGAATTGTTACTGGATGCAAAGATATAGTAAATGTTCCCGTTCATATGTTGGCTCGGATATGTGTATGAAAGGTGAGCGTCCAGTAATCCCCACATTCAATTTATAGGTTAGCTACTGCATGGTGTTCTCTTTACATGAGAGAATGTTCTGCACAAGTTTTTCAAGATACTTTTCTAAAGGACATTTCATAGTTGATCGGAGACATATTTTTGTTAGATGTATGTAGACGTTCTAAGTTGTAATATCGCATGTAGTCGACGACATCTTGCTTCATAAATTCGCTTGTGGGTTGTGGTACTTTGTAAGCGTCTGGTAATCCCACCTAACGCTTAGCAAACTGTCATGGCAGCAGTTGCTCGATATCGTTGTCGGGCTTGCTCAATTCATCAAGACAAGACATCACATACTCGAACACATTGAGGTCGTTGGCCTTTGCGGTTTCGATGATGCTATAGAGCACTGCACTGGCGTTTGCGCCTGTGGCAGTTTGGCTAAACAGCCAGTTTTTTCTACCTATGACGAACGGTTTAATCGCGCGCTCAGCGCGATTATTGTCAATGCTTAGTCGCCCATCAAGTGTATAGCGCACCAGTTTTTCCCATTGGTTCAAGTTGTATTGTATCGCTTCACCTAATTTGGTTTTCGGTAGCACTTGTTGAACTGATTTCATTAGCCATGCGTGAAGCTGATTGAGCAACGGCAGTCTCTTTTCTTGTCTGGTGAGGTAACGTGTCCACTTTGCTTTTGCTGCTCGAATAAATTGAGCCAGTCTTGCACGTCTCTTCGTTGATATTGCTGCATGGTCATTCTCCTTAGAAAAAAAGAAAACCATGCCGTAGCTAACTTATGAATTGAATGTGGGAATTACCGGACGTTTACGGTACTTTGAACAGCAAATCATGCTTAAGACAACCAAAAAATCTCTCCACTACAGCATTGTCCCAACAAGCCCCAACGTCACCCATACTTGCTCTTATTCCGTAAGTAGCCAGCAAACTACGATAGCGCTTACTCGTGTATTGTGAGCCTCTATCTGAGTGAAATACCAAGCCTTCAG
>Ga0256829_1001072_pt1 | contig 23682 bp, 26 predicted proteins | sample 131447metaG_FD_185979 | JGI IMG/M metagenome (GOLD analysis project Ga0256829, IMG submission 185979) | Hydrothermal vent microbial communities from Lau Basin, Pacific Ocean - 131-447 | ecosystem: Environmental > Aquatic > Marine > Hydrothermal vents | place: Pacific Ocean: Lau Basin | collected...
TATATCTTATAGGTATTTTTGACTATTTTAATGCTTTAGGTCGGTTCGATTTACCCTTAATCCTTCAGAGGTATTTTATCATCTTTACCTCTATTTGTATTATACAAGGGTCGGTTTACCGACCATAAATAACAAAAATAAATCCATTGAATAAATTGGTCGGTAAACCGACCCTACTCATTAATTGTGCTATAATATACAAAAAGCCAACGCAAAGGATATAGATGCATACTAAAGATAATAAAATTTCAAAAGAACAACATTGGCTAAAGAAAAACAAAGAAGCAATTAAAAAACAAAATGAACGAATAAAAAAATATGGTAGCTTCTCCGATAGAATCAGAAGATTCTAACTGGGACACAAAGCTAAATATTACTTGAACAATACTTTAGCCGACATATAGCCAATTTCATTGGCTATTCCTGCACAATTTGAGATTTTCGGAAAAAGAGATTTACATAGCCGTAGCGTAAAGAAAATGCAACTGTTTGAAGCCAAAGGCTGAGTTTTGCATTTTTAGCGTAGGCTATGTAAATCTCCCGAAAATCTCATTTCTTGTGCGATTTTTTTGCTTCGTTTTTTTCTAAAAAAAATGAAGGGAGGAACCCTTATAAAATTAAGATTTGAGAAGATAATTATATACTTCAATATATGCATTGCAAAATGCAATTTTGCAACGAGAGAAAAGCTCTTTTAGCCCTTTTAGTTTCCATTACTTGCCTATAATAAGTTACAATTAAAAATATCATTATCAAAATTATTATTATTTTCATTTTTTATTATCCTTTTAACTTTTTTAATACAATTTAAAGATTTTATATTGTTTTTAATCAACTAAAAATTTTTATTACTAAACTTTTCTTCATTTTTTACTTCTTGTTCAAGTTCTTTTATTCTTAAAATAAATAATGTAAAAAAATAAGAATATCTTTTATTAATCCCCTGAAAATAATCTTCATTACCACCTCTTTTTGCGGCATTCCTAATAACTTCAATAATAATTTTTACTTTTTCTTTATCAGATAAAGTAGGATATTTTTTAATAATTTCATGCACAAGATAATCTCCATAAAGCAAAGCCTCTTCATCAGAATTTACTATATAATTTTCAATTTCAATTGCCATCATCTTTTTATTAAATGAAACAACTTTAATAAAAAAAAATTATCAACCCAATTCCAAACATAAATAAAAAAAACATACCCATTTTAATATTCTCCTTTCATACAATTAGGCATTCTTTCTAGTGCCAAAATCACATTTTGGCACACACAACAGCTCTACGCTCTAAGCCCTCAGCTCTAAGCTTTCTCCAAAGCCTGAGCCAAATCAGCAATTAAATCCCCAGTATCCTCCAACCCAACACTTAACCTAATTAAACCAGCAGGTACACCAGCGGCATCTAGCTCTTCTTTGCTTAATTGTTGGTGTGTTGTACTCGCCGGGTGGGTGATTATAGATTTACTATCGCCAATATTTACCACCAAAGAAAATATATCTGTACTCTCTGCTACTTTTTGTGCACTCTCTTTGCTATCTAGTACAAAACTTAGCAAGCCACTTGCTTTGCCATCTTTAAGGTACTTTTGTGCATTTTTATAGCTTCTGCTACTCTCTAGTCCTGGGTAGTTTACGCTTTGCACCTTTGGGTGTGCTTCTAAGAATTTTGCAATCTGTAGTGTTGAGTTGCTTATATACTCCATTCTTATAGCTAAAGTCTCTAAGCCCTGAATATTGAGCCATGAATTAAACGGGCTTGGTGCCCCACCGAAATCTCTAAGCAAAGCTAATCTAGCTCTTAGCGTAAAAATTGGCATATCTAGTGTTGTGTAAACTAAACCGTGGTAGCTCTCGTCTGGCTCGTTAAAGTGGGCGTAGCGACTATTGCCTTTTATCTTAGCTGTTGCACTTTTACTCTCTACAATTATTCCGCCTATTGCACTGCCTTGCCCATTGCAGTATTTGCTAATGCTATGTACTACAATGTCTGCCCCTAAGTTAAGTGGCTTACACAGAATTGGTGTTGCAACTGTGTTATCTACACACAACAAAATATTGTGTTTGTTTGCAATTTCTACAATTTTTTCTATATCGGCAACTTCGATAGCAGGGTTTGGGATTGTCTCGAAAAATATAACTTTTGTTTTATCATCGATTTGACTCTCTAACTCATCTAAATTATAAATATCAAAAAATCTAGCCTCTATTCCAAAACGCTTAATTGTATGAGCCCCTAAAGTGAGTGTTCCACCATATGCTTGCTTTGCAATTATAATATTATCGCCAGCCTCTGCTACATTTGCAAAGGTATAAAAAATAGCTGCTGTTCCGCTTGCTGTGGCAACTGCTCCAAAGCCATCTTCTAAGGCACAAAAACGCTTTTCGAATATATCTGTTGTTGGGTTTGTTAATCTTGTATAGATATTACCCAACTCTTTTAACTCAAACAGATTAGCCGCATGCTCGCTATCTCTAAACTCATATGCAGTAGTCTGATAAATTGGCACACTCATCGCACCCATATGCTCTTGTTTCTCATATCCAAACTGTACTGCTAATGTTTTATCTTGCATAGTTAATCCTTATTAACTTGTGTTCGACAGGACACTATATCCATCGAACTGAGGTTTTTAATTTTAGTGATACAATCATATCATAAAGAAATTAACACCATATATTTTAGACTCAAATTTTAAACAAGAAAGTATATTTTGAGAAATATTTCTGCAAAAATAATAGTTCTAAACTTATAGGATTGAATAAAGCATAAAATTTTGTATCCATTACTTGGCATTAAGCTCAAAGCCGAAAGCTAAAAACCTGCCACTTCGTCACTCTCAAGAAAGTGGGAGTCCACGATTTTAAATGCCTAAAAGCATATTTCAGCAATTTAAACTGTAGATTCCCATTTTCATAGGTATGACGAAGTGGAAAACTTTTAGCTTTGTACATTTTATGGAGTTAAAATTCTTAACATAATGGCAATAGAGGTATCCTTAAGTTATAGGAAGCTTTTTATTTTTAACTATAATTAATAATAAACAGCTATAATTCCGGCTGTTTTAGCACTAGCTGCATATTAGACTTCTTGCAAAATTCTAATAAATGTATATATTATTTGCACATTAAATATAATATGTAACAATATCTACAAAATACATAGTTTTGCAAGAAGTCTATTTTTTACTTTCTACACGCATTAAACCTTCAAAAATTTAATTGTTTGCAAAGAGAGTTTTTGGGGTTGGCCCATATTTGTGCATCTATTGCAAACATAATTTATAATAAAGAAGAAACATGAAATTTGAAGATTTTAATTTTAAACCAGAGTTGGCAAGTGCCATTAAAAAAGCAGGCTTTAGAGAGCCTAGTCCTATTCAGCAAGAGGCGATTCCTTTAGTTTTAGAAGGGCACGATTTAATTGGTCAAGCACACACAGGTACAGGAAAGACAGCAGCATTTGCACTACCAATTTTAAATAATTTAGATTTAAACGCAGGTGTAGAAGCATTGGTTATTGCACCAACAAGAGAGCTTGCAGTTCAAGTAAGCGACGAGATATTTAGATTCGGTAAAGAACTTGGTATCAAAAGTGCAACAGTTTATGGAGGTACACCTTACAATAGACAAATTGAACATGTTAAAAATGCTAATGTTGTTGTAGCAACTCCAGGTAGATTAATAGACCTTTTAAATAGTAAAAAGATTAAGCTAAATCCATCAGTAGTAGTATTAGACGAAGCAGATGAGATGCTAGATATGGGGTTCTTAGATGATATTAAAGAGATTCTCAGTATTATTGGAGACGAGCATCAAACATTGCTTTTCTCTGCTACAATGTCTAAAGAGATTAAAGCACTTGCAAATAAGATTTTAAAAGAGCCAAAGAGTGTATCAATTACAAAAAGTGAAGTTACAAATTCACATATATCACAAGAGTTTTATGTTGTAAACGAAAATGAAAAAGATGATGCATTAATTAGATTAATCGACTTTTATAATCCAAACAAGAGTATAATATTTTGTCGTATGAGAAGAGAGGTTGATAGATTATCTACATTTTTAAATGCTCAAGGTTACACTTGTAAAGGGCTTCATGGAGATATGAGCCAACGCGAGAGAGAAACAACTATTAAAGAGTTTAAAAAGGATAATTTAGAGATATTAATTGCAACGGATGTTGCGGCTCGTGGACTAGATGTTAATGATGTTAGCCATGTATTTAACTATCATATTCCGTTTGATTCTCAAAGTTATGTTCATAGAATTGGTAGAACTGGTCGTGCTGGTAAAGATGGTATGGCAATATCTATTGTAACACCTGGAGAGTTTAGAGCATTGCAGAAAATTCAAAAGAGTGTTGGTAGTGCAATAGAAGCTAAGGCAGTTCCTAGAATTAGTGATGTAGAGAGTAAAAAAAGTGTTGAAATAGTTGAGTTAATTACAGATACAGAAGTACTAAACGGTGCAGTTGATTTAATAGAGTATCTGAAAGGCGAATTTGATATAGATACTATCGCTTATAAATTAGCATCTATTGTTTTAGGACAAAATGAAGTTAAAGGTCGCGATAAAATCGGTAAAAGCGAAGAGGAGATTGCAAAACTAGCAACTCAAAGCAAAAACGATAGAGGTGGCGACAAAAGAGGTCGTGGCAGAAGAAATGGCGGAAGAAGAAATGATCGTAGAAGAGGCGGAAGCGACAGAGGCAGATCAGAGAGATCTGGCGGTGGCAGAAGAAGAGAGAGTAGAAAAAGAGACAGATAGAGAAAGCTAAGAGCGGAGGGCTTAGAGCTTAGGGGTAATAATGTAGCTTCGCTTTTTTATAGAAATTATCCAACTCCGTTATTCTCGAGAACGCGGGAATCCACAGCTTAAATTGCAGTAAAATTTAATTACAATTTATTAACTTGAGTTACTAAGTATATAAAATTATAAATTTTCTTATTTTCAGCTCTATTATGTATATAAATTACAAAAATATTTAAAAACCACAAAAAACTACTTTAAATCAAAAAAACTTTTATAATTGTTTGGGTATAATACGCGCGGTCTGTATTCTGATAGCAGAAAAGACACATGCAGTTAATCCTTGATAAGGTTGCACTTTTAAGTGTTAAGGGCTGCAGAGGTTTAAACCTAAACAAAACCTGAGCTCGATGGAATATCCTATCCATCGAGTTAAGGTTAAAAAATTAATTAACAAGGAGCTAACCTATGGTTACAATGAAAGACTTACTAGAGTGTGGTGTACACTTCGGACACCAAACAAGAAGATGGAATCCAAAAATGAAGAAATTCATATTTGGTGAGAGAAAAAATATCTATATTATTGACTTACAAAAGACACTTAGATACTTTAAATATACTTACAATGTTGTAAGAGATGCAGCTGCTGAAGGTAAAACAGTACTTTTCGTTGGTACTAAAAAGCAAGCTAGAAATGCTATTAAAGAGCATGCTCAAAGATGTGGTATGCCATTTATTGCTACAAGATGGTTGGGTGGTATGCTAACTAACTACCCAACAATTAAAAAGTCTATCAGAAAGCTTGAAATTATTGAGCAGATGGAAGAGAATGGTCAAATTAATCTTCTTACTAAAAAAGAAGCTTTAATGTTAAGAAGAAAAAAAGAGAAACTATTAAAGTATTTAGAGGGTTATAGAAATCTTAAAAAGACTCCAGATATGTTATTTGTTGTAGATGCTGTTAAAGAGCACATTGCAATTAAAGAAGCAAGAAGAATGGGAATGAAAATTATCGCTCCATTAGATACAAACTGTGACCCAGATGTAATTGATTACCCAATTCCAGGTAACGATGATGCAATTAGATCTATTAACCTATTCTGTAGAGAGATGGCAGATGCTATTATCGAAGGTAAAGCTTTGGCTGCAGAAGCTAATGGTGAAGAAGCAGAAGGTGAAGCTGAAGGTATTTCTGAAGCTGCTGCAGAAGCTGCAAATGTTAGCAAAGAAGAGATTGCAGAAGTTAAAGAAGAAGTAGCTGAAAAAGTAGATAGAACTGCTAAAGAGGCTAAAGAAGAAGCTAAAGTTGAAGAGAAAGTAGCTGAAGACAAAAAAGGCGACGATTTAACAAAAATTAAAGGTATTGGTAAAGCATATCAAGCTAAATTAAATAGCGAAGGTGTATTTACATTTGAAGATGTAGCTGGAATGAGCGAAGAGCAAATTGCAACTATGGAAGAGAAGTATAGCTTTAAAGGTGACTTTAAAGAGTCTGTAGCTCACGCAAAAGAGCTAGCAGCAGCTAAGTAAGGAGAGATTAATGGCAAATTTTGGACCAAAAGATATTAAAAAACTTAGAGAGATGACAGATGCTGGTATGATGGATTGTAAACAAGCATTAGCAGCAACTGATGGTGATATGGAGAAAGCACAAGAGTGGTTAAGAAAAAAAGGTCTTGGTGCTGCTGCTAAAAAAGCTGACAAAGTAGCTGCAGAGGGTGCAGTGGCTATTAAAGTTGATGGTAATAAAGCATTTATGGTAGAGATTAACTCTCAGACTGACTTTGTTGCTAAAAACGAAAAATTCCAATCTTTTGTAAATGAAGTATTAGAGCATTTAGCTGCTAATGACTTTGATACAGTAGAAGAGGTTAATGCAAGTGAAATTAATGGTCAGCCATTTGCTGATTATTTAGCACTTCAAATTGCTACTATTGGTGAAAACTTAGTTGTTAGAAGATATGCTAAAGTTGTAACAGATGGTTCTATCGGAAGTTATGTTCACGCTAATGGTAAAGTTGGTGTTATCGTTGCTAGTGATACAGAGGGTGTAGAAGATGCTCTTAAAAACATTGCAATGCACGCAGCTGCAATGAATCCTAACTATATTAACGAAGCAGCAGTTCCAGCTGAAACTATCGAAAAAGAGAAAGAGATTGCAAGAGAGCAATTAATTAAAGAGGGTAAACCAGAAGCTATTTTAGAAAAAATTCTTCCAGGTAAAATTAAGAGATTCTTACAAGATAATACTTTAGAGAATCAAAAGTTTGTTATGGATGACAAAATCTCTGTAGGTGAAGCTCTTAAGCAAGCTAACAAAGATGCTAAATTAACTGAATATGTAAGATTCGAGCTTGGTGAAGGCGTTGAAAAAGTAGAAGAGGACTTTGCAGCAGAAGTTGCTAAGCAAATGGCTTAAGCCGTTTTCTTTATCTATTTTAGTAGTGCATTAGCACTGCTAAACTTCTTACCTACAAAAAACTACATATGAATTCTGAAAAATTACTCAATATTTTAAATAGCAAAAATGTTTTTTTAAGCGGTGGTGCTGGTGTTGGAAAGAGTTATTTAACCAGTAAAGTAATTGCCGATATGCAAGCTAAAGATAAGAATGTTATACCCCTTGGAAGTACTGGAATTAGTGCTGTAAATATAGGCGGATATACACTACATAGCTTTTTTATTTTTGGTTTGGCAAAGTCGATAGAAGAGCTTAAAGCTTCTGATAAAAAGAGTCGAAGCAGAATTTCAGAGTTAAAAAAGATACTTAAAAATACCAACTTAATTATAATAGATGAGATTAGTATGGTTTCGGCTAGACTTATGGATATGATTTACTATCGATTAAACTCTCTAAATTACAATGGAAAACTTATGGTTGTTGGAGATTTTTATCAACTGCCACCTGTAACTAAAAATAGCAGTAGTAACGATAAGCTTTTTAAAGAGGAGATTTATGCTTTTGAGTCTTCTGCTTGGCTTAGGTTTGATTTTGAGCCAATTATTTTAAAAGAGGTAAAAAGAACTTCTGATTATGAGTTTATAGATATTTTAGCAAAAATTAGAAAAGGTGACTGCTCTTTAGAAGTAAAGAGTTATTTAACAAAGTTAATAGATAACAGTTTACCAAAAGAGATTGAACCTACATATCTTTTCGGAAAGAATATTCAAGCTGATAGTATGAATAGAGAAAAACTATTTAAGTTAGATGGACAAGAGGCTCTCTATTTTTGGAACATTACAAATCATAAAAATGTGCATGAAAAAAGGTTGGATACTTGGTCTAAATCTCTGCCTGTGCTAGATTGTTTACATATAAAAGTTGGTGCACCTGTAATATTTACAGTTAATCAGTGGGGCAAGTATGTAAATGGACAAAGAGGAGTTATTGTATCTATGGATGAAGAGGATATTGTAGTTAGAAGCAATGGGCGAGATATAACTATTACTCAGCACGATTTTGAGATGACAGAGTTAAATAGTGATGCCCTAGAGCCAGAAGTTGTGGCAACAATTTCGCAATATCCTATAAAACTAGCTTATGCTATTACAATACATAAATCGCAGGGTATGAGCTTGGAGTCTTTGGTTTGTAATTTAGATAATCTTTTTGCTCCAAGTCAGCTCTATGTTGCAATTTCTAGAGCAATAGAGCCAAAACTTTTAAAAATAGAGTACTCAAGAAGTGATTTTGCAAGTTATTTAAGTCGAGTAATTGTTAAAAATGAGATTGTAGATAATTTTTATGCGGAGTTAGAGAATGAGAGTTAAAGTTTGCACCATAGATAAAAAGGGTAAAAAAGAGTTATATACACCATTGTTAGAGCACTATAAAAAGATAGCTAAACCTTTTGCCCAAATTGAAGTTGTAGATATATTTAGCAATGCAATAGCAAAAGCTCAAGATGCCTCTGTAAAATTAGCACAAGAGTCATACTCTAAAGCATTTGAACCGCATATGAATGGTTATACTGTTGTTTTAGACCCAAGTGCCAAAGAAGTCGATAGTCAAGAATTTGCAAAAATACTCCAAAAAAATGCTAATATAACATTTTTTATAGCTGGTGCATATGGATTTAGCAATAATTTTAAAAAAAATTCTAATTTATCAGTTTCTTTTGGTAAAATAACAATATCTCATAAATTGGTAAAAGTATTACTAATGGAGCAAATTTATCGTGGATTAACTATTATTAATAATCATCCATACCATAAATAGAAAATAAAGGGAAAAATAATGTATAATAAAAAAGATATTAATAAACTTAAAGAGGAGCTTTTATTAAAAGCTAAAAATATAAAATCTAATATAGGAAAGTCTCAAAAAGAGATTGAATTAATGCGTAATCAGAGTCCAACAGATGAGGGTGATTATGCGGTACTAATGAATGATACATCAATAGAAGATACTTTAATTGGAAAACAAGTTAAAGAATTAAAGGAAATTGAGCTAGCTTTAGATAAAATATCAAAAGGTAATTATGGTATTTGTGAAATGTGCGAAGAGCCTATTGATATTGATAGACTTAGAGTAAAACCATTTGCCAAGTTCTGTATCTCTTGTCGTGAAATTAACGAAAAAGAGATTGCAGAAAATCAAAACTAAGGGAGAGATTATGAGAATAGGACTATATATAGTATTCTCGCTACTATTTATGATAGCTGTTGCTGTTGGAGTTTATATGATAAATCCAGCTACATTTTCGTTCGAAGTATTTGGTATAAATATGCCTAAATTGCCAGTTGCCGTGTGGGTTACTTTACCAGTGGCATTTTTGGCACTTGCTTCAATATTTCATATGTCATTTCATGGTACAAAAAACTTTTTTGCTTTTAGAAAATGGAAGAGTGATGTTAAAAAATTAGAAGATGCAATTTATTGGTCTTTAATTAAAGAACCAAATAGTGTACATTTTTCAAATAAAGAGTTAAGTGATACAGCATCTATACTGTCTGAGTCTTATGTTGAGCCATTAGATATTGAAGGTGGACATATACCTATTAGACTTAAAGAAGTAGCTAAAATTATTAGAAAAATAGATATAGGTGAATATGTAGATTTAAAAAGTCAAAAGTTTACCAAACATTTAAGCAATAATAACCCAATTATTGTAAAAAATAATGATAATCATTTAAATAGTGATTCAGCTTTTGCTCTTAAAGTTTTAGATTTTAAAGATAAATATACTCCTGAATTAGTAGAAAAAGCTTTAGATAAATTAGTAGAAAGTCAAGACTTCTTTACAATTAAAAAGTATGCTAAAGTTATTGGTAAAGAGAGATTCTTTAAACTGCTAGATAGAGTAGCAAATGGCGAAGATATTGGCTTTAGTAAAGATATGTTAAAGAGTTTTATAACTGAATATACTTTAGAGTGTGCAGACTACTACAAATTAGCAATTGTTACATTAAGCAAGTTTGAACCAGATGACAACTTATCACTATTTAAAGAGTTATCTAAAAATGATGAAAAGGCTATACCTAGTTACTTATATCTATTATTTAAGTATGAAATGTTAGATAAAGTAAAAGATATTTTAGAAGAACATAGCGAAGATGAGTATAAAGCTTTTAGAGCATTATACTCTCTTAAGAAGAGTAAATTTAACTACAAAACTAGTGATGTAATTACAATAGACAATATCTGTAAATGAAACTAGATTTTTCCAAACCTTTATACTTTTTAGCCCCTCTTGCGGGCTTAACTGACCTACCCTTTAGAAGTGTTGTTAAAAAATTTGGTGTGGATGTAACTGTGAGTGAAATGATAAGCTCTAACGCTTTAGCTTATGGTAGCAAGAAAACAGAAAAAATGTTAGAGAAATCTACACTTGAAGAGCCATACTCTATACAGATTGCAGGAAGCGATACAGAGATAATAAAAAGAGCAGTAGATATTATAAACGAGCAAGATGGCGTAGATATTATAGACTTAAATTGCGGTTGTCCTGTTCCAAAAGTGGTAAATAACTTACAAGGTAGTGCCCTGCTAAGTGATTTAAAGAAAATGGGTAAAGCTATTGAAACTATTAAAAAGTACTCTGCTAAAGATTATACATCTGTCAAAATACGCTTAGGCTTTACCGATAAAAACCACTTAGATATTGCAAAAGTTTGCGAAGATAATGGAGCAGACTTTATAGCAGTACATGGTAGAACCAGACAAGGCAAATTTAAAGCCCCTGTAGATTACAACGCAATAGCCGAAATAAAGCAAGCCGTAAATATACCAGTAATAGCAAATGGTGATATAGACTCTCGTGATAAAGCAAATTGGGTACTAAAGCATACAAAATGCGACGGTATTATGATAGGCAGAGGAGCAGTAGGTAAACCTTGGATTTTTAAAGAGATAAAAGAGAATCTAGACCATACCTCTAAAGAGTTAATAGCTAAAGTAGTATTAGAACATTTTGACCAAATGATAAACTTTTATGGAGACTACGGTGTAATACTATTTAGAAAACATTTACACACTTACTCTAAATACGGTTATAAAAATGCTACTGGATTTAGAGATATTGTAAACAGAGTTACCGCCGTAAAAGAGAGTAGGGAAATTATAGAGAACTTCTTTGGAAATGTTTAGCCGTTTGTGAATATAGAGCACCTCTATTGCTATCATATAATAAAAACCCCGTAAAATACATAAGGCTTAAAGAACAAAGCTAAAAGCCCTGCCACTGCGTCATTCCCATAGAAACGGGAATCCACAGTTTAAATTGTCAAAAAAGTTAAATTGCAACTTATAGACAGTAAAAATTGTAGATTCCCGTTTTCACGGGAATGACGGCGGTGGCATATTAATAACTGAAATTATTAATTAATTCCATTATATTGCTATAGAATTCTTAATGTAATGGCAATGTAATTCACCTCTAAAAAAGGGACTATACCTTGAAAAACAACTCTTCAAAAATAATAGCTCTCAACAAACCTAAGGGTTATATCGTTACTCGTTCAGATGAAAGAGGGAGAAAGACTGTATATAAGCTTTTACCAGAGTGGGCATATAGTGATGGCTGGATGCCAATAGGTAGACTAGATTTAGAATCCAGAGGGCTCTTGCTTTTTACACAAAGTGGGCAAATTAGCAACAAATTAACCAAGCCAGGCGGATGTAGTAAAGTTTACGAAATATGGGTAAGAGGATATGTAACTAATGAGCATATAGAGCAAACTAAAAAAGGCGTAAATACTCCTATAGGTTTACTAAAAGCTAAAAGCGTAGAAAAGATAGGTGCAGGCGGAGCGAAAACAAAACTAAGAATAACTCTAAATGAAGGTAAAAATCGCCACATACGCCGACTTTTTGGAGCACTAAAAGACCCGAAATTTAATACACCATTAAAAGTATTGAGTTTAGAGAGAGTAAGCATAGGTAGTTTAAAGTTAGATATAGAGTTAGGTAAATGGCGTTATCTTACTAAAGATGAAGAGAAAATGTTAATTGGGAATTTAAAAATTTGACATATTACTGTAGGGTGCGACCTATGTGTCGCACCATTAATTTAAATGGCTGTAATGTTTATGATTGATTCAAATGTATTAATGGACGGGCAAACACATAGGTCCGCCCCTCAACGCTATTAAGTTAAGAGTTTTAACTCTATAAAATGCATAAAGCTTAAAACACAAGGTTAAAAGCTAGCCACTGCGTCATTCCCACAAAAGTGGGAATCCACGGTTTAAATTGTCAAAAAAGTTAAATTGCAACTTATAGAGAGTTAAAATTGTAGATTCCCGTTTTCACGGGAATGACGGCGATGGTAGATTATCAATTTTATTTAATAATTGATTCCATTAAATGGTTATAAAATCCTTAACTTAATGGCAATGGGTCTGCTCCTACATGCTGAATAGTATTACAGAAATTGTAATTTGTAGAGCCTAACCCTTTTAGGTAGTTACAAATACAAACAGAATTCGCATGGTGCAGTATGCTAAAGGTAGCACGCCCTATAAAAATACGATTACTTATGCTCCTCTAAAGCCTCTTCTATTTTTTTGTTTATATCAGAGTTTGCAAATTTAATTGCTTGGAATATTGCATTTTTTATAGCTTTGGCGTTTGAGCTACCATGACTAATAATTGCACAGCCATTTACACCTAAAAGTGGTGCTCCACCATACTCTGCGTAATCTACCTGCTTTTTAAGATTGGTAAATACTTTTCTTTTCATTAAAAGTGCACCAATTTTTGCAGGAATAGATTTTTTAATATTTTGACGCATTAAATCTATAATTGCTGATGCAACGCCTTCGCTAGTTTTAAGCACAATATTACCTGTAAAACCATCTGTTACAATTACATCTACAGAGCCATTAAAAATGTCACGACCCTCTACATTGCCTACAAAGCCAGTAATATCTTTTAAAAGCGGGAATGTCTCTTTTGTTAAATCATTACCCTTACTATCCTCTTCACCATTACTTAACAAACCAATTCTAGGACGAGATATACCCATAACCTCTTGAGCATACGCCTTACCCATTACTGCAAACTCATACAGGTTTCTTGGCTTACAATCTGTAACCGCTCCAACATCTAAAAGCAGAGATTTGCTTCCGGCATTTGTTGGCATAAGTGTTGCTAGTGGTGGTTTATTAACATGTGGTAATCTTCCTATTCTAAGTGTTGCTAGTGTCATAGTTGCCCCGCTATGTCCAGCCGAAACTACACCATTTGCTTTGCCATCACGAACTAGCTCTACTGCTTGAAAGATAGAAGACTCTTTTCTCTTTAAAGCATCTGTAGCAGCATCGCTCATAGATATTACATCTTCGCAATGAACAATTTCGATAGCATCTAAATAGTATTGGGGAAGGTAAGATAGTATTTCGTCTTGATTTCCAACTAAAATAGCTTTGAATTTAGCTTCATCAAGTGCTTGTATTAAACCCTCGATAATGGGCTCGCAACCGTGGTCGCCACCCATTGCATCGATTGCAATAGTAATTTGACTCATAAATTAGTCTTGGCTCTTATACTCGCCAGTAGTTAGGTTCATTCTATGAGGCATTCTCCAAGTTCCATCTTCGTCTTTTACTGGTCTTGGTAGTGTTACTTTGTAGTGTGTTCTTCTTTTTGCTGCTCTAGTTTTAGAGTGTCTTCTCTTAGGTACTGCCATTTTATTTCCTTTCTAATTTGTTGGTACTATGATTATAGGTTAAAATTCAACCTCTAATAGCTCGTCTGTCTCTTGACAAGAGCTACAGAAGTTATAATCTTCTTTTATAGATGTAACTTCACTAAGGGCTAAATAGTCAAAATCTATCTTGCCGTCGTAAAACTCTACTACATCTAATTCATCTTTGCCATTATACCCACCATCGCTTAATATTAAGCCTAATGGATAGTTAGCATCTATCTTATACTCTTTTCCACATCGATTACAGATAACTTCTACATTCGATTTGAAGTTAGAGTCTAACTTAATGTTATCTCTGCTAACTCTCTCTAAAGTGCCTATTATCTCTACGCCATCTTTAGAGTAGTTAACATCTACAGGAGATTGCTTTATTTTAGAAAAGCTTATTTCCATCTACAAATCTCCTTTTTTGAAGCTAAAACTTCAATAAATTAAAAAATTTCGCTTTGTGCAAAGAAAAATGCAATTTCATTTTTAGCATTCTCTAAAGAGTCGCTTCCATGAACTGCATTAGCATCGATACTATCTGCAAAATCTGCTCTAATTGTACCAGGCTCTGCCTCTTTTGGGTTAGTTGCACCCATTAACTCTCTGTTTTTAAGAACTGCATTTTCACCCTCTAGGACAGTTACAACAACAGGTCCACTAGTCATAAACTCTACTAACTCACCATAAAAAGGTCTCTCTTTATGTACTGCGTAAAACTCGCCTGCTTGCTCTTTGCTTAATTGTAACTTCTTTGTAGCAGCGATTCTTAAACCATTGCTCTCAAATCTGTCTAAAATCTTACCGATAACACCTTTTGCTACTGCGTCTGGCTTAATAATTGATAGTGTTTGCTCCATAATGCATAATCCTATATATAAATTTTGGTTGAGATAATATCATAAAAAGTTTTAATTGTATATTAAATTAGAATAAAAAATAAGTTGAAAAAAGAAAAGTGTAAAATATAGATACAACTCCGCAAAGATGCGAAGTTATTATATTGAATTAATCTTCAATAACTGGAGTTCTATCAGCTCTTGCGTCTGCTGGTACATCCTCTTTACAAGGTTGTCCATCTGCACAGTCACCCCATACAATACAACCCTCAGTAGGACAAGCTTCAGCACAAGCTGGAGTATCGTGGTAACCTACACACTCAACACACTTATCTGAATATACATAGTAAATTTCCTCTCCAGTTGGATTATCATCCTCATCAACGATTGCTTCTACTGGACACTCATCGATACAAGCTGCACAACAAATACAACTATCTGTAATAATTACTGCCATTTATCTCTCCTTATATATTAATTACTTTAACACTATAGCAAAAAATCTTACAAAATACTTTTAATAGCGAAAAAAAATGCTATTTTTTTGCCTCTAAGTAGGATTTTATCTCACTTACTTTGTCTAGTCTCTCCCAAGTAAACTCATCTATCTCTCTACCAAAATGTCCATAAGCAGCCGTTTTACGATATATTGGTTTAAGAAGGTCTAACTCTTTTATAATACCTGCTGGTCTTAAATCGAATATATCTCTTACACACTGTTCCAAAAGCGAGGCATCATAAGTTGTATCACCATGTGTATCAACCATAATAGATACAGGCTCAACTACTCCAATTGCATATGCAACCTGAAGTGTAACTCTATCTGCAACACCAGCTGCAACTAAGTTTTTAGCCACATATCTAGCTGCATAAGCCGCACTTCTGTCTACTTTTGTAGGGTCTTTACCACTAAATGCACCACCACCGTGAGGGCAACTACCACCATAAGTATCTACTATAATCTTTCTACCAGTAAGCCCTGCATCTCCTTGTGGACCACCAATAACAAAACGCCCTGTTGGGTTAATATGATACACAACATCATCTGCAAGTAAATCTGCAGGAATAACAGCTTCTACTACCTCTCTAATAATATCTTCGTGTAGTTGCTTCTGCTCCACCTCTGGTGCGTGTTGTGTAGATACTACAACTGTTTTTATGCTAACTGGCTTGCCATCTTTATAAGCTACACTAACTTGTGCTTTTCCATCTGGTCTAAGGTATGGAAGTGTTCCATTTTTTCTAACCTCAGCAAGTTTAGATGTAATCTTGTGTGCTAACAAAATAGGTAGAGGCATAAACTCTTTTGTCTCGTTACAAGCATAACCAAACATTAAGCCCTGATCGCCTGCTCCAATCTCTCCGCTATCTTGGTCAACACCTTGGTTAATATCGGCACTCTGCTCGCCAATACCATTTAATACACCTGCACTTCTATAATCAAACCCAAATGTTGCATCTGTATAGCCAATCTCTCTAATTACCTCTCTTGCAATCTCTTGCATAGGTGCGTATGTAGAGGTTTTAAGCTCTCCTGTAATAATACAAAAACCATTACTTACAAGTGTTTCGCAAGCAACTCTTGCATTTTTATCTTTCTCTATAATATAGTCTAAAATCGCATCACTAATCTGGTCTGCCATTTTGTCCGGATGACCCTCTGTTACCGATTCGCTAGTAAAAATGTACTCACTCATTTACTCTCCCGTTTATTAATTTTATCTGCAATCTGTTCTGGCATAATACCAAGATATTTCTCAACTTCTGCTGTAGCACCGTGTGGAATAAACTTATCTGGATACTCAAAGCTCTCAATCTCCACATCTTCTATGCCACTCTTTGCAAAAAATTCTAAAATAGCAGACGCTACACCGCCACTATAAGCACTATCACTAAAGATATACCATTTTTTAAACTTTTTAGCTAACTCACTCAAAGCCTCTTCGTCAAGTGGTTTTACAAACCTTAAATCTAAAATTACTGGATTTTTACTTTTTAAAAGTTTTTTACTCTCTATAGCTCTACCCACGCCATTACCATACCCAACAAACAATATATCTTCGCCATCTTCTACTAAATGCGATTTTCCATACTCAAACACTGGAGTATCGAAATTTTCTGCAATAAAACTTCCACGCGGGTATCTAATAGCTAAAGGCGTATTAAAATCTAGCGAAAAATCTAACAAATTATTAAAACTACTCTCGTTAAAAGGGGCAGCAAGTGTCATATTTGGTATTGCTCTTAAAAAGCTAATATCAAAAGCCCCTTGGTGCGTTTCGCCGTCTTCACCTACAATTCCTGCTCTATCCATTGCAAAGACTACACCCAAATTCATTAATGCGATATCGTGAATAACTTGGTCATAGCCTCTTTGCAAGAATGTCGAGTAAATCGTACAGTATGGTCTAAAGCCCTCTTTTGCTAAAGGACCCATAGATGTTACTGCGTGTTGCTCGGCAATTGCTACATCCCAAAAACGCTCTGGAAACTCCTCTAAAAGTTTAGTTAAGCCAGTTCCACCAGGCATTGCAGCCGTTACACCTACAACTTTTTTATTCTGCTTTGCAAGCTCTAAAAGCTTATCGCCATAAATTTGTGTAGCACTCTTTTTAGAGCTAGCTTTTTTCAAACTCTTACCACTCTTTATATCGAAAGATCCAACTCCATGCCAATGCTCTTGTGGTCCCTCTGCTATTTCATATCCCTTACCTTTAACAGTTTGGGCATGTACAACAACAGGCTTTTTTAACTCTTTAGCAATTTTTAAAGCATCTATAATACCCTCTAAATTATGTCCACGAATTGGACCAATATACTCTATACCCAACTCTTCAAACAAAATCCCAGGCGTTATTAGTTTTAAAGAATCTTCTAGCCTCTTTGCCATATATGTTGCACCATCTGGCATATGTTCTAACATAGTCTCAACTTTTTTCTTAAGCTTCTGGTAAAAAGGTGATGCCATACTTTTAGAGAGATACCTGCTAATTGCCCCAATAGGCTTGGCGATACTCATCTCGTTATCATTTAACACTATAACTACTGGATATTTTCTATCACCCAACTCATTTAAAGCTTCATAAACCATACCTGCACTCATAGAACCATCGCCAATAAATGCAACTGGTACTCTATCTTCACCCTTAAGAGCAATAGCCTTAGCAGCCCCAACTGCAACCGATATAGAAGTAGAGCTATGCCCTGCTTTATAGTAATCAAACTCACTCTCATCTGGCGAAGTGTATCCACAAAGCCCACCAAATTGACGAAGAGTATCAAAACTATCCCATCTGTCAGTAAGAAGTTTATGAGCATAGGCTTGGTGGCTAACATCAAAAATAAATGGGTCTTTATTAACATCAAATACATAGTGCATTGCAACTATTAAATCTACAGCCCCTAGAGTAGAGCTTAAATGTCCGCCATTTTTACTAACAGTATTAAGTATTTTCTCTCTAATTTTACCTGCAAGTTCTTCTAGTTGCTCTATTGTATAGTTTTTAATATCCACTTATTTTTGCTCCTTTAATACTGATAGAATATTAAATATATCTATCTCATCAACCCTCTTATATTTTAAACCAAGCTTCTCTATAGCCTCTTTTATATCTTCTACTCTTATATCTTTTTTTGGCTTAGAAGTTTCAAAAAGAGTCTCTGGTTTACCTTTAAGTAGAGTCGCTTTTAACACTATAACTCCTTAGATAACACTTCAAAAAGTCTATCGTTTTGGATAGATGTTCCTATAGTAATCCTAACCGCATTTAACCCATAACTTGCTAAATCTCTAATAATTACACCCTGCTTCATTAAGTTAGTAGCAATTTTACTCGAGTTGTATTTATCATCAAACATATAAGTTATAAAGTTGGTAGAGCTAGGAATATACTCTATGTTATTGCTATTTGCAAACTCTACATATCTACCCATCTGCTCTTGGTTTAATGCTACACTTTTAGCTACAAACTCTTCGTCTCTGCTTGCTTCTATTGCTGCAAGCAGGCTAAGTGTAGAAATATTAAATGGTGGTCTAACTTTATAGAGTACATCTATTAAACTCTTGCTTGCAATACCATAACCAACCCTCATACCACCAAGCCCATAAGCTTTGGAAAAAGTTCCTAAATATATTACATTATCATACTTTAAAAAGTCTGTAGGGGTTACTCTATAATCTTCATCTTCTACATACTCCATATATGCACAATCAACAACAACTAAGCTATCTTTAGGAGTCGCCTCAATAATTGCAAATATATCCTCTCTTTTAGTTGCATCGCCTGTTGGGTTATTTGGTGTACAGATATATACTATATCTGGATTCTCACTCTCGATTTTCTCAATAAATTCACTAGCAATATGTTGATAACTAGGAGTTGTTATAACTTTAGCCCCAAACTGTTTAGCGTAAATATCATACATTGCAAAAGTTACAGCACTTCGTAAAATTTTGCTACCGCTGTTTAATTTTACATGAGATATAAACTCTAAAACTTGGTCGCTTCCTGCACCAATTATAATATTCTCGCTAGATACATCAAATCTATCACTTAGAGCCTCTTTTAACTCATACATACTATCATCTGGATATAAAGCAGCCTTAGAGGCATTTTTAGCAATCGCCTCTGCCACCTTTGGCGAACACCCAAGTGGATTTTCGTTAGATGCAAGCTTTACAACATCTTTTGCCTCTATTCCATACTCTCTAACAACTAACTCTATTGGCTTACCAGCCTCATAAGTTTTAATATCTTCTAAGTACTTATTATACATCATCTGCCTCTTTAACATAAGAGCCTAAAAACTTAATACTACTCTTATGTTTTTTAAATATATTTTGAATCTTTTCATCTTTTTGATGCCCATTAAACTCTAAAAAGAAAATAGACACACCACCTACAATATGAGATTTAATTTTAGTTAAATCTATCTGCTCTGCCTTAAAATCTAACAGAAAATCAACTAATGCCCCCGGTTTGTTAGGAAGTTTTGCTAAAATTGTTGTCTTATCTTCACCACTTGGCTCATTCTCAAAATCGCTAATTATAAAAAATCTGGTCTTATTATTGTCGTTATCCTGTATGTTTTTAAACATAATAGGTAAATCATACATTTTAGCCGCAATCTCTGCACAAATAGCTGCACTCCCAGGCTCTTCTTTGGCAATTTGTGCTGCTTTTGCAGTCGATTCCACCGGGATTTGCTCTACATTATCAAGCCCAAAATCCTCTAAAAAGTTTTTACACTGCCCAAATGCAATATCTTTAGAGTAAATTCTCTTAATATCTTTAGGGTTATCAACAGTACTTGCCAAAACAGGATGCACACCTAAAACAACCTCTGCAACAATCTTTAAGTTGTAATCGCTTAAGCACCCTATTGTATCACTTACAATTCCATTATCACTGTTCTCTATTGGCACAACTCCAAATTTGGCATTACCTGTGCTGACCTCTCTAAAGACACCCTTAATTGTATTTATCGGCACATAGTTACCAAGTGCCCCAAATTTTTGCTCTGCTGCTTGGTGCGTAAAACTAGCTTCTGGTCCTAAATATGCCACTCTCTCTGCCAACTCATAATTTCTAGCAACCGAGAACATCTCTAAGAATAGTGCTTCTATCGCTTCATCACTTAATTTACCACCCTTTTCTTTGTTGATTTTTTTCAACCGCTCTAAAATCTCTTTTTCACGCTCAGGGCGATAGATTGGGCTATTGCTACTATTTTTAAGCTTACCAACTTTTAAAACATACTCTAAACGCTTATTATAAAGTTCTAAAAGTTGGTTATCTACTTCATCTATTTTTACTCTTAATTCATCTAGTGTCATAACTCTCTCCTAACGAGAAACTCTACAGATAGTCCTTCTCTAAGGCAACTAAATCTTCAAAGCTCTCTCTTTTTCTTATTACTCTACTCTTGCCATCTTCTATTGCAACTTCGCAAACTCTGCCTCTTGTATTATAGTTACTAGCCATCGTAAAGCCATACGCACCAGCACTATGCACTACCAACAAATCGCCACTGTCAAGCTTTGGCATCTGTGCATCTTTTGCCAGAAAGTCGCCACTCTCACAAATTGGACCAACAATATCAGTTAAACTCTCTTCGCCCTCTTTTGGCTCTACAAGCTCTATTTTGTGGTAAGCATTATAGAGTGAAGGTCTAAGCAAATCATTCATAGCAGCATCTACAATAGTAAATCTCTTAGAGCCATTTTTCTTCTCGTAAAGTACTTTAGTAAGCAAATACCCAGCATTTGCCGTAAGGTAACGCCCAGGTTCACACGCAATAGTTACATCTAAGCCCTTAACAGCATCTATAATAACCTGTGCATAATCTTTAACATCTATCAACTCTTCATCGCTATATTGCACCCCAATACCACCACCAATATCGAAAAATTTAATATCAACATTAATAGCTTTTAAAGAGCGAACCAAGTCAGCAATAATATTAGCCGCCTCAGCAATAGGCTCTAACTTTGTAAGTTGTGAACCAATATGAAAGTGTATCCCAATAGGGTCTAAATGCTCAGAGTTTTTAGCATAAATATACATTCTCTTAGCCATAGCAATCTCTACACCAAACTTATTCTCATGCAAACCAGTAGAGATATACGGATGAGTTTTAGCATCAACATTAGGATTAACCCTAATAGAAATTCTAGCCTCCACGCCAAGCTCTTTAGCCACAGCCTCTACATGCTTTAGCTCCTCTTCGCTCTCGACATTTATCATTAAAATCTTAAGCTCCAAAGCCTCTCTTATCTCGTCATCACTCTTACCAACACCAGAAAAGATAATCTTATAAGGCTCCACACCAGCAAGCAAAGCTCTTTTAACTTCACCAATACTAACACAATCAGCCCCACTACCCTCTTTAGCAAAATTAGCAATAACCGACAAATTAGAATTCGCCTTAACAGCATAAGAAACAAGCGACTTCTTCCCCTCAAAAGCACTCTTTAGAGCCCTATACTGCTCTTTCATATAATCAAAATCATAAACATAAAGCGGAGTACCATACTCACTAGCTAACTCTTTAAAATTAATAGACATTATTAAACCTTATTAAATCATTGTAAATTTATTAGAGATTTTACCCAAAAAGTTGTATTTTTTCGCTAAAACAGAGTTAAGTTAAAAACTACTATTGCAGATTATCTACATATTACTTACCTTAGCTAAGCTTACATAGGTCTCTTCATCTAAATTTCATTTTTAAATTTCAACAATCTTTTCAAATATTGCTTAGCTTCTAGCCTACTACTTTCGCAACTATTTAAGCTATCTTTTGCTATCAATAAGTACTTTTTTGATTTGTGTAATTTCGCTTCACATAAATATATTTTAGCCAACTCCAAAGAGGCATCACCATCACCCATTTTTGAAGCTTTCTTAAAACATCTTTTTGCTTTCTTAATTTTATACTGCTCTTTATAGAATATACCTAAGTTAATCATTACAGTAGTATCGTTTTGCTCTTTTAAGAGTTTTTTATACCACTTTATAGCTTTTCTTTTTTTGCCAATTTTATCATAAATATATCCTATATTTACACCTGCTTCATCTACTCCATTATTATATGTTTTTTTAAATAGCTTCAAAGCTTTATTAAAGTCTTTATTATCTAAATAGTGTGATGCTTTCTTAAACAATTTAATACTGTTTTTCATCTAATATCTCCATAAGTTTTATTACTGTTGCATTTAAACTATCATAATACTCTGCACTCTTTGAACATTGATTATCTTTAATTTTACATATACCAAAAAACTCTTCTACATCATTAAAATAGATTCCATAATCTAAATATTGCAATAACAGATAAAAGTCCTCTTTATAAGTAGGAAAATTTATAGGAACAATCGGAATACTGTATTTATTGTAAAACTTATTTGTCCCTTTACTTAAAAGCTTCTCTTCCTCTTTTAACAATCCAATAAGATAATCTTTTACATCATTTACTTCACTTTTATACATAATATTTCCTCTTATACAAATACTAGAAAAATTATAAATAACTTAACCGTTTTAGTATATTATGGGCTATATCTTTATCTTCATAAGATAGCCCACTATTGTTTAAAATTTTTTGGACAATATTCAAATCTTCTCTAGAGACTTCAAATACTTGTTCTGTCAAAATATTATAAGATGATAGCATAACATCAGCTTTGTTTGAAAAAACAAATAAAGAGAAAATATCTAAGAAATGATTTTTACAATTATAATTTTCTAAGGCATATACAAGTGTTGATATATTATTAGAACTCTTTCTTTTTTCAATAGCTTTCAATAAAGCATCAAATGCTTTATTATCCGAAATTTCTCTAAGTGCCAATGCCGTTGCATTAATAGCATTATCAGATTCGGCATTTTCTAAAACTTCGATTAGTAAATCTACTATCTGATTATTAGATTCATAAATTTTTACTAATCTATCCGAAGCTTCTAAAGATTCATCCCAATTTTCACTATATAATTGATTTATTATTTCTCTATAATCTTTCATATACTAATTCCTAGTATGTTTCTAAACATAATCTATTTTTGCTATCATTTTACTACAAAAGTAGGGACTTCAATACCCAAATTTTCTATAAACCCTTCTTTCCAATACATCTTATTTATAGGATATTTATCAATAAAAAAATCTTTCTTATAATACTTAAAACCGGGCTTTTTCTTAAGTTTTTTAATAGCCTTTTTTGCTTTTTTCTCAGATGAGAAAACTCCAATAAATTTTGTTTCATCACAATCTTTTAATATATGACTATGTTGCAACACATATACATATTTCATTTTAAATTCCTTTATCAGTTACAAAGTTTTTCATCACTATATCACCATTAAATAAACTTACCTGGATTATACCACAATCTCTAAAGTTTCCATTCGTCAAATAAATATGCACAAATTAAAAAATAGAAAAACTTACACCCAAT
>Ga0256829_1001073_pt1 | contig 23652 bp, 19 predicted proteins | sample 131447metaG_FD_185979 | JGI IMG/M metagenome (GOLD analysis project Ga0256829, IMG submission 185979) | Hydrothermal vent microbial communities from Lau Basin, Pacific Ocean - 131-447 | ecosystem: Environmental > Aquatic > Marine > Hydrothermal vents | place: Pacific Ocean: Lau Basin | collected...
GCAGGGCGGCAGTGGCATTGGCCTGCTGCTCGGGCGAATCGAACCGGGCGCGGCCTTCGCCGTGGGCGACCGCCAGCGGCAGTTTGGAGCCGGCCATGCCGGCGAGAAAAATGGAAGGCGAATCGAGCACCTCCACCTGCAGCAGGCGTGCTTCAAACTGTTCTGAACGGTTGCGCTCGAAGCTCGGCCAGTGCGCTGCGCCGGGAATGATCGATTTCAGGGCGCTCATCATCTGGCAGCCGTTGCAAACACCCAGAGCGAAACTGTCGTTGCGGTGGAAGAAGGCATCGAACTGATCGCGGGCGCGGGCGTTGAACATGATCGACGAGGCCCAGCCACGACCTGCCCCCAGCACATCGCCGAAGGAGAAGCCGCCGCAGGCGACGACCCCCCTGAAATCGGCCAGCGTGATACGGCCTTCGATAATGTCGGACATATGCACATCGCTACAATCGAAGCCGGCGCGATCGAAGGCGGCGGCCATCTCGACCTGCCCGTTGACGCCCTGCTCGCGCAGCACGGCCATTTTCGGGCGTGCGCAGTGTACAAACGGCGCGGTGATATCGTCATCCGGATCGAAAGTGAGCTCGGCGAAGAGGCCGGGATCGGTGCGATCGGCAATGGCGTCGAAGGCTTCGCGGGCGCAATCGGGATGATCGCGCAGCGACTGCATGCGAAAGCTTGTTTCGGCCCAGATCTGCTGCAGATCCTGCACGTGCGTTTCAAACAGGGAGATGCCCCTGTTTGAAATCGTGATCTGGCGATCATGGGTGGGGCGGCCAATAACATGTGCAATATGAGATAGCCCGGCATCGTCCAGTTGGGACAGAACACTTTCAGAATCTTGCACACGGATTTGAATGACAGCGCCGAGCTCTTCATTGAACAGAGCGGCTAATATGTCATCTGCGCCAGCCAGATCGATCTGCAATCCGCAGCGGGCGGCGAAGGCCATTTCGGCCAGCGTGGCGAACAGGCCGCCATCGGAGCGATCGTGATAAGCCAGCAGCTTGCCGTCGCGATTAAGCTGCTGCATCGTTGCAAAAAACGCCTTGAGCAGCGCAGCATTATCGACATCGGGCGCGGCTTCGCCGGTGACGCCATAAACCTGCGCCAGCGCCGAACCGCCGAGCCGGTTTTTCCCCTCGCCCAGATCGATCAGCAGCAGTTCGGTGTCGCCCCGGTCCAGTTTCAATTCCGGCGTCAGCGTGTTGCGAATATCCGCCACCGGTGCAAAGGCGGAGATAATCAGAGACAGCGGGGAAATCATCTCCCGCCTCTCTTCCCGATCTCCACAAGGCTGTTGCCACACCGATTTCATCGACAGCGAATCCTTGCCGACCGGAATGGAGATACCGAGCGCCGGACACAACTCCATGCCGACAGCTTTCACGGTGTCATACAGCCGCGCATCTTCGCCATCGTGGCCGCAGGCCGCCATCCAGTTGGCCGAGAGTTTGACATCGCCGATGTTGGCAATCGAAGCGGCGGCAATATTGGTCAGCGCTTCGCCGATGGCCATGCGGCCGGAAGCTGCCGCATTGAGCACGGCGATCGGCGTGCGTTCGCCCATGCTCATCGCTTCGCCGCTGTTGTTGCTGTAATCGCTGCTGGTGACAGCGACATCGGCCACCGGCACCTGCCAGCGCCCGACCATCTGATCGCGCGCCACCAAACCGGTCACCGAGCGATCGCCGATGGTGATCAGAAACTCCTTGCCGGCCACTGCGGGCAATCGCAATACCCGTTCGATCGCTTCGCTCAGGTCGATTGCGGCCGTATCGAGCGCCACGCCGGCTGACTCAACACGGTTGACATCCCGACGCATTTTCGGCGGTTTTCCAAGCAGGATATCGAGCGGCAGATCGACCGGCCGGCTGTCGAACTCCGGATCGTGAACGACCAGATCGCGCTGTTCGGTGGCTTCGCCGAGTACGGCAAACAGGCAGCGCTCGCGCTGGCAAATATCGGTGAACAGGGCGCGTGATTCCGGTGCGATGGCCAGCATGTAGCGCTCCTGCGCCTCATTGCACCAGATCTGCATCGGGCTCATGCCCGGCTCCATGTTGTGAACGGCGCGCAGATCCACCCAGCCGCCACGGCCGGCATCGTCGATCAGTTCCGGCACGGCGTTGGAGAGCCCGCCGGCGCCGATATCGTGGATAAACAGAATCGGGTTGGCGTCGCCCATCTGCCAGCAGCGATCGAGCACCTCCTGACAGCGACGCTCCATCTCCGGATTGCCTCGCTGCACCGAATCGAAATCGAGCGATGCGGCGTTGGCGCCTGTATCCATACTGGAAGCCGCACCGCCGCCGAGGCCGATCAGCATGGCCGGACCACCGAGTTGAATAATCAGGCTGCCCGGCGGCACCGTTTTTTTATACACATGGCGTGCATCGATATTGCCGACGCCGCCGGCGATCATGATCGGCTTATGGTAGCCTCGCAGTTCGAGCGGCTCGCCCTGCGGGCTCACATTCTGTTCATAGGTGCGAAAATAACCGGCCAGATTGGGGCGACCGAACTCATTGTTGAAGGCGGCGGCGCCAATCGGCCCTTCAAGCATAATATCCAGCGCCGAAACGATGCGCCCGGGCTTGCCGTAATCGCACTCCCACGGCTGCTCGAAATCGGGGATACGCAGGTTGGAGACGGAAAAACCGCACAGCCCGGCTTTGGGTTTGGAACCGACGCCGGTCGCCCCTTCATCACGAATCTCTCCGCCGGAACCGGTCGCCGCGCCAGGAAACGGCGCGATGGCGGTGGGGTGGTTGTGGGTTTCCACCTTCATCAGGATATGCACATCATCGTCGTGGTTGCGATATCGTCCATCGGCGTCGGCGTAAAAGCGCTTGCTCGCCCCGCCTTCGATCACAGACGAATTGTCCGCATAGGCCACCAGCGTGCCGGCGGGATTCAATTGGTGCGTGTTGCGGATCATGGCGAACAGCGAATGCGGCTGTTTATCGCCATCGATGATCCACTCGGCGTTGAATATCTTGTGGCGGCAGTGCTCGGAATTGGCCTGCGCGAACATCATCAGTTCGGCATCGGATGGATTGCGCCCCATGGCCAGAAAATTTTCCAGCAGGTAATCGATCTCATCGGAGGCCAGCGCCAGCCCCATATCGCGATTGGCGCGCTCCAGCGCCGGACGGCCGCCGCCGAGAATATCCACCGTAACCAGCGGCGCGGGCGCATGGTGCTCGAACAGGCGGGCCAGTTCATCCACGCCAGAGAGCACGGTTTCGGTCATACGATCATGCAGCAGCGCAGCGATGGCGGCATGTTGACCCTGTTCCACGCCGCCGATCCGGTAAGCGATGCCGCGCTCCAGCCGGAGCAGACTGCCCAGACCGCACAGTGCGGCAATATCGGTCGCCTTGGACGACCATGGACTGATGGTGCCAATACGCGGCACGACGAGAAACAACGCATCGGCCTGCGGCTGCTCAAACAGCCGGAAGGGATGATTCAGCAGACGCGCCAGTCGCTCGCTGGCGGCCTCAGCCCAGTTGCTGGCGACTTCGGCAATATGGATATAGCTGGCATCGATAGCTGTTGGCGCGACGCCGATCCGCTGCATGGCTGCGGCCAGCTTGGCCGTACGAAACGGGGAGAGCGCATCGCCGCCCTGCAGGGTGAGAATGTGTGATGAACCGGATTGTATGATCATGCTCGCATCCTATGAACTGACGCGTGGAAACCAAGGTTCAATTGCATCTGTATAAAATAGATGCTTGACAAGCCAAAACATATTCTCATTATGCACCTTTAGAGTAAGATATAGATTTTTTATATCTTTAAAAGCGGCGCTGCAACAAGCATGTCAACAACCTGCTTACGCCTGTAGGCCGCACAGTCCAAGAGGAGGGTATATGATAGTACATGGTATGAAACGGCGCCTGAACCGACCTGCGTTTCTGTTGCTTTCTTTATGCGTGGCGTTGACGACCGCGACATCGGCATGGGCCAAACATTATGATATCAGCATGACTATTGACGAGGTGACGATTCAGGTGGCCCCGGATTTAAAATATAAAGTGTTCGGCTTCGATGGCCAGGTGCCGGGGCCGTTGATTCATGTTCGGCAAGGCGATGATGTCAGCGTGCATGTCACCAACCACACCACCCTGCCCCACACCATCCACTGGCACGGATTTTATCAGCACAAGAACTGGAATAACGACGGCGTGCCGGGCATCACCCAGCCCGGTCCCGGCATCAAGCCCGGCGACACATTTACCTATCACTGGGTGGCCGAAAAACCCGGCACCATGTGGTATCACTGCCATGTCAACGCCAACGAGCACACCGGCATTCGCGGCATGTGGGGCCCGATTGTTGTCGATCCGAAAAAGCCGACTGCGCTGGAGAAGAAGGTGACCAAGGATATCATCATGATGATGAGCAGCTGGGAATCCGAAGCCGCCGATAAATACGGCACCGGCGCCGGCCCCAACGACAAGCGCAACTATTTCTCCATCAACGGCCGCTCATTCCCGCTGGATCAGCCGCTCAGGGTCAAACACGGCGACTTCGTGCGCGTGCGCTTTATCGGCGCCGGCAACACCATGCATGCCATGCACAGTCATGGTCACGATATGCTGGTGGCATTCAAGGATGGCCTGCCGATCAAAAACCCCTATTATGTCGATACCCAGTTGATTATTCCGGGCTCCCATAACGATGTGTTTATCAACATGGATAATTCGGGCCGCTTTATCTTCCACGATCATATCGATTACCAGTCCACCAACAACGGCAAGTTTCCCGGCGGCGCTGTGACGGTGATCGAATACGCCGACAACCCCAAGGATGACTGGTATGCATGGAAAGATGTGAAATATCAGCCCGACTTTTTCTATGCCGAGTCACTGAAGAAGGGCTATGGCAAATTCGATCAGGCCGTGTTTAAGGGGCAGGCGATCAAGCGCAAACACCATCGCCGCCATCACAGGAAGGACTAAACTGTGAATACGCGGCTGTTCTTATCCATCCTCTTCGGCATGACCTGCCTCCTCTCCCCTCAGGCATATGCCGGGGAGGATGGATTATCCATCCTGACATCGCGTTGCGCTACTTGTCACAACCTGAAGGGACCGGCGCCGACAAGCTTGAAAGCGCTGTGGCAACGCAAAGGGCCGGATCTGTTTTATGCCGGCAACAAGTATCGGCACGACTGGCTGGTGACATGGCTCCAGAAACCCGTACGCATTCGTCCGGCAGGCATGTTTTATCGTGATCACATCAAGCCGGGGCCGAAGCACGATGTCGTGGATGAATCCACCCTGAAGCCGCATCTGCGCTTGAACAAGGCTGATGCCATGGCCGTCGCCGATGCATTGATGACACTGAAGGCGCACAGCAACCTGGTTGCCAGTGAGAAACTGACGCCGGCGCCTTCTCCCATCGGCGAAATGATGTTTGATAAAATTTACGGCTGCATGGCCTGCCATCAGATCGAACCGGGTTTTGGCGGCATGTCCGGCCCTGAGGCGTACACCGCCGGCAAACGTCTGCAAGCACCGTTCATGCTCAGCTATATCAAAAACCCGCAGGCGTGGGACCCGAAAATCTGGATGCCCAATAAACATGTGCCGGCGGATAATATTCAACAACTGGTGAATTATCTGATTGACCTGTCCAAAGAGGATTTTAGCGATGAACAATAAAGTTGTTGCAGCGCTGCCGCTGTTACTGGCGCTTGCGCCTTCGCTGGCTATGGCTGAATCAGCCAGCGACAACTATCACACCTACTGCATTCAGTGCCATGGCATGCGGGGCGACGGCATGGGCGTGAATATCAGGGATATGTCTGTGCAGCCCAGGGATCATACCGATGCCAAGGCCATGGGCGGGCGCAGTGATGATGAAATATTCAAGGTGATCAAAGAGGGCGGGTTGTCCATTAGCAAATCCGTTCTGATGCCCCCGTGGGGCAGCACCTTCACCGATAACGAGATCCACGATCTCGTCAAATATCTCCGTACCTTATGCAAGTGTAAACACGGAGGTTGATTCGCCAGGAGTCTTATCGTGGCGCTGCTTGTATCAAAAAAAGAGGAGGAAATAGTCTATGAAACTATTCAAAGCAAGCCTGCTTTCATGTGCAACAATTGCCATGGTCGCAGGGGTAAGCGTATCGGCGGTTCAGGCCAAAACAGTGAAGGTGACATTCACTGCGGAGGAGACCACCCTGACCATTGACAATAAAGGCACAAAATATGCAGCCTGGACATACAACGGCACCATTCCGGGGCCTGTGGTGCGTGCGAGGGTGGGCGATACGGTGGACTTTACGCTGATCAACCCCAAGACCAACAAGAACTCGCACTCCATCGACTTTCATGCTGCTGAAGTGAATGTGCTGGATGAGTTCGCCCCGGTCAAACCGGGCCACACCAAGAAGTTCAAATTTATTCCCAAACGTGCCGGCGTGTATATGTATCACTGCGGGGCGTCTCCGATGGCGCAGCATATTGCACGCGGCATGTATGGCGCGATTATTATCGATCCGAAAGGCGGCTACTCCAAGAAGTTCCCCAAGCCTGACCGTGAATATGTGCTGATCCAGGGGCAGTATTTCCCCAATGCTGATGATGCCAAGGCGATGATTGAGAATCGCGGCTGGGCAGGTAGTCTGATCAATGGCAAGATATTCAATTACGATCCTGTCCACGACCCCAAAGCCTCCATGAAGCGGATTCTGGTCTCCAAACCGGGTGAGCGCGTGCGCATCTACTTTGTCAACGCCAACATCAATATGCCCGTAGCATTCCATCCGATCGCCGGCATCTGGGATCGCGTCTATCTCAACGGCAGTCCGAAAAATGCGCTGTATGATATCCAGACATGGGGCATGCCGGTGGCATCGGCCTCCATCTTCGACATTGTCTCGCCGAAAGGTAAAACAACGGCCAATGCTATTGTCGATCACACCATGGGCGCAGCCCTGCGCGGCGCCATTACCGTGCTGCTCAACTCCGACGACGCCGACCCCAAACTTGGCAGAAACGGAAATTATATCGTTCGATAATAGCCCGAAAAAAGGGTGTTAAAGAGGGGGCGTCAGCCCCCTCTTTGTTATTGCACGGGTGGATTAAAACAGTAGGGTGATGGTCATGTTGGTTTATTGTTCTGATTGCATCGGCTGCGCTGCGCACGCCATTTAAATACGTGTCTCATCCATACAACCCAACTCAAAATAATCCCTACGGATATCTGATTTTTTGCATAGCGATGCTTTGTGCAGACCTGTTGATGGCTGTTCCGGCCCATGCCGGCGATGTGCATGTCCCATTCGTTGTTATTGAGGGGCATAGCGTTGTTTCCAATCAGGGAGAGCGCTACCCCTCCTGGACCTATAACGGTGCGATGCCCGGCCCGGTTGTGCGCGCCACGGTTGGCGATACGATCCATGTCAGCTTTACGAACCCGAAGAAGAACAGGCAGTCGCAGCTGTTTCCCGATGCAAAAAATTATCAGAACATGATTCGCAACATCGGCTGGAATCGCAGCCTGATCAACGGCCGCGCCTTCAGATATGATCCGCTGCACGACTCAGACAGCGATCGCGTGCTAATGGCCAGACCCGGCGAACGGGTGCGCATCTACTTCCTCAACGCCAACATTAATATGCCCGTCGCATTTCATGTGCGCGGCGGCATCTGGGATCGCGTGTTTATCAACGGCAATCCGGCCAATGTGCGATATGATATGCAGACCATGCAGATCGGCGTCGCTGAAACGGCCGCTCTGGATGTCGTCACGCCGGCAGGCCATGCATCGAATTTGCTGTTCACCGACGCCAACGCCGACGCCAGCCAGCGCGGCGCCAGCACGCTGCTGATCAGCGACCCGGACGCCGATCCGAAATACGGCACAGGCGCCAATATTCTGATTCGCTAAAGGCATTTCTGCATCACTATCCGTGCGCTTCTGATCATTTCGGGCGATATTGTATTGATACATCCCACATTCCCCCACTGGTGTTAAACGCGATAAACCATAAGGAATTAGCGTGCCGGAATGTCTCATGCTGATAAAATAGTTGAAAAGTGGGGTTGACAAGGGTGGTCAGGTGGCCACTATTGGGGTTTAGTGGGTAATAGTGGGTAGAAGTGCCACGCCACGCAAGCGGGAGGGCTGGCGACAGATGTTTCAGGGCGAGTTCAGCAACAACATGGATGACAAGGGGCGCGTGAGCATCCCTGCATCGTTCCGTGATGTGTTGAAAACATGCCATGCCGAGCCTCAGATCATCATCACCCGCACGCCTCATTCCCGTTGTCTGGTGGCCTACCCCAAACGTGAATGGAAGCGCCTGCAGAAACGTATCAGCGCCACGCCGCCGAGCGAGCAGTTGCGCGCATTCAAGCGCATTGTGATCAGCTCCGCACAGGAATATGCGCCGGATCGCCAGGGCCGGGTGCTCCTCTCCCCGGCCCTGCGTGATTACGCCTCGCTCAGCCGCGCCGTGCAGTTCGCCGGCGCCGGCGAGACCTTCGAGATATGGGATAAAAGCAGTTGGGATAAGCAACTCGAAGCGGATCTGCTGCTGGCCCAGAATTTTGAGCTGGGCCTGTGATGTGGAAACCCGCGAACGATCAACCGACCATGGCGCAGCACATATCCCGGTGCTCCGTGACGCCTTTGTCGACGCCATCTTCTCCGACCCGGACGGCTGCTACGTGGACTGCACCTTCGGACGCGGCGGCCACAGCAGAGTGCTGCTCGCCCGCCTCTCAGAAAAGGGCCGGCTGCTTGCCATCGATCGCGATCCTGAGGCTGTTGCAGCGGGAGAAGCGCTGGCGCGAGAAGATTCCCGCTTCACCATCCGACACAGTGATTTCGCTCAGCTCGAAACCGCGCTTGAAAACGAGGGCTGGAATCAGGTGACCGGCATTGGATTCGACCTCGGCGTCTCTTCACCGCAGGTGGACAATGCAGCACGCGGGTTCTCATTCAGGAAAAACGGCCCGCTGGATATGCGCATGGACACCAACAGCGGCCAACCACTGAGCACCATGCTCAAGCGCGTATCCGAACGCGAACTGACCGACGTGCTGCGCAACTTTGGCGACGAGCGTTATGCCAGGCGCATCGCCGCCGCCATCATCACTGCTGTTCGCAACGACAGCCTGCATACCACCGCCGACCTGGAAAACATCTGTTTCCATGCCGCGCCGAAACATGCGCGGCATGGAAAAACGCATCCGGCTACGCGCACTTTTCAGGCTCTGCGCATCTGGGTGAATGGCGAAATGGATCAGATCGACGCCGGCATCACGGCCGCCATGGCTCACTTGCAGCCAGGCGGCAAGTTGGCGGTGATCTCATTTCACTCCGGTGAAGATCGCCGCATTCGCGATCTGATCGAGGCGCAGGTGCACGCCTGCATCTGCCCGCCGGAAATGCCGATGTGCATGTGCGGCCGCCGGCCGAGCATGCGCTGGCTGCAGAAAAAACCCGTGCGCGCCGATGCAGAAGAACTGGCGAAAAATCCGCGCAGTCGTTCATCGATGCTGCGGGTGGCGCAACGACTCAGCGACGCCGAAGCGAAAAAGCAGGCAGGCTACTGCGGCCTGCCGTCTGCACATGGCGGGTTGCAATGATGCGCGGCGGTCTGAAGGCTTGGATGGTGATTCCGCTCACGCTGGCTCTGCTGGCCGGAGCCCAGATTCGTCTGGCTCAGGTGCGCAATGATCTGTCGCTGCAGATGCAGCAACTGCAGAGTGAACAGCAGGCCCTGCGTCAGGAGTCGAGCAAGCTGCGTCTGGAGGTGGCCAGCCTGAGCCGACCTGAGCGCTTGCGCCGTTATGCCATCACCACACTGCACATGGGGCCGCCAACGCCCATGCAGGTGATCCACCAGTGAAACGCGACGAGCAACTGTTTGCACGCCGGCGCATTGAGGCGCTGGCCGGACTATTGGCGCTGGGGCTGCTGATGCTGGCTGTGCGAGCGGTGGATTTGCAGTGGCTGCAGGCCGACACCTTGCGCGCCAAGGCTGAGAAACAGCGTTATCGCGAATATGCCATGATGGCGCCGCGCGGGCCGATCCTCGATCGCAAAGGGCGCACGCTGGCGGAAAGCGTCGAAGTGCCTTCAATCGCGGCCATGGCCGATGAAGTGCCGTCTGACCGCATCCGTGATCTGGCTGCGGCGCTTGGCTTGCCGGTGAAAAAGGTTCGCCGCAAGCTGCGCCGGCGCAAAGGCTTTGTCTGGCTCGCCCGCCAGTTGCCGCCGGCGGTGGCGGACAAGGTGATGGCCTTGCATATCCCCGGCGTGCGTCAGGAGCAGGAGTGGCGGCGCTATCAGCCGCTGGGGCCGCAAACCGGCCACCTGCTCGGCTTTGTGGGCCTGGACGGACGCGGCCTGGAAGGCATTGAACGCACATGGAATAAGGCTTTAAGCGGCGAGCCCGGCTTGCGACAGGTTCGTCGCGATGCCAGAGGCCACTCTCTGCCCGATAGCAGGTGGATCCGAAAACCGGTTCCGGGCAAGGCCCTGCGGCTAACTCTGGACGCCTCGATTCAGAGCATTGCTTATGCGGCGCTGGCTGAAGGGGTGCGCCGGCAACATGCCAAAGGCGGTTCGGTGGTGATTTTGCATCCGCAGGACGGTTCGATCCTGGCGATGGCCAACTGGCCGGGATACAACCCCAACAATTATCGCCATTTTCACCCGGGCCAGTGGCGCAATCGGGCGATAACTGATGTGTTTGAACCCGGCTCAACCATGAAGCCGTTCACCATCGCTGCGGCGCTCAATTCCGGACGCTGGCAACCGGATTCACGACTATTCTGCGAAAACGGCTCGATGCGGGTGGCGGATTACACCATTCATGACGATCACAAGGCCGGCTGGCTCGATATCACCGGAATTCTCGTACACTCAAGCAATATCGGCGCCGCCAAGCTGGCGCTGGATATCGGCGCCGGATCGCTCTACAAAACGCTGCAGGAGGTGGGTTTCGGCAGTAAGAGCGGCACCGGATTAAGCGGAGAGTCGCCCGGCATTGTCTTGCCCCCCGAACGCTGGGGGCCGGTCGAAACTGCTAACATCGCATTCGGACAGGGTATCGCTGTCACGCCGTTGCAACTTGCAACGGCATTTTCCGTATTGGCCAATGATGGAAAATATGTAGCGCCGGTGCTGTTTGCAGATCAGCTGGGCGCCAAAAAACCGCAGCAGGTGATCAGGGCCGACATCGCCCGCCAAGTGGTGCGTATGCTGGAATTCGCCACCGGCGCGGACGGCACGGGCAAGAAAGCGGTGCCGGTCGGGTATCGGGTCGGCGGCAAGACCGGTACAGCCCAGAAGCCCAATGGCAGAGGCGGCTACAGCAGAGGTAAATACGATGCCGTATTTGCCGGCCTGGCCCCGATTGATGATCCGCAACTGGTGATTGTGGTGATGGTGGATGAGCCGAAAAAGAGCATCTACGGCGGCCAGGTGGCCGCGCCGGTGTTTCGGCATATTGCCGAATCCGTCCTGCCATACCTCGGCGTGTCGGCCCGTATCGAAGATGAAACTGCCTGGCGCACCATGCAAATTGCCGAGACTTCACCCGTCGAAACAGCGGCCGGCAGCGTAACCGGCATGTCGATGCGGGAAGTCAGGCGCTTCGCCGCCGGGCGCGGCCTGCGGTTGCATGTGCATGGTTCCGGCTGGGTGCAAAAAACGCAGCCCGCCGCAACCGACGGACTGGAACAGGGCGACCTGCTGGAGGTTTGGTTAGGTGAGTAACATGGCTCAAACACGCGCCACAGAGCTGGAAAGAGGCTTCTCGCTACGTGAATTAAGCGATCAACTGGGCGAGCTGACCCTGCCGGCCGGCGAGGATATTTTTATTAGCGGCATCTGCGACGATTCTCGCTTTGCCCGCCCCGGTTACGCCATGCTCTGCCTGCCGCGCAGCGGTAAGCACGCCGACGAATATGCCGCCGCTGCAGCCCGGAATGGCGCAGCGGCCGTGATCAGCGTAGGGGTTGAACTCAATACAGAACTGCCGCATCTGCACCTGACACAGATCAATCAGGCCGGCCAGTTGCTGCGCCGGATTTTCCGCACCGAAGGGGCGGGCAGTCACATCTACGGCATTACCGGCACCGATGGCAAAACCAGCATCGCCTGGATGCTGCGTGAGGCGTTGAGCCGTTATCAGGACAAACCGGTCTGGAGTTGCGGCACGCTGGGCTGGATGAAAAGCCCGGATGAGATTCGTGACATCGGCAATACCACGCCGTCGCTGTTAACGCTGCATGCCATGCTGGCATCCGCCTGTCTGGAAGAGGCGCATGCCGTGGTTTGCGAAATCTCATCGCACGGCATCGCCCAGGGACGTATTGCCGGACTCGATTTCAAGACGGTGATCTGGACCAATATGGGACACGATCACCTGCAGGATCATGGCGGCTACGCAGCCTATCTGGCGACCAAGGCCGGCTTCGTACAGCAGGTGGCGGCGCAGGGCGGCAATGTGGTGGCCAATGCCGATCACGCCGATATTCGCACTTATGCGCCCGATCACGCCTGCTGGTATGGGCGCGGACTGTTTCGCGATGATGTCGATCTGGCCTGGGAGCAAGAGTTGCCGGGCATGTTGCGGTTGAAAAGCGGAGATGAGGAAGTTGTCATCGAGGATATTCCTCTGGGCGACTTCCATGCGGAAAATGTGGCCTGCACGGCGCTGACGCTGATGGTCTCCATGGCTGTGCCGCTGGCGCAGCTGCCGGCGCTGCTGGATCATATCAGCGCGCCGCCCGGACGCATGCAGGAGGTGGAGGCCGGTTACGGACAGGTCTATATCGATTACGCCCACACGCCGGAAGCGCTGCAGCGCTGCCTGGAGGCGGCGCGCAAACTGACGCGCGAACGGCTGATTATCCTGTTCGGCTGCGGCGGCGAGCGCGACCGCGAGAAACGTCCGCATATGGGTGAAATCGCCGCCGAACTGGCTGACGTGGTGTGGATCACCTCCGACAATCCGCGCGGTGAAACCCCGGCCGTGATCGCCTCGGAGATCGAGCACGGCATGCCCCAGCCCTACCGGGCCGAAGTGCATCTGCAACTGGACAGGGAGCAGGCCATTGCCGAGGCCATTGAGGCGCTGCGCGAAGGCGATGTGCTGGTTATCGCCGGCAAGGGCCATGAAGCCTATATGGAGGTGTGCGGCCAACGGCTGCCGTGGCTGGACGCCGATGTCGCCACCCGATGTCTGCATCGCAAGCACAACGCTGAAGAGGCGCATGCATGCGCCTGAGCGGCATGGAGATAGCCCGCGCCACCGGCGGCATCTGGCACGGCGATATGCCGGCCGGCATCGCCGGCGTATGCACCGACACGCGCAATTTTCAGCCGGGCGACGCCTTTCTGGCGTTGCGCGGCCCGCATTTCGATGGTCACGCCTTTGCCGAGGCGGTGACCGATCAGGCGTCGGCATTGATCGGCGACGGCGACGGCGTCGCCAACTGGCATGGGCTCGACAACAGTAAGCTGGAGGTTGAAAATACGCTGCAGGCGCTGGGCGATATCGCCCATGCCTGGCGCATGAAGCTTCGCCAAACATGCATCATGGCCATTAGCGGCTCGTACGGCAAAACCAGCCTGCGCTCCTTGCTCGAAACCGGATTCTCGGCGCTCGGCTTCAAGGTGGCCGCCACGAAGGCCAATCTGAACAACCTGATCGGCGTGCCGCAAACGCTGCTGGCAACGCCTGAAGATGCCGACATCGCCATCATCGAGTGCGGTATTAGCGAGCCGGGGGAGATGGCCCGGCTGGCCGCCATGGTGCAGCCGGATATCGCCGTGCTGACCGGCATCACGGCGGCGCACAGCGAAGGGCTCGGCGGGCTCGGCGGCGTGGTGCGGGAAAAAGCGCTGCTGCCGGCCCATATCAACATTGGCGGCTGGTGCGCGCTCGGCAAGGACGTGGCGGCGCTGATGCAGGCCAACCATATCGCGCTGCCGCAATGTCCTGTATCGATGAATGCTGGCAATGGCTCGGCTGTAGAGTGGCAGCTGCAGGGCTGCAGCTTGTCTCTGCACAACCGCGACGAACAGGCGCAGATCGAGCTGGCCCTGCCGGCCCGACACTGGGCCGAAAATTACGCCTTCGCCGCCTCCATCATGTTGCGGTTTCTGCAACAGCGCAGTGATAAAGCATACCGGTTCGCAGAGATCGCTGCGTCGATGTCCGGCTGGCAGCCTGTGGCCGGTCGCATGCAGCGCATCAATGCGCCCAGCGGCGCGCTTGTACTGGACGACTGCTACAACGCCAATCCGGTATCCATGCAGGCCGCTATCGACACCCTGCGCGCCCTGCCCGGCCGCAAAATCGCTGTGCTGGGCGACATGGCTGAACTGGGCGAGGCATCAGCAAGCGCCCATGCCGGAATCGATATCGATGGCATTGATACGGTTTACCTGATCGGCGCACAGATGCAGACGCTGGCGGATCTGCAGCCGCAGGCGCGCTGGTTCGCCGCCACAAGCGATGCCGTCGCCGCCCTGCAGGATGTGAGACTGGGCGCAGGCGATACGGTGCTGGTCAAGGCGTCGCGTTCGATGCGACTGGAAGCGGTGGTCGAACTGCTTACAGCCGGGGAGCTTGCCGATGCTCTATAACCTCCTCTATCCGCTGCATGAACAGTATTCATTTTTCAATCTGTTTCAGTACATCACTTTCCGCACCGTCTATGCGCTGGTCACATCACTGGTGCTGTGCTGGCTGATGGGGCCGCGATTTATCGGCTGGCTGAAGGGGCATCAGGGCAGAGGCCAGCCGATCCGTAACGACGGGCCGCAAACGCATCTGGTCAAACAGGGCACGCCGACCATGGGCGGCGTGCTGATTCTGCTCTCACTGACGGTGGCCACGCTGTTGTGGGCCGATCTGACCAGCGGTTTTATCTGGCTGGCGCTGCTGGTGACGCTCGGATATGGCGTCATCGGCTGGCTGGATGATTATCTGAAAATTATCCGTCGCAACCCGAAAGGGCTGGCCGGGCGCTGGAAGCTGATCCTGCAGTGCCTGATCGGCGGTGCGGCCGCCATCGGCCTGATGGCGATGACCGATCCGATTGTGGATATCCCCTTCTTCAACACGCAGTGGCATATGGGCTGGTTTTATCCTCTGTTCGTACTGTTTGTGCTGGTCGGCGCATCCAATGCGGTGAACCTGACCGACGGACTGGACGGGTTGGCGGTGGCGCCCACCTTTATGGTGGCCAGCGCCCTGGCGGTGGTGGTCTATCTGGCCGGACACGCCAAGTTTTCAGCCTATCTGATGATTCCGTTCGTACCCGGCGCAGGCGAACTGGCGGTGTTCTGCGGCGCAGTGATTGGCGGCTGCCTCGGCTTTCTCTGGTACAACACCTATCCGGCTCAGGTGTTTATGGGCGATGTCGGCGCGTTGGCGCTGGGCGGCGCGCTCGGCTTCGTGGCCTGCGCCGTGCATCAGCAATTTTTGCTGGCCATCGCCGGCGGACTGTTTGTGCTCGAAGCGGTGTCGGTAATGGTGCAGGTGGCCAGCTTCAAGATGACCGGTAAACGGGTGTTTCGCATGGCCCCGATTCACCACCATTACGAGTTGAAGGGGTGGGCCGAACCGAAGGTGATTGTCCGCTTCTGGATTATTTCGATCTTGCTGGCGCTGGTGGCGCTCTCCACCCTGAAAATCCGATGAGCGAACACATGGATCGCACGGCGATTATCGGCATGGGCCGCACCGGTCAGGCGGCGGCCAGGTTTCTGCTGCAGCGCGGCGTCGCATGTGAAGGCTTTGATGAGGCGGCGGTAAAACTGCCTGCCGATCTGACCATGGCGATGCACATCGGCCCGCTGCAAGCCGACCAGTTGCAAGGTTTTTCCCGCCTGATTGTCAGCCCCGGCATCGATTGGCGGCATCCGGCGCTGACGACGTTACGGCAGGCCGGCATGCCGATGTTCGGCGATCTGGAACTGTTCGCCGAGGCTTACCATGGCGCGCTGATCGCCATTACCGGCACCAACGGCAAGACCACGACCGTATCCCTGATCAGCACAATGCTCGACACGCTGGCCGGCGGCATCGAAGCCGGCGGCAATATCGGCGTGCCGATGCTTGATCTGCTGGGCGATGGCGATGCAAAGCGGACCGATCCTCAACGCATTGTACTGGAACTCTCCAGTTTTCAGCTGGAGCGGGCCAATCCGATCCATGCCAACTGGGCGGCGCTGCTTAATGTGCAGCCGGATCATGCCGACATGCATCGCGATATGCAGGCCTATGAGGCGGCCAAACTGCGCCTGTTCGCCCGCCAGGGCGAAGGCGACAAGGCGATGTTGCCGCTGGATGCGCGCTGGCGCGCGCTGGCCGATGAACTGCGCGATCGCGGCGTCTTTGTGCGTCGCTTCGGCATGGCGCAGACTTCTGAAGCGGATGCCGGCGTGGAGCCGCAGCATGACGGTTCATGGCGGCTGTTCTGGCACCACTACGATCAGGCCCACAGCATCGCTTCCGATGAACTACCGGCAAAAGGCGTGCATCAGCACCTGAATCTGGCCGTGGCGGCGCAGGCGGCGGCCGATTTCGGCGTCAGCGCCAGCGTCATTCGGCAGTCGCTAACCTCTTTTCGCGGCCTGCCGCACCGGTTGCAATCGCTCGGCGTGGTGGCGGGACGCGAATGGTATAACGACTCCAAAGCCACCAACCCCGACGCCGCTGCGGCAGCGTTGCAATCCTTTCATCAGGTGATCTGGATCTGTGGCGGCCTGCGCAAAGGGCTCGATATTTCGCTGCTCCGGGATGCGGTCGCCACGCATGTGGAGCAGATGCTGGTGATCGGCAAGGATGCCAGGCCCTTCACCGAACTGGCCGCCGCAGCCGGCGTGCCGTGCCGTGTTGCTAAAACCGTGGAACAGGCTGTGAAACAGGCTTCGCACGCCATGAACGGCGTGCCGGTGCTGCTGTCGCCGGCGGCCGCCAGTCAGGATCAGTTCAGCAACTATATGGAACGCGGCGACAGTTTTGCCGCGGCCGTAGCGGCGCTGGAGTCGGCGTGATGAGCAGAAGCGCAGGCAAACTGCTATCGCCGCCGGATGCGGTGATCACCGGCTGCGTCATCGGGCTGATGTGCTTCAGCGTGCTGATGGTCTATAGCGCCAGCGTCAGCGTCGCCGAGGTGCGCTATCACGATCCGCTGCGCATCATTCGTCACTGGCTGTTTTATATTCCGGTCGGCATGCTGATCATGTGGGGGCTGTCGCGTATTGAGGTCACCTGGTGGCGCGCCATCGCCGTGCCGGTGCTGGGCGTGGCGTTGTTACTGATGCTGGCCGTGCTGATTCCGGGCCTCGGCAAGCAGATCAACGGCGCCCAGCGCTGGTTCTCCCTGCTGGGGCTGACGCTGCAACCGGTGGAGCTGCTCAAACCTGCCGTGATCATCTATATGGCCTATTATATGAGCTCATTTCCGGAGCGTCTGTCGCGTTTTTCGAGCGGCCTGGCGCCGATGCTGGTGGTGCTCGGCGTATCGCTGGCGCTATTGCTGCTGCAGCCGGATTTCGGCAGCGCCGTATTGCTGTCGGCGGTCTGCTTTGCACTGTGGTTTGTCGGCGGCGTGCCGATTCGGCATCTGGGCGTGCTGGTACTGAGTTTCGCGCCGTTGGCTGTGATGGCGATGGTGGCCGCGCCCTACCGCGTTCAGCGCCTGACCAGCTTTATGGATCCATGGAACGACCCGCTGGGCAGCGATTATCAGCTGATTCAGTCGATGCTCGCCTTCGGCAGCGGCGGCATCTTCGGCACGGGGCTGGGTCAGGGCGTGCAGAAGCTGTTCTACCTGCCGGAAGTATTCACCGATTTCATCTCCGCCAGCATCGGCGAAGAGCTGGGGCTGGTCGGCATTCTGTCGATTCTTCTGGTCTTTGCCGTGCTCCTCGGGCGCGGCCTCTGGCTGGCGATCCGCTGCGACGATATGTTTTCCAAACTGCTGATCATCGGTTGCGTGGTGGTGCTGGGCACGGCGCTGATGATTAATCTGGGCGCCGCTATGGGGCTGTTGCCGACCAAGGGCATGCCGCTGCCATTTGTCTCCTATGGCGGTAGCGCCCTGCTCGGCGAATGCGTGCTGATAGGGCTGCTGTTGTCCGTGCAGCGCCATCAGCCGGGCAACAAACGCATCGAGAAACGGGCGAAAAAAACCAAATCTGCACGCGCCGCCAAACAGGTTGCTGCGCCGACGGCGGAAGCCGGCCTGGAGCATCTGTTTTGAATCGCGCTCCAAAGCTCTGTATCGCCGGCGGCGGCACCGGCGGCCATGTCATGCCGGCGCTGGCGCTGGCTGATGCGGCGCGCAGGCGCTGGCCGCAGCTCGCCGTCAGCTTTATCGGCGCGGAACGCGGCCTGGAGGCGACACTGCTGCCCGAGCGCGGCGAGCAGGTGCAACTGCTGGCCATGCACGGCGTCAAAGGGGCCGGCATGCTGCAACGGCTCAGGGTGTTGCTGTGGGAATTGCCGCAGGCGGTGATCGCCATCCGGCGCAACTGGCAAGCCGAGCGTCCCGACCTGCTGGTCGGCGTCGGCGGCTATGCCAGCATTTCCGGTGTCGCCGCCGCCCTGATCAGTCGTATTCCGGTGGTATTGTATGAACAGAACGCCATGCCCGGACTGGTGAACCGCACCCTGGCCCGTTTCAGCCGCTGTATCATGCTCGGTTTTGCAGCCGCCTCAACGCAGCTGGCTGGCGGCGTGCGCCACGTCGTCACCGGCAATGTGGTGCGCAGCAGTATCGCCGCAACACGCTGGCAGCCGCAAGAACCGCCGCGACTGCTGGTGCTGGGCGGCTCGCAGGGCGCGCGCATTCTCAATCAGACCGTACCCGAAGCCTGTCAATTATTGGCGCGCGAGGGGCGCGATTTTGTGGTCTCTCACATCGTCGGCGCTGATCAACAGGCGTTGCAACAGGTGCGCGAGATGTATGCCCAGGCGGACATCTCTGCAGATGTGTTGCCGTTTTGTGAAGATATGGCCGGATTTTACAGCCACGGTAACCTGATGGTGGCCCGGGCCGGAGCGATGACCGTCTGCGAAGCCGCCTGCGTCGGCATGCCGACGCTGTTTGTGCCGTTGCCGCATGCCGCCGATGATCATCAGCGTCATAATGCAGAAACACTGGCCGCCGCCGGTGCGGCGGTTGTTCTGGATCAGCGCAACCTGGATGCCGAATCACTGGCTGCGCATATTGACGCCCACCTGTTCCAGCCGGACAAGCTGGCTGAGATGAGTCGTTCGGCATGCAGAGCAGCCCCCTATACGGCAGAGGACAAACAGCTGGATGTGCTGGCCGAATATCTGCCGGATATGCAGTTGGCGGAGGTGAATGCATGAAATCACGCGTCCAGTGCATCCATCTGATCGGTATCGGCGGCATCGGCATGAGCGGCATTGCCGAAGTGCTGCACAATCAGGGCTTTTCCGTACAGGGCAGCGATCTGGCCGAAAGCCCCAATGTGGCCCGCCTTGGCAGTCTCGGCGTGAAGGTGATGATCGGCCATGCGGCGGAGAACCTGGGCGCTGCACAGGTGGTGGTGGTCTCCTCTGCCATCGATCCGCGCAACCCGGAAATTGCCGAGGCGCTCAGCCGCGGCATCCCGGTGATTCCGCGCGCCGATATGCTGGCTGAGCTGATGCGCATGAAACAGGGCATTGCGGTGGCCGGCAGTCACGGCAAAACCACCATGACCTCGCTGATCGCGCACGGCATGGAAACGGCGGGGCTGGATCCGACCTATGTGATCGGCGGCCGCCTGATCGCCTGCGGCAGCAATGCCCGGCTCGGCGCCAGCCCGTGGCTGGTGGCCGAAGCCGACGAGTCCGACGGCTCTTTTCTGCGCCTCTCCCCCACCATCGCCGTAGTCAGCAATATCGACCCTGAACATCTCGATCATTACGGCGATTTCGATAGCCTGATGGAGGCGTTCCATACCTTTGTCGACCTGGTGCCGTTTTACGGGCGGGTGGTGCTGCACCATGAGCACCCGAATGTGGCGGCGCTACGCGAGCGGCTGCACAAACCGGTGACCACCTACGGTAGCAGCCCGCAGGCCGATCTGCACCTGCTTGGCGTGCAGGCTGATGAAAACGGCCAGTCATTCACGGCCGCCAGCCGGGAGTTGGGCGAGCTCGGCGCATTCCAGCTGCCGATGCCGGGCCGCCATAACGCCGAAAACGCACTGGCGGCGATCGCCGTGCTACTCGATCTCGGCATCGATATCGACGCCATTCGCCACGCGCTGGCCTCTTTTGAAGGCATCCAGCGCCGCTTCCAGCGCAGCAACATCGGCGCTGGCGTGCTGGTCGATGACTACGGCCACCACCCCAAAGAGGTGATGGCGACGCTGGCCGCAGCGCGCCAGTGCTGGCCAAAGCGGCATATCTCGGTCATTTTTCAGCCCCACCGCTACAGTCGCACGCGCGATTTGATGACTGAATTCATGGGCGCATTCGACGCAGCCAATACAGTGGCATTGCTGCCGATCTATGCCGCCGGCGAAGCCGCTATCGAGGGCGTTGACAGCAACAGGATAGCCGAAGGCATGCGGGCGCGCGGTCACCGCAGCGTAACGCTGCTGGCGTCGCTGGAGGCCGCCCGCCAACTGGCCGATCTTGAGCTGCAACAAGGCCATATTGTCGTGCTCATGGGGGCGGGCTCCATCGGTGCGCTGGCGCAGCAGATGCGCGAGGCGGCGGCGCGATGAACGTCGTAGTGAGTCCGAGCTCCTGCGAACGCGACGACTGGATGCAGTCGCTGGAAGGCAAGGGCGTGTGGCGTCGCCACGAACCGATGGCGGCGCACACCACGCTGGCGGTCGGCGGCCCGGCGCGCTGGTTTTTCCGCCCGGCCGACCGCGCAGCCCTGATCGCCGCCATCAAGGCGTGCCCTGCCGATATTGTGATTCTACCGCTCGGACGTGGTAGCAACATGCTGGCGCCGGACACCGGCTTTGACGGATTCGTGGTGGATTTGAGCGAGCTTGATGCGGTGGCGTTTGACGGCTGCAGTTTACGCGCCGGGGCCGGCGCGCGCATGAGTCGCGTGGCCCGGCAGTGCGCCGAGCACGGTCTGAGCGGCTGTGAGTTTATGGCCACGGTGCCCGGCGATATCGGCGGCGGCGTGGCCATGAATGCCGGCTGTTTTTCGCAGCAGGTATCCGATTCGCTGCGCTGCATCGAAGTGATTTTGCGTGATGGCAGCGTCATCGAAATGCGCAAGTCTGATCTGCATATGGGCTATCGCCGTACCGACCTGCCGACCGGGAGCATTGTGGTCTCGGCAACATTCGAACTGAAACCGGATTCGCCCGAAGAGATTCGCGAGCGCATGCGCAGCATGCGCAGCCGCCGCTCCTCGACGCAGCCGCTGGCGCAACCGAACTGCGGATCCGTATTCAAAAATCCCGCCGGCGACCATGCCGCCCGCCTGATTGAGGCGGCCGGCCTCAAAGGCTTCCGGATCGGCGGGGCGCAGATTTCCGAGCAGCATGCCAACTTTATTGTCAACAACGGCGACGCCAGCAGCGCCGACATTGTCGCCCTGATCCGGCGTGCGCAGGCCGCCGTCAAGCAGCACAGCGGCATCGAACTGGAACCGGAAGTGCGCATGGTGGGCGAATGGGAATATCTGTTGGCGGGAGGCGACCATGGCTGAACGCAATCCCCGCGATTTCGGCCATGTCGGCGTGCTGATGGGCGGCAGCTCAGCGGAGCGCGAAATTTCGCTGAAGTCCGGCGCGGCTGTGCTACACGCCCTGCAGCGCACCGGCATCGACGCCATCGGCCTGGATTTATGCGACAACTGGGCCGCCGCCATCGATGCGGCGCAGATTGAGCGCGCCTTTATCGTCCTGCACGGCACGCTGGGTGAAGATGGCGCTGTGCAGGGACTGCTGGAAACCATGCGCATCCCCTATACCGGCTCCGGCGTCACCGCCTCGGCGCTCTGCATGGATAAGGCGCTAAGCAAGCAAGTGCTGAACCACGCAGGGCTGCAGACGCCGGTCAGCATCCCCATTAACGCCGACGGTCCGGCACGCTATCCGGTATTTGTAAAACCGGTGGCGGAAGGCTCCAGTATCGGCCTGCACCATGTCGCCTCCGCCGCCCAGTGGCAGGCGCTTGGACTCGGCCATGCCGACGGCTGGATGGCTGAAATGCCGGTCAACGGCACAGAAATCGCCGTTTCCGTGCTGAACGGCGAAGCGCTGATGCCGGTGGAAGTTTCTCCCAAATCCGGCGTCTATGACTACGCCTCCAAATACACATCGGGCGCCACCGACTACTTCTGCCCCGCCCGCCTGCCGAGCGAAACATTGCGTTACTGCATGGACCGGGCCGAGCAGGCGGTGGCAGCGACCGGCTGCAGCGGCGCGCCGCGGGTGGACATGATCGTGCCCGATGGCGGCGAGCCGGTGATTCTGGAGATCAACACCATTCCGGGCATGACCGAAACCAGCCTGCTGCCTAAAGCGGCCGCCGCCGCCGGAATCACATTTGAACAGCTCTGCCGGCGCATTCTGGCCGCCGCCCGGCTGCAGCACGGGGGTGAACAGTGACGCGCAGCAATCAGCGCCGCATCGATCCTGCCGAGCAGAAAGCCGCGCGCGATCGCAGCCTCAAACGGCTTGGTCGCATCATCGCCTGCGTCATGGTGACGGCGGCCACGCTCAGCGGCGCAGCCTGGTTGAACCGGCAGTGGAGCGTTAGCCGCTGGGATATCAAAGCGTCGGCGCCGATCAAGGCGGCGATCAACGCGCAGCTGCAACAGATGCCGGTACGCGATTTTCTCAGCACCCGGCCGGAGCTGTTACGCCGGCAATGGCTGCAGCGCATCCCCGATCTGGCCGATGTGCAGATCACCCGTATTCTGCCCGACAGGCTGCATATTCAGGCTGCGGCGCGCGTGCCGGCAGCCTTGTGGCAGGATGAACAGGGCCGCTTGCACCTGTGCGACATGAATGGCCGCGCTTATCGGCTGCTCAGACGCGGCGAATCACCCGATCTGCCGCTATTACGGGTATCTGCAACGCAGCTGCACGAAGCCAGAGGCGTGATCGCAGCGTTAAGACGCGATGATGCGAAGAAGTTATCAGCGCTGAGTGAAATTCGCGGCGGCGGACGTTACTGGCAGATCTATTTCAGCCGTGGCGAAACCTGGCTGATTACAGTCGGCGGCGAGGATGCCGCCATTCATCAAATTACTGGGCTGTTGAAACAGCCTCGCTGGGCGAGCAGTCGCTGGCGCGTCGATGCCAGGCTGGCGTCACGCTGGTTTCTGCGTCCGGCCGGGCATGGAGGGGTGATCTGATGGCCAAGCATGATCAGGTATTGGTAGGACTCGATATCGGCACCAGCAAAATTGCCTGCGTGGTGGCCGAAGCCGGGCCGGATGGGAAGATCGATGTCATCGGCATCGGCACGCATCCGTCGCGCGGACTGCGCAAGGGCGTGGTGGTCAATATCGAGAGCACGGTTGAGTCGATTCGCCTGGCCGTGGAAGAGGCGGAGCTGATGGCCGGGGTGGATATCCAATCGGTCTTCACCGGCATCGCCGGCTCCCATATTCGCGGCTATAACAGTCACGGCGTGGTGGCCACCAAGAA
>Ga0256829_1001074_pt1 | contig 23651 bp, 25 predicted proteins | sample 131447metaG_FD_185979 | JGI IMG/M metagenome (GOLD analysis project Ga0256829, IMG submission 185979) | Hydrothermal vent microbial communities from Lau Basin, Pacific Ocean - 131-447 | ecosystem: Environmental > Aquatic > Marine > Hydrothermal vents | place: Pacific Ocean: Lau Basin | collected...
ATGTTTGTGTGTAACCATGATTTACACAAACACTATTTTTGACCTGAAACATAATAGGATGCTCACCAACTGACTCGATTTATATCATTAACTGGGATGTAAATATGTGACGCGAGATGTCAATGAAAAATGTTTTTTGTCCGCACTGCCATGACGATGGCAGTGTGAGAGCTGGGGAGGCAGTCGATTTATTGCTAGACCTTGAGGTCGCCATATAGATTGACTGCCCTTCGTCTCTTCATGATACAATGAAACGAGGGTGAATAGAAGAATGTCGAGCATTCTCCGACTCCAAGCCCTCACCAACCACTATGGAGGTGGTCAGAATAGATATAGGAATGGTGGCATAAGAATAGTGTATATGTAACTGTACTGAATGGTGATATTACCATAGAAGAACAGTATGGGATTGCCAATGATGATGAATCCTGGAAGGATTTTACTGACAGGTACCTTGATCTGAAACCTGAGATTTCCCAAGAAGTATCAACATCAGGAAAATACATTGCAAGGAAGCTGAGAGACATGGGATTCTCCATTCACATGGCAGATCCTTCCAAACTATCTTTGATATTCATTCTGCAATGGAAAATGATAAAGGGGATTCATACAAACTTGCTAAACTCCTAAGATTGGGAGAATTACCGGTGGTGTATCTCCCATCAAAAGAATCTGATGCCCTCAGAACCATAGTAAGGTACAGAAAATCCATTGGTGAGGATATCACCATGGTGAAGAACCGTATCCACGCAATACTCACAAAGCATAGCATCATTATCCATGCATCAGATATATTCGGCAGGAAGGGTCTGAGGGAGATTGTGAAATCATCCCACAGGATCTTAGATACTGATAGGATGGTCATGGATGATCTCATATCTCGTATTTCTGATCTAATGCGCATTGCCATTTAAATGGAAGACCAGATTGCATCAATGCTTTTTGACAGTAAAAATGCAAAGCTATTGATGACAATACCTGGAATCAATGTATATTCCGCAGCAGCCATAATATCAGAGATAGATGATATATCAAGATTCAACACAAAGGAGAAGCTTTCCTCACATGAAGGTCTGATACCAAAACAGGATCAGTCCGGTAATGTTGATAGGAGAGGGCACATAACAAAACGTGGACCTTCCATATTGAGATTCATTTCCGTTAATGCGGCACATGTTGTCATAAAGTATTCAAAACGCATGAAGTTAAATTACCTTAGCTAAGTCAGGAGACTTGGAAAGAACAGATCAATTGTTGCAATTGCCAGGAAGCTTCTGGAGATCATATAAAATGCTCACAAAGCGTGTTGAATTTATGGATAAAATCGATCGCCTCACCATGAACAAGATGAAAGCAATGTCCATTAGATCAAGAAAGCCTCATGAGGTCAAGAAGATTGAAGAGTCCATAAAAATAATAATGGAGAAAAAGATAAGGGGGGTGTCAAAGGAACATTTTTCATAGAAGCAGTATATCCGGGTTATTCTCTATGCTATATACTGGCCTATGGAATCTTAAGCCCCATTTATATTGATTTGTAGTTTTTCAAGGTTAAAGTTTAATTATATGCTATCTATCTAACTTTATAGAAGATCATACCTATGGTATAATTTAGAAAGTTTAGAGGGTGAATAAATTGGTTAGTTGTCCGGTATGCGGAGAGGATTTCGGGAAAGAGAATTATCAAGGAATGGCAAAACATTTCAGAAAATTCGTTGATAGAGGTGAGCCAACGCACCATGATTGGCTAAGAGCGTACGTTCCACTGGCCAATTATAACGATAGCGAATTTGATAGGAAACTACAGTCCTTTTATGATCTGTCGTCGTTATCTGCGAAGGAAGATTGGTTTACCGATTTGCTGGTTCATAGATTCTTTGGCGAAAAACCGCATGAATTTATAGACTTAATGCAGCGTCCACGAAAGGCTACATTTATGGGCTTTGTAATGGAGTCTTACGGAATAGTGAAACAGAGGATAAGATCGCTAGCTGCAATTGTGGCTAAGAGTGAAGAAGAGCATGTTCATTCGTATGTTGGTAGTTTGCTGGTTAATGAACTGGTTTACGATGGCAGTACCAAGTCCAGTACCTACTTGCTTCTTAGGATGGCAGAGGCCGTGGGAATAACTCGCGATACGATGCAAACGTCTATGCCACTTCCACCGACACTGCATTCAATCAAGTTCTGGAATGGAGTGAGTGAATCATCAGGATGGTTGGAAATCCTCAGTGCAACCAATGTACTTGATCTCGTATATGATCATTCACTCAAGGATCACGGTGCAAAAATGGCTTTCTTCGGAAGCGGGGTGCTTGATAATGAGTGGATACCCGACCAGGTTAAGGAGTATCTCATCTTTACAAGAGATGTAATCGGAAAGAAGTCCAGGGATGGTTTAAAGATAATAGTTAAACATGCTAGTGAAAGTGATAAAATGGAAGATGCACAGAGCTCATTCTTGAGATCTATAGATGCCCTTGATAGACACTACCAGGCAATTGTGACCCGTATCAGACAATTCGAGAATAGGTAGAGCGCAGATTCCTGTTTCGTGTTTCTCTGTGTGCCCTCCCGTCAGGTGGGATATCAGGTATTTCATGTGACTTTTATTATTGATTTGAGGTCGTTTATCGGCACGGTTGCTAAAAAACCATATCTTTCAAAATATGGAATATTTTATGCGCATCCGTCAGGAGAAACTATAGCGATTAAGAAAAAGGAAAAACTTCTCCAATAAAGGGGAATAAAACGATCACGACTTAGAGAAAAATCCTTACAGTTATAACATCACCGTCGGATATATTTAGGTAGTCCCTCAAAAAAAATCTCGAGATTATTTCAACCGTATCCGTGTAGACGGTTCTGTACGGCATTATAATGGCGCAGGGAACTCCGTTCACCTCTGACCTGAAAGCCTTAACTGCTCCAAACGTCCTATCTTCCGTTTTGAATCCCTCAATGTAAATCCCCTGAGATGCGCGAAGGCGATGCAACTTATCCCACCCACTCTGTCCTACCTTTATATTTAATGTGCCAAGGTAAGGAATAAAACCTAATTTTTGTTGAAATTGTATGATATACTTCTTTCGGGAGACGTAATATTTACCCTCTCCAAGACCGCTCACTACCTTTCCGGATAGCTCAATTACCGGACTCGTTCCAAGCATCTGCATGAGAGTGTACATTTCTGAGTGGAGAAGATCAAGCCCCTTCTCACTTATTTTAAAGGAATGATTTACCGCATCCGAAGATCGGATCAGATAGCCATCTCTTATCAGTCCAATCAGATACCTGGAGGCTGACTGTTGGCTCACACCAAGTCTCTTACCAAGATCAGAAGAGGTGATCGTGACCTTATTGGTGGATCCGGCCATGGACTTAAGTTCTCTTAGGGTTCCATAAATCCTGATCCATTCTGAAAATTTTCGTTCGTTTTTCATCCACCAACCTCCTTAATGAATCTCCTGTCTCTTATGGATAAAACTTTTGCACCAGCTTCCTTTAGCCTGTGAGCCAAACTTCTGTCGTTCGTCAGGACGCTGTATCCGAATCTAACAGCGGTGTTTATGATACATTCATCACCCTTCCCACTAGATTCAAGGACCTTTAGATCGGAAAAAAGTCGTAACGCTGCTCTGGCAAATAGATTGCTTCGAGATAGACTCCTTAGTTCTATAATGGTACACTGGAGTATTGCCGGTACATACATAACTCTAAGATTACGGATAAGGCCTATCAAGTCGATCTTATCTTTGATGGCATAGATAAGGGAATTAGCATCTATTATCAGCACATTCTCTCTTTTATTCATCAGCACTGGCTATCTCTGTACTCTTTCACCAATGGCAATTTTACCCCGTATTTTCTTAATTTTTACCACTACGGTTTCTCCTCTTTTGGATCCAGGAATGAGAATCGTATATCCATTGTAAAGAGCCTTTCCCTCACCAGCACGCCCTATCTCAGAGACGGTGACTTTATACTCCTTTCCCTCACTGATCCCCGTTTCTGTTTTCTTAACATCTCCAGTTACTCTTATAGAGTGCTGAGCTCCACAGGCTTTGCAAACCAAAAGATATACTCTGCCTACACGTTCTATTTCAGTGTCCGGAGATCCACACTCATAACATGTAACATACATTCCAATATAATCCTTCAATTTCTTTTCAAGGGTGCTGGGATCAACTTTCTTAATAATTATAAGCCTTCTCCCCTCCTGAACTATTTTGGTTCCAAGTTCCCGGGTGAAGTGCTTGATGATATTTTTGGCATCTCTTCTAAGTATGTCCACAATGTCCTGAAAATTTCTAATGATTGTATTCTTGCCTTCATAGATAACGTCAAGATCAGGTATCTTTAATCTACTCTGTATTTTAGTGGAATCAGCGAAAGCACCATCTGCCTTTTTCAGCAATGAAAGGTATTCATCATCATTAACCATAAAAGTGTATTCGTATTTTATATATATGATTTCATTCTCAGAATGAATCCTTTGCAAAAAGGGGGTTTTTCCCATAAAATGCCATTACAAATGTGTGAGATGTTCCGGTAATCTTTTCTCATGACATGAAATCAAATGCAGCGTATCCTGCTTATGTTCCAGCACAAGAATGAGGGTAATCAGGCGTTGACCGGTTATTTTCTTATATATCAAGAACCAATGATGTGTCCATCCTGTGATTATGGTAAGATCGCATCGTTGCCAGAAAGAGCAAAGCTTGAAAGTCTCTTTACTGCGAAGGGAACTGCGAAAAAGTTGAGTTAAAAGGGGTGAGGTATGTGGATGGAATAGCGGCAAGTGAAGGTTTATATCTTCGGGGAGAGGAAAAATTCGGTCCCCTTTCCTCCAGGATATATGGATTCTTTTCCAGCATCAGGCGCTGGAATTTTTACTCTGATATTGTTAATCACATTCTTTCAAGCAATCCCAGGCACGTACTTGATATTGGATGCGGACCAGCAAATCTTCTCATAATGCTTTCTAAGCGTTCACCTGATCTCAGATGCGTTGGCATTGATCCATCTCCATCCATGGTTAAACTTGCCAGAAAAAGAGTAGAACGAGAGAAACTTTCGGATAGAATTGGCATCATGATCGGAAGCAGCAGAAATATACCTGTTTCAGGAAAATTCGATACAATCATCACCAGTTTCTCTTTCCATCACTGGCAGAATAAGAGCGAGAGCCTCCAAGAAATTTTGTCTCACCTAGAAACAGGAGGGAAACTAACCATCTATGATCTTAGCGCCAGCGGTTTATATGGTAAAATCCCTATGATAAGAAATCACGTCCTGGATCATAGCACAATAGAGATTGATCCCGAGGTATTCTCAAAGAAGGTAGAGTATAGCAGAAATGGTGCTCTTGTATTTGTTAATATCACGAGACGAGATATCTCACGCAATGGTGATGTAAAATAATATATAACATTTAATTACACCTCCTGGAGATGATGTATGGTGGAAAACGTGATCATTGTGGGTTCTGGACCAGCAGGTCTCACAGCTGCCCTCTATACTGCTCGCGAGGGTTTGAATCCTTTGGTGATATCGGGAATGGCGTTCGGTGGCCAGCTGCAGCTCACCACAGTTGTTGAGAATTTTCCTGCTTTTCCCGATGGAATTCCCGGACCAGATCTGGTGATGAGAATCAGAAATCAGGCCCAGAAATTCGGGGCCAGATTCATAGATGAAGACTTAACCGGGATAGAAACTGACGGAGATCCATTTAAGGTAATGGTTAACGAAAAGGAGTATGAAAGCCGCTCTATAATTATTGCAACAGGGGCATCGGCAAAATGGCTCGGTCTAGATTCCGAGCAGAGATTAATCGGGAGAGGGGTAAGTAGCTGTGCAACCTGTGATGGCCCTCTGTACAGAAACAAAAAGGTTGCTGTCGTTGGCGGCGGAGACACCGCCATGGAGGATTCTCTTTTTCTTTCAAAATTTGCCAGGGAGGTTATCATCATTCATAGAAGGGACAAATTCCGGGCAAGTAAGATATTGCAATCCAGAGTAATGAGTACGTCAAACATAAAAATCAGATGGAACTCGATTGTGGATAAGGTTATTGGCAGTGAATTTGTAAAAGGCATACGAATAAAAAATACGGTGAATGGAACTCTCGATGAAATTCAAATTGACGGGCTGTTCGTGGCCATAGGACATGCTCCGAACACATCATTTCTAAAGGGGAAACTGAAACTCGACGAAAAAGGATACGTAATAACTAGAGATGAGGTATTCACAGATATTCCCGGGATTTTCGTTGCGGGGGATGTTGCAGATAAAAGGTACAGGCAAGCCATTACCGCCGCAGCAAGCGGGGCAAAGGCGGCACTTGAGGTTAGAGCATTCCTGATGCAATAGAATCTAAATATAATCTATCTCCATATTTATTTCTATGTTTGAGACACATCCATTCAGCTAATTTTCTTCTTACGGATAAATTGCGATACTTTGCCGTTTGTTCATCTCCCAGAGTAGGAAATTGTTATGCCTCCAGATCTTCATCACTAGCGCTGATTCCTAAAAAGAAAATGAACGTTAAAGATGAAAAACATCAAGGTGAAGGGTGAGTTTCGTCCACCTTCAGTTCACGGTATATACAGAAAAATAATGAAAAGTTCGGAAGCCCTTCACTCATCCGTACCTTTCTCTTCGTGGAATTCACGTAGCAACCCGCCTGTTGCCTTAAGGGCTCCGAGCAAGGACGCTATCGTGTAACTTATATCCGGATCTCTAAGCGCGGAGTAAAGTTTCAGAATATTGGTCTTCCCATTTGCATCAGCGTACTCAGATGCTGACTGAACTATGTAACCAAGATTGCTCGTGAGCAATTTTATGCTGTCAAGGGAATCCTCATCTGAGAGAGACGCCATGAGGAGAAGTGCCAGATTTCCAAACTTAAGAAGTGAGTTTCTCATAGGTTCAGAAGTGAAAAAGTCGAAAAGGTACTCTGAATCAGATGGTACTGCATTTTTGGAAAGCTTGTCTATTATGTTGATCACTCCACTTTTCTCCAGAGAATCTAAGAGCTTTGAGAGGGAGTTTAGAAGCCTACTGTCTTTCTGAACCATCATTAACAGTTTTTCAACCGGATCGTTTTCCATTACATCCTCACCCTTTCCCACATTTTCATCATCATCCATTTACACCGCCCCCCTGAGCATCGTTGTAAAGTAAGCGTCCGCAGATGAAAGTTTCAGGAGATAATCTATGGGAGAACTGAAGGATCCGAGCGGAGGTCTACCATAGAAGAAGTGAAGTGTGAGGCCTTTGTCCCTTCCCGTCATCGTGAAACAAGAAACCTCTCCATTCCAGTCATCGGGGATTGGCCCTCCACTGGTTTCGCTGGCTATCTTCTTGGAAAGATAATCCGCCTCGTAATGTGCCGCCGAACCGGCCTTGGAGATTGGGAGATTTGTCGCATCACCTATGGCGAACACATTGTCATAATCCTTGAATGTAAGCTTCCCACGATCAACATCGATGTAGCCGAGTTCATTGGCAAGCCCTGCCTCTGTGTTTACAGCCTGACCTTTATGAGGTGGAACAAGAACCAACAGATCATAGTCAACCTCTTCCCCTTCAAGAGAAACCAGTTTTTTCTTTTCGGCATCAATTGATTCCACATTAAAAAGAGTGTGGTATTCTATCCCCCTTTCATCAAAGAGCTCCTGAATGTATCCAGCCGCTTCGGGGATAGAAAACACCCTGTTGATTGGATAGACATAGTGTATTTCAGACTTATCTCGAATTCCCCGCTTCCTCAGGTAATCATCCAGAAGAAAACTAAATTCGTAGGGGGCTGGTGGACACTGAATTGGTATACTCGCCTGACCGACTACGATTTTACCACCATGAAAGTTCTCAAGGGTTGATTTCAGATGAAGGGCATCGGAGAGTTCATAAAAATGTTCGGCTTCTCCCTTGTATCCCGGTACATCTTCGGGCACAAGTCTGTCACCGTTGGCGATTATCAGGTAATCATAATTAATAGTTCTCTCCTTGTTCACCGTTACGTTCTGGTTTTTAATATCTATTGAGGTCACCTCACCTACAATCCTATTGATTCTGTGATCCAGCAGGAAGTTTGTGCCCTTGACGCTTTGTCTATAATTTCTCATGTTGAATGGTATAAATATTCCATCGGGCTTATAATAATGAGTTTTTTTGGGTCCAATCACGGTGATGTCCACAACCTTCCTGTCAGTGATTCTCGACAGTTTGTTCGCAAAAATAATGCCAGCTGCTCCATCCCCAACAATAACTACCGATTTTCTGTTCATACTGCTCCCTGCTTTATTACACAAAGTGTGTTAATCAATATGCCTAACACATAAGGTATATCTTGGCATGGATCCATTGTTCAAGTTGGCAAGAGATGGAAATCCAAGAGGAGCGAAAACACGATCGCTGGACTCGCTCACATATCAAAGTCATGGGGGAAAATTTTTATATTTTCGTTCTCGAATAAACAAATAGAGCCGAGATCGATGAACAGATCAACGCTTGACCTTAACAATCCGGAACCTGCCATAATCGTAAAGAACCCTCACGTAAGACGGTTTCCAGATTCTGGAATCGATGTACAGGTGCTTCAGATCCACAATCTTTTCGGGTGAAGAAATAATGACAATATCCTCATTTCTTATATTCTTGAGTATGGAATCGTCTATTTGCCTGTTTCCGCGACCGACAAGAAAGCCCTGACCTCCAATTGGAGAGAGGATCAGGGAAGTCCTCTCCCTGCTTGAATAACGGCTTAAAAATTTCGCATCGGCATTGGATCTTATCAGCTTTCCCCCTTTGATGATGTCAACACCGTAGAAAGGAGTGATTATTCCAAGTTGCCTCAGAATTGACTTGCACGTTGATCCGGAGCCGATAAAGTAACTCCTGTTGGGTTCCATCTTCTCTATGATGTACTCCACAATACCAGATACATCGGCGTGCTGATATTCACGCTTTGAGCCCATAACTATATTGTCCGAGGCCGGTATGAGAAGTGCACCCCTGACATTCAGCGAGAATCTGTCTTCCATAATGGCTTCTTCATCGGCATCAACAATATCTGCAACCGTAAACTCCATTCTTTCTGAGAGCCACCTAGAGAATGTATCCTGAGCATGTTCGAGATCGATGGCAAAAACTGAACTGTACATCTTAACGCCCGATGGGATCCCCAATACGGGAAGATCCTTTCTTACCACGCTTGATATATCATAAGCCGTTCCATCGCCACCAAAGAAGAGTAGAAGCCCGACGTTTTCTTTGTTCACGGCTCTCACAAAATTCAGGGTATCCTCTCTATCTGATACCTTTTTTGGATGATACACATTGACGTAGCTTGAAATACCTGCTGCCTTCAGTTCAAACTCGCCCATATAGTAACCCGCCGTCACAAAAAGCAAATTCTCATCACGGAACTTTCGTAGAAAAGAAATAGCTCTTGCTACGGTCTCAGATTTTTCGGGGGAAAAATTTTTGACCGTATCCGAACCTGGTCTGTTCATTCGGATGCCATAACCTGCTTTGGGATTGATAAGAAGCCCAACAGTACGGTTGTTTTCAGACATCTATCATCTCACGGTGATGTATGCTAGAGCCGCATAATAATTCTGGGATACAACGGCAACGATCCAGCTTCTGGTAAGATTCATGGACTCCACTTTGATGGAAACGGTCTTACCAGGAGGAAAACTGAACGTATTTGGTAGAAGCTTGGTGAACCCTTCCCCTGTTAAGGTTATGTTGTTTATGGAAACGAGGTAGTGAAAACCATCATCTGCGAAGGATAAGAGGCTGAAGTTCTCAGTTTTGAGGGCTGTGTAGCTGAAGTTAAGCAGCAGGGGTTTTCCAGGAGAAGTGTGTCCATAAAATGGGATGGCATTATTGAAGGCCATATTGTTTGAAAGTTTAACGTAGAGAACGGACAGACCTATCACAGACTTGGAGATGCCGGAATAAACGATAAGAGAAAGATTGTGTAACCCGAGAGTATTAAAATCGCTTGAAGGGAGAGATATGAAATACTCTGCCCTGCCTCCTGGAGATATGGAACCGCCATTGCCGGATACCGAGAACTTCAAACTCGGATCCATTGTAAAGGATGGTACAACACCAGAACCACCGTTGTTCGATAAAAATATGTCAAAGGTTGCATTGCCTGTGCTGTTGTTAACGAGAATAACTTGCCGCGATACGACATTCACAGTAAAATCGTTGGGAATAACATGATAGGGAATTGGAGAGATGCCCAGAATAAAAACTGCGAGGGCAAGAACAATGAACGTCTTGGCCGCTCTCGTGATTTTGGATGTGGAAAGAAGTGGTTCGGGACCATTGATTCCGGTCAAGATCACAAAAATTAAGAGAATGAACCAGGGATTGTAAAATACTGAAAGGACGAAAAGCCCTACCATTGATCCATAAGAGGCGAATTTTGCGTAGGTGCCAATAACAGCTTTCGATATGAGTCCCCCATCAAGATAGCCGATGGGAAAAGCATTCAGAGCATTTATCACTATTCCGATCCAGCCAGCATACTGGATAATATTCAAAGTAACCGTTGTTGGGGATATTCTGCTCAAAACCAGGGAATATATGAGGGGAAGACTGACACTTTTAAATGAGGAGTTAACAGGAGCAAGGAGGGAGCTGTATGGAAAGTTAACGTATGTTCCAATAAAGATAACCGTAAGCGAAGCTAAGAAACCGGATATCAGCGGAAAGAGACCGGAGTAAAACATTGCTCTCCTGGAAACATAGGCATCATCAGCTGTTCCGATTGATCCAAGAATTCCCATACCTAGGGGGTCTGGAATTAGTATTGGGATGTGATACCTCATTCCATTGATCCTATGAGCGAGGAATCTACCAGCCTCCCTGAGAAGAATGATGAAACCGAGGGGCAGGAAAAAAAAGAGAATTCCATTAGCAAGACTGGTCCAGAAATCGGAAAAGGAGACGAAGGACGATTGGTAAGCGTATCCAGTATAAATCATTGAGGCCACACTTCCAAGGGCAAGGGCGGTCTTAATGTGCATATTAGAGCGGGAATGCGTCCTCTTTAGGATAATGAATATTTTACCACTTCCTTCGCTGCCGGTAAATGCGAGAAATCCTATCTTGTCAAGTCTGTTGACCATTTTGACAAAGTCATCTTCCGGATAGGATTCGAGGTCTTTGACATGAATGACTATGCTGTCTTCTGTCTCTTTCTCTAGCTTAAAATTATAATAGGACGAAATTATAGAAAGCAGTGTATCCTTCTTATTGCTTTTCATGAAATTATTAAAACTTAATCCAAAGCATCTTTTATTAATTTTTCAGTTATCTCTCCGGTATAGTTTCCCCTGGCAAAATTTCTACCGCGCGATACGGGGGAGGTTCCTTCTCTGTTAATTCTGTCAAAAAATTCACCCGCATTAATATCTCCCTTGGATACTATGGAAACAGTGTTGTCAGATACATTCTTGATAACCAATAGATCAAAACCAAGTGAGGCGGAGGCTTTCAGGAGGAGTTTTATTCCCTCATCGTTCAGGTTGGTCGATATCCAGGCAATTTTGTGATCTCCCACAATAACAGTAGAATATCTTTCAAGTTCGTTCTGAACGTCTCTCTTTAAACGATCTGAGAGGGATTTTCTCATAGCTCGGTTTTCATGCAGAAGTTTCTTGACAGATTTCTCCAGATCGGCAAACTCAATCTTCAGATCTTGCCTGATACGATCGACGGTGGCCTGGAGTGACTGAATATGCTCCAGAAGAGCGGGGCCAGCGGAAAATTTAATCCTGAGAATATTTTCCTGAAGGTTTTCTATTCCAAGAATCTTTATCATCCCGATTGGAGAGATGGACTTTAGGTGAGTGCCACCGCATCCCTCTATATCAACATCCTCTATCTCCACCACTCTGATCTGCCCTGATCGCGGAACACCTCCCTGAAAGAGTGTGAATCCATATCTCTCGAGGGCAGCCTTCCATGGAAGATTTCTAACCTTTACTTTTTTATCCTCCTCAATCAGCTCGAGGCAGCGAGACTCTATCTTCCGTTTTTCTTCCTCGGTTATTTCCTTATAATGGACAATGTCAAGCCGGGTCAAATCGGTTCCTTTTTGCACTCCCGTTTGCCAGACGTGTGAACCAAGGACCTCTTTGAGAACGCCCATGAGAAGATGAGTTGCTGTGTGGTGTATCATAAGGCGCCACCTGCGATCCCAATCAATAGTCCCCCGAACACGAATTTTTTCTGGTGGTACCCCCTGGCCCGGGGCAATATGATGGATTATAGTCTTTCCTTGCTTTTTTACGCCGTCAACGCGCCACTTATTCTTTCCAAGAAAGAGGTAACCGGTATCAGATGGCTGTCCACCACCTTCAGGATAGAAACAGGTCTGATTTAGGATGACATCTTCCCCATTGCTGTAAAGAACCAACGCAGAAAACTCCCGCATCATGGGGTCGTCATAGTAAAGTGGCCGGGTTTCAATGTCCGGTACATTAATCTTTTCGATAGTGGTTTTTCTCTCTCTCTTCCCCGATACCTCTGTCCGTATATCATCAGGTAGTTCAAGTTGTTCTCCCGTTTCCTCCTCATACACCTGTGCTACTATCTCTGGATCCAGACCATTGGACTCATACATCCTGACCACATCTTGTCTGGTCAGTTTCCCTTTAGAGGAGATCGTTCTCCTCACCATCCGGATCCCCTCCTTCAGTATTCTCTCATATTTTTTAATCTCACGGGAGAGAATCTCAGAAGAAAAAGATTCATCGTACTGCGGAACCAATTCTGAAAATTTATTCCTCTGTATCTTTATAAAATCTTCTATGTCAACATTTATGCCGAGCATTTTGATACTCTGGAGAACCTTGCGAATGAGCAACCGCAATATATAACCAACCTTAACATTTGATGGAACCACCTTATCGTTAAGAAGAAGAAGAATGGTTCTGGTGTGATCCGCAATAACAGCTGCGTTCTTGTAGTTCCTGTATCTCAAGATGAGACTCTCCTTCTCCCTCCCACCAGAGGTAAAATGCTTTACCATTGCATTGATGAGACTCCTTTCACTTACTCCCTCATGTTTGGATGAGAACTCAGTCAGAAAAGAGACTTCCTCATTGTTAAGAAACTGTCCATCCACCTTTGATGAGACTAAAGACATAATCTCTGGATAGAGTGAGTCGTAAATGCTTGGTTTACCATCAGTAAGCCACGCAATGCGCTCCAGTCCGTAACCGGTATCCACAATTCTGTTGTCCATTTTGGAATATCGCACACCATCTATCACGATATCCCCATCAGTTGATTCCCTGAGATCCATGAAGACAAGTGTTGCAACTTCAAGCCCTAGGATGAAAACTTCAAGAGCATCTCCGCCATTTCCCCCGCCTGACCAGGGTTTTTCCTTGTACGTTATGAGCTTTTTATCTATGCCGAGCGCCTCGGTGAAGAATCTGTGACAGTATTCGATTGTTTCATTTTTCCAGTATACATCCCTTCCTCTTATGTTAAAAGCATCGTGGCACATCATTTCAAAACTTGTGAGATGTCGCCCCGTCTTACCAACGTTCGGCTCGTCAATCATTCTGATCGATGGTTGAGACATCACAAGGGGATTGCCGGGTGGATCAGCTATCCCAGAGGTAACGTGGGGTTGAAAGGCGTAAATGGATGCATTAACAAGCAAAACATCGTCTCTCCATCGTGGAACTACAGGGTATGGATTCACAACAGTGTGCGAATCTGAGAAAAATGAAATGAATAGCTTCCTTACCTCTCTGAACGATTTAGCCTGTTCAACGGGTGGATGCCTTATGAATCCATAGGGATCACACGGTGGATCCCCACATGTAAGCCTTTCAGCATCGCAGGTCCAGAAGAAACTACCGCATCTAACACATTTTTTTCTATCGTATCCACGTGATATTAGAGTAGAGTATACATCATCATTCTTTCGCAAGGACACCACACCTGCCAGGTGCTATTGTTTAACTGTAAAAAAGGGTATCGTACCTACTTTCTCCTTAGAATTACCATGTATGTGTTTGAATCATAGGGATTCAAATCCACTGTTTCAACCACTACAAAGCCTTCTATCTTTCTTATGCTCTTCGATAGTATGGCCATATCATTTCTTGAGGAATCTATGGATCTAAGCTTGAGTATTAAAATTGCAGATCGTGCTGTTCTAAACTCCTTTGAATTGGAATTGAATATCTCTATCTGATCTCTCTGTGATATATCCTGATAGATTATGTTCACTCCATGCGCAATCATGCCATATCTATCAGGATTCCTGGCATCCTCAAGTATGGGCAAGATATTATCCCTACTCTCGGAGAGCTTCAGGAGCTTACTGAAAGGTTCATATGAAACCTCCACGGCAAAAACAGTGCCCCTATGGGCGATATCAGAAATATGGCTTACGGTCGTGCCTGTTGATGCACCCAGGTACAACACGGACGAATCTTCTTCTATCCAGAAATGCTTCAGTCCGAGAAGAATTGCCGCTGAAAGTTTGCTTCTTTTTGGATTCCAGTATCTCAAATAATAATCACTTACCCTTATAATCTGTTCTCCGTAAACCGATCTTGAATAGCTCGATTTGGTGAACAGCTTCCCTGACCTCTGAATAATCCTATCATTAAATATTCTGTTCAATTCAGATCACCTGATAACCATCTGGAATAATTAATGTTATTCCAACAAACAACAGTCTGGATAAACATCAGCCTCATCTGATAGTGTACCATACTTGAAACCTGTAAAGCATGAAGAAATAATAGAACCTCTTAAAAGAAGGAGCTCACTTAGAATTCAAAAGGAGTCTTTTCCTGACTTTTTCAGGAAAAACATCTGTACACAAGGAAAAGGTCACAACATAATTCGGCATATCAACTATTTCAGAGATCTTTAATTTTCCAAGCACGCTGCAGAGAACATATGCCTCATCGTTAGTATAACCTACCGATCCGAGGAGAGTTATCATGTTTCTAACGGCAATTTGAGAAGCTTTGTGAAGATCATCACTGATGCCCATGGTGTTTACATAGTTCCCAGTTTCCACAAGTTTCCCGATTATCATCGGAGAAGAAATATTCCTTTTTAGGAGAGTGATCCTAACGGAACATTCGCAGGATGTTTCAATCGCAGTGCCAGAAACTTCCCCATCACCCTGGATGGCATGTGGATCACCAAAGGAAAGAAGGCCACCTTTAACGTTCACTGGAAGATAGAGAGTGCTACCCTTACTGAATAAACGATTGTCAATATTTCCACCAAAGAACTGTGGAGGAATCATGGTATATTCCTCCTCTGAAGGAGCAGTACCTACCACACCAAGAAAAGGATTTATGGTAATTCTTATTTCCTTAAGGAATTCGGGATCATCAGAATAAGCAAGATCGTTACTGAGCTTCCAGATAATAAGCCTATCATCGAAGCCATCCAGAAGACCGAAGTCTTTGAAAATTCCAGACCACCCCCAGTCGGATACCTTGATAGAATCCATATATATCATTAGAGTGTCTCCAGGTTCAGCCCTGTTAATATAAATGGGACCGACAGCACCATCAGCCTTTTCAAAATCCAGTTTAATAAGGTTATCTAACTTGGAATCTCTGTGTATCTGTCCCATGGAAGCATCCGGGATGGAAAGTTTCAGGTAATCCCCACTCTCGATATATGCGACTGGTTCATTGTCCGGACTCCACTTAAAGTGCACGTTCGAATGTTCATAACCATTAATCTCGGTTATCACGCCAATCACGGGATAGATTTATTCATACTATTTATTTCTCTCATCATCAGAACCTAAGCACCGTGAACGTGGAATGGCGTATGAAACCAGCGTTATTTCTTAGTTCGTCGATTCTGACTTATGAGGATGCGCTATTAAATACTGCCAAGAAAAACGACAAGGAGGATTCATACAAACTTGCAAAGCTCCTGAGGTTGGGAGAATTACCTGAAGTGACGCGAGCCATCATAGAATTGGTACACTATAATGTTAATATTATGTATAGGGAGAGATACAAACAGAAGAAGTTGCACTGTTCCTGACAATTTAAGGTTTAACGGGAGGCAGGGCATAATCATCAAGGAAAGGGAGAAAGCCAGATACAGGCTAAGATGGGAAATAGAGCGGACATTTCCCATCCTGGAGGAGATGCTGCATTCCAAATTCATATGGTATATCCCAAACAGGAACTATGATGTTGCTGTTGGTGAAAGGATATTTGCATACAACTGCATTGTAATGGTCAATCAGATCAGGCACAGACCACAGAGGGAAATAATGGATATCGTTATATGACGAATGTTTGGACACGCTAACAATAATCATAGTGAATCAGGATTGTTTTCCCTCGTCATAGCGCTACTTCTAAAGGATGCACTGGCCAAGATTGATCATCTCAATCTGATGATTCCCATGAATTTATATCAGTAGAACCTTTTTAACAGAAGAAGATGTATAGAAACCGATCATCAGAATAGAGAGAGAATTAACGCGAACTTTTTAGTTCAAAGGGAGAATCGCTTCATTTCTAAGAAAATTCAGGGTCTCGAGAATCTTTAGATTATGGAACCCGCTCTAGACAAGTGTTTATATTTTTGTCCCAATAAAGGTGATGTGTTGAACAGACATCTGGCTATCAGCGCAAAAAAGTACATTAAATTCAACCACAAGGAGGTTGAGTTAAATCGGCCAGTTTCATTCTGGAGAGAATATGATAGGCTAAGAGATTTTCCTGAAGAGACTGCTGTCGTAGTATTCCGCACTAGGGGTTGCTCCTGGTATAATTTTTCCTCCTGCACCATGTGCGGATACTTTAACGATATCTCGAGAGAGATTCACGAGGAAAACCTCATATCCCAGATAGATTATGTGGCTGAGAGGCTTGGCGGAATACAAGTCTTAAAAGTGTTTACCTCTGGCAGTTTTTTGGATCAGAGAGAGATACCCCTTCCCGTGAGAGATTATTTTTTTGAGAGGGTAGGAGAATCGGTCGAGAAAATTCTCATTGAATCAAGAACCGAATATATAAACAAAAGTAATCTTATGGCATCATCAATTCCGCTTCACAAAATAAGAATAGCCATCGGCCTCGAGTCCTCGGACGATAACATCATAGCAAACAGTATAAACAAAGGGTCCACGTTTTCAAAGTATGTTAGAGCCGCGCAGGTTGCAAGGGAACTGGGTACCGAAGTACGCACGTACCTCCTTTTCAAGCCATTGTTTGTATCAGAAGCTATGGCCATTGAAGATGTTAAACGTTCCGTCAGAGATGCGTATCCATACACCAGTGATATTTCCATCAACCCAGTTAATGTTCAGAAAAACACCTTGCTCGAGCATTTTTGGAGACGGATGCTCTACAGACCGCCACGGTTATGGAGCCTGGCCATCCTCCTAGCAGATCTGCTTGAAGAGGGTTACAGGGTGGTTTCATTTCCAACAGGAGCGAATCAGTTAAGAGGCGTACACAATGAGACTGAGGACAAGAAGCTTCTTCAGCTCATTTTAAAAGCCTCTCTTGAACAGGATCCTTCCCAACTTAGGGGATACATAGAGAGCAGTGATCTTAGCCGTTATCGCACCTGGTTAGAGATTGAGAATTCACTGCCTATGGAAACGGATTATTCCAGAATTGTGGAATCGATCAGCCAGTCATCTCTTACCATTTAGCATAAAAAATGGAGGGAATTGCGTGAAGCTTAGGGATCTTGGGGAACGTGAGATAATCAAGAGCGCAGTATCCAAGTTTACGGGAAACAGACACCTCAATGATTGCGCTGTGATTGATAACGGTGAGGATTATCTTCTTCTGAGCACAGATCTTGCGTCTACGAGGAACAACATCCCTTCAGGTTCTCCACCGGAACTGATAGGCGAATTCGTGGCATCCATAAATCTCAGCGATATCGCCGCAATGGCAGGTATACCCATTGGGATGATGATATCACTATCTTTGAATCCAAGCTACGACGATGAATTTTTGTACCAAATTATGAGGGGAGTGAGTAGAAAACTTTCCTTTTTCAATGCGGAAATACTTGGTGGAGACACGAAGGAAGGAGATGATCTGGAGATTGCCGGAACGATAATAGGCAGGCAAAAAAAGAGTATTACACGCTTTAGAACAGACATTAAAAAGGATCAAATTATAGGAATTACAGGAAGTGTTGGGCGGGCTTATGCCGGTTATATGTTTTACTCCAGCGGTTATGCAGTTACGCGAGGAATAGAATTGATGCTTGACCTTAACCCAAGGATAAGAGAAGCGCAGATTATTTCTGAACTCGGAGGTAAGTTCATGACCGATCTGTCTGATGGTTTATTTTCTTCGGTGTGGAACCTGAAAAGCGATTTTGGAATTGGAGTAAAGATCGTATACGATGAAATACCTTTTCACGGTGAACTCAAAAGAGCTGCAAAACTTTTTGGAAAAAATCTGGGAACCACAGCCCTCTCTTTTGGCGGAGATTATGAGCTCATGTTCACGATAGACAATTCCATATACAGAGATTTTAGAGAATCGCTGGAGAGTGAAAAGATCCCAGTGTCATTTATAGGACAGACGTGGATTGGTGATAACATCATGTTTCGCAATGAGAGGTGGGAACCTATGAAACAGAAAGGATATGAACACTTTCGGCCCGAACAGAGGCTGTAGCTTTAAGGAGCTGCCTTTAATGATGTGCGCAGAAGCAACAACCACATCACATATTTCTGGTAGAATGTAAATATAAGTAAACACTGGTGCAGACATGGAAAAAAGGGTGCAGGTAGTTCTCATAAATATGGATCTTGATCACTTTGTATCGGCCTTCAATAAGTATGAAATTATCATGGCCCTCGAGCACCTGCTTTCATCATATCCCGGTGCAACATTCACTGTTGTAAGACTAAACCTTGAATATAATGGAGGACCTTGTCGAAGCTTTCATGAAAAGTCCCACGGTAATAACGATAACCTATCTACCTTTGAAGAGAAGATGCTCAGTAAGTTCGAAGAACTTGATGGAATGTTACAGCATCCACGTTCCGTTGAAGGATACAGCATTTTCTGTGATCCTGTCACAGCTGGGTTACTGGGAGCACCCCAGACTGATACCCTTCTTCTTGGCGGATTCTACACAGAATGCGAAATCATGGCGAGTGTTATCGATGCTGTAAGGGAAAAAGTGAAACCTGTGATTATCTCCGATCTCTCGTCCTCGAGATCAGAGAGAATATACTATAAATCACTGGATATACTGTCTCTGTGGGCGGAGATAGGTGACACTAGAGAACTACTTATAAAATATGTACATTAAGTGTTAACTCATGACTTCGAAATACGCAGTGTTCATCGGAGGTGTTCCCGGAGTTGGAAAATCAAGCATTTCAGGAAGTCTATCTCATGCGTTTGGAATAAACAATATCCTTTCTGGGGATTATCTGAGAGAATTTTACAGAGCGTACGTGCGTAGCGGAAATATTATAAACTACAGTGTGTACGATGCATGGCATTATTTTGGAAAGGAGACTGATGAGAATATCCTCAAGGGGTTCATCAGGCAGGGTGCAATAATCAAGAAGGGGATTCAAAGGGTAATACTTCGTTCGGCCCGAAATGGAGAACCTGTACTGATAGAAACCCTCTATTTCATCCCGGAATTATACAGAAAAATGCGGGAATATATCATACCGATTTACCTCTACATTTCCGATAAAAAAATTCATGAGGACAGGCTAAACTCCAGGACCCTATTCACACATTTCAAATCGCCAGGCGAACGTTTATCGAGAAAACTTCGTGAATACCGCATTATGATGCGTTATTCCCTGGTGGCATGTGAGAAGTACGGCATTCCAACATTTGAAATGTCTGATTTCGAATCCTCGATGGAGAGAATAACAGAATATGTTGAGAGTCAGAAGGGATGGCCTTGATCGGAGAGGAAGAGGGAAAGAGGATAAGGAAGAAATTGACAGACCTCGGGTTGTACGCTCAATATGATATGCCAGACATCGTTCTGGAGGATGGGAAAATTACTTACGGTTTCGGGTTCCCCATAAAAGCAATGGAAAAGTTTCTAGGCTACTATGATCCAGCAATGCATCTACCTTTTAGCCCATCGATATCATTTAACACTGACTTTTCGTACGCCTTCAGCCTTTGTCGTTTTAAAAAGGAACCGGGGCGTGATACTGTTCAAGTGAATGGAAGAGTGTCGCAGGAGTATACGCACAAAGCCGGTCAAGCACTTGATCTGTTTAAACAGCTAACAGGTATCACCGGAAGTTTTGATTTCTATATCGACATTATCAGACGGTATGGTCGTGCCAAGGGTCTCAGTGAATCTTCTGCGGTTGCCTCTTCCGTAAGTATGGCACTTTTGCGTAACGTTTTATCCACAGAGCCTTCCGAAACTCTAATCTCAAGATTTGCCAAGTTTGTATCCGGGTCAGGTACCAGATCCGCCGTAACTGGTCTCTCCATGTGGCTATCATACGCTGGCATTGCGGAGCCGGAGAGCTTCGCTGTAAGATTGCCTATCGATCTCTCCAACTTACATATCGCTGCCTTTCCACTTACTGCAGATATTAAAACATCCGACATGCATACAGCTGCTCTCAGATCTCCCCTTTATTTCTCCTGGATCAGCTCAAAGTTCGGCTTCATTGAAAATTTTATAGATAGCCATTTTCCACTTGAAATGATCCTGGAACGTGGATTCGATGAGATGATCTCTCTTTCAAACGTGGTAAGATCCGTTGGAAGAGAGATTCATAACTCGAGCACTCTTACCATAATTGAAAGGTATCTTGATTTTAAAAAGAAAAATCCAAACATTTTTATGACAACGGACACAGGTCCAAGTGCGGTGTTGATGTCCACGGAGAAAAGCATCCTGTTAGAATTTCTCGAGACAATTCCGCTGAAGTATATTCAGGGAAATGTGAACCCATCCATGCAGGCCCAGACGATAAAATCCACGCTAAAAGACATGAAAGAGAGGTATGGACTCCAGTAACGAAATCACGGATCCACGGGATATTCCTCTCGTATCCATTCGTAAATTGCGGGAAACTGAAGAAAAGTTTCTTCTCACGCGAGTTGAGGATTTTAATCCAGGAGGTTCCTCGGAACCTCCCGATTATAGATGGAATCTCATATCTGAAGCGGTTCTGTTTAGGGATGACTATACCTGCAGGGTTTGCCATAGATCCTCGTTCTCATCCGTTAGATCTCAGAAAGCCTATTCTCGAATTCACCTAAACATTCAGGTTCATCATATCATTCCTCGCTCCAGTGGAGGTAGCAACAACTTCAAAAATCTTATAACACTTTGTGAGGATTGCCACAAGAAAACCTTCAAGGGCGGATACTCAGGTGTTCCTGTTACAAAGGAATTATCGGTATACTCTGATAAAGAGGTGATCCATGCTGCAATCTCGGAGGAGTATCTGGGTACTTCGAATCCAAGGAAAGCCGAAGTCCTACTCGAGGAAGTTTCGGCGACTTATGAAGGAGGCTTAACATTCTCACCTTCACGAAAAGAAGGATCAAACCTTAGAACCACTGTATTCCTGTTAACATACGAAGACTTTACAGAAGCTGTTAAGCGAGCAATATCTGCAAAGAAGGCCAAGAGTTATATCACAATAATGGGAAAGAAGGGGAGGGTTAACGTTCCAGTGAAGATTTTGATAGATATTGATGGGAATCTCGTCCCATGGTTTTCATAGGACCACAAGCTCCCTCTCGAGTGAGTGATTCTCTATTCCAAATTTATCAACCTCTATCGAGCTCCCATCATATAGTCGGGCCTGTTCATCGCCCGAGTACACTGCACTGACAATTCTGCCAATGGAGTCACCTTTCAGGATTCCAGATCCGCTGGTGCCGGTTGCAACTATCACGTTCAATGATCTAAATATATACGGCGTTCGATTTATTGTGTTGTATGCATAATATCCTGCCCAGCTTCCATCTACTCTTGCGGAAGAGAAGGCGGGGAAATAGGCCTCAAGCACGGGCCGGAGATTCAGATCATAGAATTCCCTCTCCGGGAGTGGATCCTCAGTAAAGGAAAAATCCCTGCCTATATTATCAGAAGCTGAAACCCAGATTGAGTTCTCCTTTGGGTTCGGCCTAATATAAACACCAGCATGCGGCAAAACAATAAAAGGAGCAACCCGATCAGGATTGAGTTTAGAGGAGTAGAGTATCTTTTTTATATCCTCACCACCAATTCTAAAGATCTGTCTCTTTCTAGGCCTGATGTGACTGTCTATTCCCAGCGGGTCCAGGAGTGATGTAGTCCAAACCCCGGTTGCAAGGATGTATTTCTCTGCTCTGAAGGTTCCCCTGTTTGTTTCTATTCCTCCAATGGTTTTGTCCTGCCAGATATAGGGCTCTCCAGGATAATTGAGTGGGTTTGTTGGTACAAGATTCAGGTGCCTGACCTCAGTGTTGAATTGAAAATCTACACCCATCCTCTTGAGCTCGCCGTAGTAAAATGCTGAGAGGAGATCAGGTTCCATAATGCCACACTTTTGTCCAAAAAAACCTCCAGTTATCTCATCGAGGCCAATTATGTCAGAAGCGTCTTGTGATGGTTTTCGGGTAATAACAGCGCCTTCAAAAATTTCATCTAGCTCCATCCACTTTACAAGACCTCTTTCTTCAAGGATCTCAGACCAGCCAGGTATCTGATGTGTGACGAGGAACAGATATCCTGTAAATTTCATGCCAATATTGAATCCGAGATCTTCCTGAATGTGCCTGTAAAAATCAATGGATGAATTTGAAAGACTGTAATTCAATGAGGCTGTGAAGAGATTTCTAAACGCAGCGGCACTCTTGCCGGTGTTGCCCTGGGAGTACGTTGGTGCTTTATCTATTATGGTTATGGACAAATCAGGATTATGCCGCTTAATATGATATGCCGATGTGAGACCAATAATTCCAGATCCAACAATGATGAGATCACTGTCCATGGTACTGTATCTTTGAGATATATATTATAACAATGAGATCATCAATCTGAGCCCAGAAAAAGGGTGGCCTTACGTTACCGCTTTAAGAATAAGGAGAAGGGAAAGAATAAACTCAGTATGAAGGCTGAGAATTCAATTCCCTGTTCTCAGGCACTCTATAGGTAGTGTATGAAAATATAAAGGAAGATGATGCAGCAATACCGCCAACGATGACCGGATACAGGAAGAGGATCACGATACTTGGCATCGAGGTTATGCTTCCCAAGAGTAGTGATAGAGCCCAAACATCTTTTGGGGATTTTGCCACTATGGCAGCAAGAGTTACGAATATACCCACGAGAAAACCTGAGATGGTTGAGATTCCCGGTCTCTGCTTTATGAATGGAATTCCAGCGAGAATCGCGAACTCAGGGTACGGACTAAGAAATGAAATCGGTAACATAATCACTATGGAGCTGAAGATAGAGTAAACAAACAACCAGATCCTATACGTACTCATACAGATACACCTCCCTATAGTTATTGAAATTGTAATAGTCGTGATTCAACCAGAACTGAAGCTGGTTTGAATAGTACAAGTTCAGGGGGTTTCCACTAATGCCTCCAGGAAAAACTTCAAGAAATGTGCTAGTGGCGG
>Ga0256829_1001075_pt1 | contig 23642 bp, 24 predicted proteins | sample 131447metaG_FD_185979 | JGI IMG/M metagenome (GOLD analysis project Ga0256829, IMG submission 185979) | Hydrothermal vent microbial communities from Lau Basin, Pacific Ocean - 131-447 | ecosystem: Environmental > Aquatic > Marine > Hydrothermal vents | place: Pacific Ocean: Lau Basin | collected...
CACCCGTGACCGTTTCAACTCGGGTTCGGGGTGGCTGAGTTTCTACAAACCCGTCAAGGGTGCCGTCATCGAAAAGGAGGACAACAGCCACGGCATGCACCGTGTGGAGATCGTCGCCGCCAAAAGCGGCGCGCATCTGGGGCACGTCTTCAACGATGCACCCGGCGGCAAGCGACGCTACTGCATCAACGCCACTGTTTTGGAGTTTATGCCACGGAATAAACTAAAAAAATGATGAATGCAAACATAGTGAACGGTGTTGTCAGGGGACAACACCCTTGTACCTTAGAAAATACACCATAAAATTGAGTATAATCCTGCAACAACATCTTAAGGAGTTACCATGCCATACAACACACTCACAGAAGAAGAACAGTACGTCATCCTCCACAAAGGTACCGAGCGCGCCTTTACCGGAAAATTCTGGGACCACCATGAGGACGGTACCTACGTCTGCCGCCAGTGCAACACGCCGCTTTTCCCTTCCGATGCGAAGTTCGACAGCGGTACAGGCTGGCCAAGCTTCGATGACGCCTTCCCTGGCGCGGTCAAAGAGGTTCCCGATGCCGACGGCAGACGTACGGAGATCATCTGCGCCAACTGCGGCGGGCATCTGGGACACGTCTTCAAGGGCGAGGGCTTCACCCCAAAGCAGACACGCCACTGCGTCAACTCTCTCTCTTTGGACTTCGTGCCTGAAAAATAACGGGTACCTTTAAAAAAACAGACTTAACGGAACGGCAAATCGCTTGTGGTTCCCATCACCAAAAGGCACGATATCGCTTCCGGCATACAAAACGATACCGACTACCCTTTTGTCAGACTTTTTTTGAAAGTCCCCAATGTGCTTAAAAGCTTCTTTTCTGATACTCAAAGAGGACTTTACCTCTATGGCAAATATGATATCGGACTTTTCTATGATGAAATCGATCTCTTTTTTGTCATTGGTACGGTAGTGGTACATAGAAGGTTGTGTCTGTGAATATCCTATGTGCTTGGCAAGTTCGACATAGACAAACGTCTCTACAACATCTCCTTTATGTTTGCTTTCCATCAAGTCGTCAACTGAAGCAATTCCCAAAAGATGACAAAAAAGTCCACTGTCAGTCATAAAGAGTTTAGGAGACTTTATAAAACGTTTGGAAATGTTGGAGACATAGGGTTTAAGCAGTGCAATCTGGTAGATCATCTCCAGCATACTCAGATAGTTACTTGCTGTAGCCTCCGAAAGGTTTGCCTCATTTGCCAAATCTGATTTATTTACCAAACCGCATGACCTTGGTGCGATGATATTGTAAAAACGTATAAATGCTGAGATATCCCTAAGCTCTCCGACATCCCGTATGTCTCTCTCTACGTAGGTACTTATGTAGGCATTGAACCACAAAGACCTGCCTCTAGGTGTATCTATTTTAAGTATCTCGGGATAGCCACCCTTCAGCACCGCTTCCATTACTTCATTCACAGACTTTTTATCACAATGTAATCCTTCCACATCCTCCGTAAACAGAATATCAATAATATTCTCCTCCGGCTTATGGTGTATCTCTTTTTGTGAGAGCGGATACATCGGTATTTCTATGATCCTACCGGCAAGCGTCTCTTTGGCTTTTTTCATATCAAGCACATTGGCAGATCCGGTAAGCAGAAAGTTTCCATTGACTCTATGGCTATCAATATCAAATTTAATGCCGTCGAGTACTTCAGGAACTTTCTGTATCTCATCTATGGTAACCGGTTTGGGGAGTGAAGCAATATATCCCTGCGGATCGTTCTTGGCAGCTTCTCTTTGTGTCAAGTCGTCAAATACCCTGTACTCTCTGTCCAAAGAGAGGCATAGCGTAGATTTTCCTATCTGTCTTGCACCGGTAAGCAATACGGCCGGGGAGATACGGAGTGCTTCCTGCAAAATATTTTCTACAGAGCGTTTAAACATTCAAAGCCTTTACATATGTAATTTATATAAGTATAGCTTTATTTTTTACAAATGTAAAGATATTTATTATAAAGTAAATAGGCATATTGGCAAATGCAGGTGCACACGCATCAGCGTGCACTCTCTTCACCAACCTGTTTCAAATGGTTGGCAAACTCCTGTGGCTTGATGAACCCTGTCAGGCTCTTTTCGGGCAGGAACTTCCCGTTTTTGTCGAAGAAGATGATGTTGGGTGTACCGAAGAGTTCGTACTTCTTCAGCAATGCCTTTTCCGCATCGGTATTGTCGGTCACATCGACCTTGATAAAGGTGAACTTTTTGAGCTGCTCTTTGACTTTCGGGTTGGGGAAAGTGATCTCCTCCAGCTCCTTGCACGCCGTACAGCTCTCTTTACCGAAATCTACCACCACCGGCTTGTCGGAGGCCGCTACCTCTTTGAGAAGTCGTGCAATAGTGTAGCCTCTGTGGCTGTTTTTGGTTTCAGATACGCTAACGACCGCACCTTTTGGCGCTGTAAAGCGCTCAAAAGGTCTGAACATCGAACCTGCTCCGCTCAGCGCACCGACAAAGAGCGATACACCGTAAAGCATCAGGAGCACGGCAAAAAGCTGAATAAGCTTTTTGGCTCCGGGCTTTTTGTCGCTGCCGTCGAATACACCCATATAGAGTGCCGAGCCCATAAAGAGCAGTGACCAGAGTATCAGTGTAATACCGTCCGGCAGTACGCGTCCAAGCATGAAAATGGCAAGCCCCAGCATCATCACACCGAAGACCTGGGAGACCACGCTCATCCAGCCACCCGGTTTTGGCATGAACTTCCCTGCACCGATGCCTACAAGCAGCAGCGGCATACCCATCCCGATGCTCATCACAAAAAGCGCCACGCCGCCAAGCAGGGCGTCACCCGTATGGGAGATGAAGAGTACGGCACCCCCAAGCGGCGGCGCCACACAGGGGCCGACTATGAGTGCGGAGAGCACACCCATCACCGCCGTACCGACAAAGCCGCCCTTCTGTCCCGCTTCGTCACTGGCGCGGCTGAGTCTGCTCTGCCACGAGGCGGGAAGGCCTATTTCATAGTAGCCAAAGAGGGAGAAGGCGAGGGCTACGAACATCGCTGCAAAGAGTGTCAGCACCCACGGATTCTGCATCGCCGTCTGGATATCGGCACCCACCAGTCCGGCAACGACACCGACTACCGTGTAGGTCAGCGCCATTGCGACCACATAGACCAGTGAGGTGACAAAGGCTTTGGCGACACTGGGCTTTCCGCTTCCGGACTGCGATACGATGATAGAGGAGAGAATGGGGATCATCGGGAAGACACACGGCGTGAGTGCCAGCAACAGGCCGAAGATGAAGAAGAGCAGCACAATGAAAAGCGAACTCTCGCTGCCAAGCACATCGGCGATCTTTGCGGTATTGCCCTCGTGCGTAAGCGAGCTTATCTTGTCGAAAACCCCTGCAGCTTCGCCTTTGAAATCGAAGCGCTTCCTGAACGGCTGGTAGCAGATACCCGCATCAGAACACCCTACCAGTTCCACCTCAAGCGTATAGTCCCCCTTGACCTTGGAGGTGATGTCGTTGACGGGGATCTTTACCGTCAGCCCCTTTTCGTAGACCATATCGCCGTCGAAGTCGTGCGCGGGCGGCAGTTTGGGCTTGAGCACGACCGTTTTTGGCTTGACGACGCGGAACTTCAGATCGTTTTTGTAGATGTGGATCTTGTCTGCCAGTGTAATCTGCGTTTCGATCGTATCGCCCTTCTGTACGGCAGTGATCTTGAAGGCATCTTCGGGGTCGAGGAACTTCTGTTTTTTCAGCGCGCTGCTGAATCCGCCGTAGGAGAATGCGGTAAAGAAGAGGAGTGTTGCAAGAAGTTGCTTGAACAGTTTTGTCATTGTTACTCTCTGTAGGTAAATTTTTATATAAGCATTGTATGCTACTATCCGTGTAGACGCTGTGTAATATTAGCAAAAATGCGTTAACTATTTATTTACATGAGGCCAATAACCATGTCCAACCATCTCAAAAACGAACACTCCCCCTATCTTCAGCAGCATGCCGACAACCCCGTCGACTGGTACCCCTGGGGAGAGGAGGCTTTCAAAAAGGCACAAAAAGAGCACAAACCCATCTTTTTGAGCATCGGTTACAGCTCCTGCCACTGGTGCCATGTCATGGAAAAAGAGTCGTTCCGGGATAAGAAAACAGCCGAAATTCTCAACAAACACTTTGTCGCCGTCAAGGTCGACCGCGAAGAGCGCCCCGACATCGACAAGCACTTCCAGGAGGTCTACCAGCTGATGAACGGACGTCCGGGCGGCTGGCCTGCCTCCATCTTTCTGACCGAAGAGCTCAAACCCTTCTACTCGGCAACCTACATCCCGCCCGAACCCCGCTACGGAATGATGAGCTTCCCCACACTGCTGGAGGTGATCGCCGACAAGTACAAGAACGAAAAGGGGCCGCTTGTCGAAGAGGCGGAGAAGGTACTCAAACACCTCAATCCAAACAAGGACAAGATACAGGCGACAAAGCTTGACAACAGCATCATCGGCCGATACATCGAACAGGCAGGACAGCTCTTCGACCGCAGAGAGGGCGGCTTCAACAAGGCCCCCAAGTTCCCGCAGGCCTCCACACTCGACCTGCTGCTCGACCTCCACAAACTCACCGGCAGTAAAGAAGCACTCGATATGGCGCGCTTCTCCCTGCTTGCAATGGCAAAAGGGGGGCTGCGCGACCTCGTCGACGGCGGCTTCTGCCGCTACGCCACCGATGACAGCTGGCTGGTACCCCACTTCGAGAAGATGACCTACGACAATGCCCATCTAAGCAGCGTCTACCTTAAAGCCTATCACGTCACGGGCGAAGGCTTCTTCAAAAAAGTCGCCTTCGAGACACTCAACTTTATGCTTGAGAAGATGCGGGAAGAGAACCTCTTCTACTCTGCCAGCGATGCCGACACCGAAGGCGAAGAGGGAAAATACTTCGTCTACACCTACGAAAAGGCGCTCAAATCCTTTGCCAAAGCAGGCATCCCCAAAAAGGAGCACGAAGCACTTGCCAAAGCGCTGCACATTACACCCGAGGGCAACTTCGAGGGCAAGAACATCGTACGCGTAGATTCGCCCGAGAGTACCGACACGATCCCCTACTACGACGAAGCCATCGCCGCACTCAAGAAGCGCAGAGAAGAGAAGCGCGTCTACCCCTTCATCGACAAGAAGGTCATCACATCATGGAACGCGATGATGATCACTGCACTCTTCAAAGCCTCAAGGGTCGATACGAAGTATCTCGAACCGGCCAAGGAGGCGCTGCAGCGGCTGCTTGAGACGATGTACCCCAACTCGCAGCTCTTCCACTCCACGCTTATTGGCAAAAAACCGAAGATCCACGCCTTTTTGGAAGACTATGCCTACCTCGGCGAAGCGCTCATTGAAGCGTATGAGAGTACGCTTGACGAGACACACCTCATCGTCGCGCAGAAGCTGGCCAACGCCGCGATTGAAAAGTTCTACAAGAACGGCATCTGGAAATTCTCGCGCGGCGAATTCGAGACCGACGCGGAGATACACGACAGCTCCTACCCCTCTTCGCTTGCCACAATGGTAGGCGTACTGCACTCGGTCTCCTCGCTCATCGACCCTGTCTACAAGAAGTTCGTCTTCAAGTCGCTTGAGATACACTCCTACGATGTGATGCGCCAGCCCATCTCCACACCGAAGCTCAGCAAAATGGTCATCCGCTATCTGCTGGACGATGTCATCATCAAAGCCAAAGAGCAGATGCTGCTGCCACACATTACAGACCTCGACACGCTACCCTACCCCTTCAGTCTGCTGCGTACCGATACCAACGACGGCTTCATGATCTGCAACACCTCCGCCTGCTTTGGACACGAAAAGAATTTTGAAGGGGTTAGGGAAGTGCTCCAAAAACGTCAGCAGAAATAATGCGGCTAACGCTTTTTCTGTTTCTTGCACTCTCACTGCTTTCGGCAGAGTCGATGCTGACGCGTACCCGTGTACTGATGGGTACCTACGCTTCGCTTACCCTCCCATCAAATGCAAATATATTTGCATCAAAAACCTTCGAAAAGATAGCCATCCTGGAGCATTCTCTCTCCACTTTCGACACAGAAGCATCACTTTACAGACTTAACCATACCCATATTTCCATAGAAGATGCCACACTCGCCCAGGCACTTCGGCAGGCCAAAACTTACTACCGCGATACCAATGGCTACTTCGATGTCACCATCGGCTCCATCACCAAAACACTCTACCACTTTGGCGAAGCGCACCCCTCTTCCCCTACAAAAGAGGTACTCGCGCACGCCAAACGCAACATAGAGGGCATCCACATAGAGGGCAGCACGGTACGAAGCGATAAAGACATTATCATCGACCTTGGCGGCATGGGAAAGGGGTTCGCTGTCGATAGTGCTGCCAATTTCCTGCTTGAGCACAACATCACACAGGGACGTATCGCACTAAGCGGCGACATTCGCTGTATCGGGCTCTGTGAAATTGCCATCCAGTCCCCCTTTTCTGACACAACATTTGCTACGACCCACAGTCTCGTCAATGACCTCTCCGTCTCCACTTCCGGTACCTACCGCCGTTACGCGACCAAACCAAGTGAACACCACCTCATCGATCCTAAAACAGCTTCACAGGAGAAAAATTTTGTTTCTGTCACTCTCTTTGCACAAGCAGATAACAGTATGATCGATGCGTATGCTACCGCCGTTTCGGTCATGCCAAAGGCAGAAGCACTTCTTTTTTTGAAACAGCATCCCAATATCGGTTATGTTCTTGTTGAACCAAACGGGAAGATTATAGATGGAAACTGGAAAAAACTGCTGCATTTGGAGTGGCATTTTGGAACGCTTCTGAAACGGTAAAAACCGGTTCCTGTTTTACTGAAAAAGTGAGACTGCGACAGCACCAAGCAAGATTAAAAAAAGTAGTATAAACACGGCAAGCACTGCCAGCTTTATCCACCCGGTTGTCACAATACCTGCAATGATGAGCGCATATGCAGAAATGTCCGCAAGTGCGGCAATGTAGAGCCACAAGCTCAGGCGCATAGAAAAGTGCCGTGAGATTCTGGTGCTAAAGAGCAGAAAGTGTGCAACGATGAAAATGAGTGCTCCCATCGCAAAGAGGTGTGGCGTAGCAATTTCGACAAACTGCTGCCAGCTTTTTACAGCCGGAGTGTGAACAAGCTTCTGCAGTGCAGCACCCAGACTCCCCGTCTCAGCCAGCCCCTGGGGCAGCAGAAAGAGCCAGAGGCCGCTTGCAACGATGAAAAATGAAAAGAGCAGCATATAGCCGATCGGGAGGCGGTAGCGCGGGTAGCGTTTCATGACGCAATCAGCCTTTTAAGCGCAACCATTCCCACAAAAAGCGCCAGCAGATGCCAGAGGTAAAAGGCACCCAGCCAGCCATAAAGCCAGAAACTGCCGCTGAAGTAGGCGGCAATCAGCAGCAGCGGTGCGGCCAGTGCCGCCATAAAGAGAGCGTGCAGCAGGCCTTTGCGTACCTTCTCTTTGTACTTCATACGCAGGTAGATAGAGACAACTATCAGCAGTGAGACAAGCGCCATGAAGAGGTCGATATGTACCTGCAGCAGCAGACTCTCAAAGAGTATCGGCTCTACAAACGCCTCTTCGTTCCCGTAAAGCGTCTGTGCCGCCACCTGCGGGCTCAAGCCTATCAGATAGCCGTGCAGCACCACGTCAAGTACCAGGTAGAGCAGAATTGCCACAGTGACGGCTGTCATCAACTGCCGCAATAACGGGGTTGGGACAGCATCTTTTGAAACAAGAAATTTCATGGATTACTGCTTGATAGCATATTGAAAAATAGCTCTTGCCACACGGGCACCATCGGTAATGCTGCGTGCGGAGAGTGTCGCACCGCTGATCGTAGGAACATCGCCACCTATCTTCAGCGGCGCATTTGCAGATTTTTCTTTGAACTGCCCCATCCAGGTGTCATTGGGAATGTACTCGGGCGGTTCGCCAAATGCCATGATTTCGGCAAATTTCAGAATCCCCTCCGGGGTGAAAGCATACAGCACCGTCGCTTTCTTCGTCCGCACCTTTCTGGCAATAAGCACACCGTAGCCGACAACAGTGCCGCCGCTCTTGAACAGGTAATAGCGGTAGACCTTCGTCTCAAGCTTCGCTTTGGCAGCTTTTTGCACCTTTGCTAACTGCGCTTTGGTCAGAATGAGCCGCTTTGGCTCTATGGTATCCACCTTGGCGAAGCTGCCTTTGACAGCCTGCTCCACCTTTGTATTGACCTTCGCTTCAGCCATCTGTACGCCTGCTATTAACAGCACCGCCAGTACAATCCTTTTCATCAACACCTCCGGTTAAAAGACAAATCCAAGGCCAAGAGAGAAGATGTTTTCATCATCCCTTCCACTTACCTTTTTTTGCGCATAATCAGCCTTCAGCACCACCTGGTCGGCAGGGAAGAAGTTTGCACCGATTGTAGTCGTTTTTGTCTTATACTTGTCTTCATTCAATCCATCGACGGTGGAGGCTACCGGGTTGAAATCCTCATACTGGACAAAGAGCGGCATCTTGTAGCCAAGCCCGGTCAGAGCGTCGATATCGTAGGAGAGGTTGACATAGTAGCCCTCTGCCTTCTCGGCTGCACCGTTTCCTATCTTCTCCACACCGCTCAGCGTCATCTGCGTATAGAGTCCGTAGGCTCTGAACGGACCGTTTTCGTAGTTTGCGTGAATGTCAAACATCGTTGCATCGGTACCGGAGACATCAGTTGGGTCATCCTTAAGGTTGGAAGCGTTCCCGTAATAGACTGAGACTCCTACCAGCAGGCCGTTCACGCCTGTGTAGTCAAGACGTCCCACAAAGGCCGGCTCGAAGGATGCTTTTGCACTCGACCCCAGTCTTCCGGAGCGGATCCACCCGTTGGATGCACTGCGTGTATCGTCGTTGTTGAGATTCAGTGCATTAATCATTCCGAGAGTATAGGAGATACCGATATCACTAAACTGTCCATAGATCAACGCACCATTCTCCTGCCAGGTACTTGGAAGCAGCTTCTGCTCCACCTCCGGACGCTGCACCGTATTGAATAGAATCGGTTCATGTCTGAGATTGACAAGCCCCATAGGTACAAGCAAGTTACCTACTCTGAAGTTGATCTCCTCCTTCCAGAGGAAGTCAAGGTACATAAACTCAATGGCAACTTCTCCACCGGCATCTGCATTGGCACCGTGCTCGAACTCTACCTCGGCGTTGAGGATGACATTATCGGAGAACTTGTATCCGAAGTAGGTGACAAAGCGGTAAACATCCGCATAGTCATCCCCGTTGCTTGGATTGGCATAGTACATCTCACCGTACCCGCCGATTGAGAGCGGATTTTTGGAGTAATAGACCTTCGATGCCGCAGGGCCCATACCGTTATAGGTCTTCTCCGTATCCACCAGCGTAAAACCACCAGTCTGCGTAGCAAGCACCTCTTCTGTCAGTATTTCGTTCTGTGCTTCGAGAGCTGCGACTCTCTCCTCAAGTGTTGAGGCTTGAACCCCTGATGCGATCAGCACTGCCAACCCCATTGCTGTTGTCAACTTATTCATGATTGCTGCTCCTTATTTAATTTGATAATTATTATCTAAATTGTTAGACACGAAACTATACTGCGTAAAAACTTAAATAAACATAATATCGATAACGATTATTAAAATACTGTTATCATTTTGGAGTATAGCATGCTTTATCCTCATATAAAGATGTAACATTTGTTACACATAGAGTCCACATGAAAACAATAGACTTCAATCCACACTTAAAGTAAGGAAATCACACTATGAAACGATTGATGACACTTTTTCTCTTGGCTATATTGCAAGCGGGGGCAGCCGAAAATGCTGCTGTGGCACTCCCCGATCTTCACATGCCTGAGAACAGATTAAGCTCCACACTGATCAAAGGCTATGAAAACTACCGTATCGTAGCCACACATTTCAGAACGGATAAAAACGAACTGCGCTACATTCTGGCAAACCCTGTCGCTTTCAAAGCACTTCAGGATAGCAAAAAGGTCATGCCGGAAGGCAGCATTGTCGTCAAGATAGGATGGAGTGTCAAAAAGATGCCGCTTTTTCCATCTGCACTCGAAGCGGACAAACTGCAACGTATCGAATATATGGTAAAGGATGCAAAAAGATTCAATGCTGCCGGCGACCACTGGGGCTATGCACGTTTTGTCAAAACAAAGAACAGATATAAGGCATGGGACAAAGGCACCAAAGGGTGCATCTCCTGCCATGCATCAGCCAAAGAGAATGACTTTCTTTTCACAACAAAACAGTCTCTGACACAATAGTACTCTCCAAAAACATATCTCAGGATAAAGGGTACTTCTCCTGACCCCTCTTGTGTAACTTTCGTTACACAACAGTTTCCGCTTTTTATACTACAGTCACTATAATACAGCATGATTCAAACCATAGGAAATGATAATGAAAAAATATCTGTTACTCTCTTTCATACCTTTACTCTTTCTCTCTGTCTCTGAAGGACAAAGCGGTATCTGCAAACAGTGCCACCCTACTATCTACCGTGAATACTACCAGTCAGCACACAGAAAAGCATCGGTCTACAACGATCCGGTTCATGGCGCATGGTGGAAGCTGATGTCCAAAAAGAAACAAGGAGGATACACCTGTGCCAAATGCCACTCACCTTCAGATCCGGAAGCACTTGAACACGGCATTCTTACCGATAACAGAATTCAAAGAGAGGGGCCTATCTCCTGTGTCCACTGCCACACCATAGACCACATTCAGCAAAATGATGCATCAAATACCAATATCACGACCGGGAAAACCCGCGAATTCTTTACCGCAGAAGCATCCAAAAAAGGTTCCGGTGTCGCTCACTTCCAGACCCATACCTCCTGGTTCGGACTGAACAGAAGTGTCGAAAACTCTCCTTTCCACAAAATAAACTACAACAATGAAAACTACTATAACGGCAACGTTTGTATGGGCTGTCATGCCCACACCGATAATGAACACGGGGTTGATATTCTTATGCTCGATGCATTCATAGACAAAAAAGACAAAGAGACGTGTATCAGCTGTCATATGCCCCAGGTTCCGGGAACAAAAGTAACTCTGAAACATACACCAACACATGCCTACCATGGCTTTGCCGGCATCCACAACATGACCGAGGCATTAGGGAAATATATCGACTTTAATGTCAGTCGAACTGCAGACGGATTTGACATCACCATTGTCAACCATGCCAACCATGCACTCTTTGGCCAGGCTTACCGTGAAGGGGTACTCAAAGTCAGTATCAATCACAACGGTAAAGAAAGAGCACTGCAACCTGCTGTATTTACACGTGTATTCGGGAAAAACGGAAAAGAGAGCTTTCCCTGGGAAGCAACCGAAACACTGAAAGACTCCCTTATTTACGGCAAAAAAAAGCTGCATTATCCGGTAAAACTGTATAAAGGTGATACGCTGACACTGGTACTGGGGGCAAAAAGAGTCAGTGAGGCAGGGATGAAGGCACTGCACCTTCAGAAGCACAGCGAACTAACCCGTTTCAAACCACTCAAATACGGGAGTTATCACTTTTAATCGGTTTCAATTAAAATTTTAAAGGCGGGAACCACAACGTAAAAGTCGTTCCCTTTCCCACTTCTGAATCGAGATCGAGCTTGATTCGGTACTGTCTGCATATCCCCAGCACAATATTCAACCCGATACCAAAACCGCCACGCTCATTGTTGGCGCGTTTATAGCGTTTAAAAATATTCTCCTGATCTTTTTTGGCAATTCCTATGCCGGTATCGGCTACTTTGAGTACACGCTCCTTGAGCATAACGGTAATGCAGTCGCCTACATCGCTGTACTTGACAGCATTGGAAAGCAAATTGTCAATGAGCCGCTCGGCCGAACTGTGTGACATTTCCACCACTGTCGGCTCAAGAGAGACTGTCAGTTTCAGCTTTTTGGAGTCGATAAGCTCTTTAATATACCCGACACGCTCTTCAACCACCTGTGCAAAGTCAAAACACTCCACCTCTTCCTCTTTACCTTCAAGACGGTAGGTAAGCGAACTGTACATCACGTGCAGCCGCTTTGCACTTGCCTCCAGCCGCTTCATCTTCTTTTCGTCACATCCTTTTAGAGACTGAATCGTCATTAAAATCGCCGAGATAGGTGTATTGAGTTCATGGGTTGTATCGGAGATAAACTGGTCAAGTGATTCAATCTGCTCCCTCACCGGCTGCAAAAAAAGCCTGCCAAGAAAATACCCTACTACACCCATCAGCAAAAAAGAGAGCAACAAATAACCGATGATCTTCAGCCGAAGCTGATGAAAACTCTCCATCAGTTCGTTCTCTTTAAGTACAACATAATGCACGCCAAGATGATCACTTTTATCTTCAAGTACCGTGTAGCAGCATCCCTTGTCAATATAAAAACTACTATTGAATTTCGGCACATCGTCTATTTCCGTATAGAGAGGATCGCCCTCTTTGTCATAATAGCCTACATTGAATCGACAGTGCTTTAAAGAGGCAAGGAAGTTCACCGCATCGGCTTCATCCATTCCCTTTTCCTGCATCGCTTTCATGACAATTTTGGAAGAGAGCATACGCCCCTGGTACATCATCTCGAATTTCATCGCACTCTTCATCGCTGTGCGGTTGTTTTCAAAAAAGAGGTAGCCTATAATCGCCAGCAGTATAAATACCGAAATCAGATAGAGTGCCAGAAAGCGGAAAAGTGACCGGCGTTCATACGATGTTAAAACGATATCCTTCTCCTTTGATATTTTCAAAACAGGCTTTGTCGAACATTCTTCTGAGGTTTTTAATATAGGTGCGTATAGTAGCGTGTGTGGGAACATTCTCATCTTCCCATATGTTCTCTATGATCTCATCGCAGGAGACAATCTTGCCCTGATTACGAATAAAATACTCCAGCACCTGCGCCTCTTTTTGACGCATTTCAATGGTTCTGTCACCCACAATAAGCTGATGCGCTTTGGGAATAAATTTCATACCCTCAATCTCGATCTCTTCCTGCAGGTAATTCGCTTTTGCAATGTGTTCAATGCGTACCTGAAGCTCTTCAAGATCAAACGGCTTTTTCAGGTAGTCGTCCGCCCCGAGAGCAAATCCTTTTTTAAGATCTTCAATACCTGCAAGAGAAGTAATGTAGATAGCCGGGGTTGTATTGCCGATATCACGAAGGTATGCAAGTATTTCAAAGCCGTCTATACTGGGTACATTCACATCCAGAAGCAGCAGGTCAAAACGCTCTTCTCCTATGGCATCGAGCGCCTTTTCTCCATCATAGAAGCTGACTACTTCGTGTTTGTTCTCCTGCAGAAACTCTTCGATAATCTCCTGCAAGATCACATCGTCTTCAAGTAGCAATATCTTCACATATACTCCTTAGGCATGCCATGCAGCGGCATATCTCTTTCTTGGCACATTGTAGCATGGCTTTGTGGAGGCGGCTACACAGAGAAACAGACCTGTACTGACAATGGATTAAAAACTTTTTGCGTTGTTAAACTCTGCAATCTCGCTTTCTACCATCGCATCTATCATACGGACATAAAGATCGTTAATAAGGTTGGGGGAGAGTCCCAGATCGATCGCCTGCTGTCTGGCTCTGGAGATAACATCATTAATGCGTTCTTCTTCCTTTACTTCATCCACACTTGTTTTAAAGTGTGCGATCTGCTTAATATAGTCGTTACGTTTTGCGATCAGTTTGATGATCTCTTCATCGACCTCGTCAATTTTCTGTCTTGCTTCTTCCAGTGTTGTACACTTGTCAATTTCCATCGTCATCCATCCTTCTTTAATTTACAAAAAATGCTTTGTCTATTTATCCAAAAATCCTCCATGGGACTGTAATATATTTTAGCCTATAATACCTTTATGAACAGGAAAAAAAGTATACTCATTTCGGGTTTGGCTGCTATGCTTCTTGCAAGCCCGTCACTCCAGGCAAACGAAGCACTGGCCGATACAGTATCGAAGGCCTCCGATATCAATGTTTCAGAAGGTGCAATAGAAGAAGGGATCGGAAGCAAAAACTTTCTGGTCGTTCCCTATGTATTCTCAACGGACTCTACCGGATTCTCCGGAGGGGTCGGCGTGATAAAAAAAGGCTTCCTGCAACCGCAAACCACCGCAATTGCCACTGTTTTTTACGGTGCAGATCAGGATGTCAAGGTCAATGGACAGCAAGAAAGCAAAAACTTCTCAGGCGGTTTTGCCGCGATCTTCGACTACGTAGTACCCGGTACGGACAGACTGCTTTTCTCTGCACTCGGACTTAAGAGTTACTTTCCCAAAGCACGCTATTACATGTACGATCACGGCAAGAACTCCCATGAAGAAAACTATGTCGAATCTCCCGGTGATGAAGATTTTGTCTATATGACACTCAAGTATGTTCTTCCTGTCGGGGAAGGTCTGAACAATCCGGCAGGACATTACACACTCAAACACGGATTTGCTGTTGACAGAGAAGGATACGGCGGGGGAAAACCTTTCGTAACCGGACGTACGGCACTGGGTATCACCGGTTTTTACGAGCACAACTCCTTTGAAAACTATCTCCCTTCCAACGGGTTCGACCGCTCATCGAGAGGACTTCAGGAGTGGAACACCAACGGATTGCGTTTTTTTGTAGAGCATGACAATACAGACTACGACCTTAACCCGTCCCGCGGCTACCATTTCAGACTGCAGTACTCCAAAGACTTTGGGTGGGGTGATTCACTCCAGACATGGGACTTTCTGGAATTCAAGTACAACCACTACGTTGACCTGCCCACATTCTCATGGACACAGCAGAATGTACTTGCAATGAGCTTCTGGACAGGATACTCCTTCTCTTGGGACGATAACAATGATGCCGACGGTCATCCGGGTATTGAAAAACACAGACCGCCGCTCTGGGAAGGCGGACGTCTTGGCGGTATGTTCAGAATGCGAGGCTACAACACCAACCGATTTACCGACAGAGCTGTCATTTACGGTGCTATGGAATACCGTGCCATTTTGAACTGGAACCCTTTCAGGAAAAATGATTATCTGCCGGTAGCAGTCGACTGGCTTCAGGTTGTCCCCTTTGTTGAAGCGGGCAATGTCAATGACAGTTACAACGGCGGACTTTTTGACGATATGAAATTCGATGCCGGTATCGGTTTCAGAGCCATGGTAGCCCAGGTTCCCGTGCGTATCGATGTTGCCTATAGCAGTGAAGGTACCAATTTCTGGATTATGGTTTTTCAGCCTTTTGACTTCTAAACCTGACAGTGTGACACTTGTCACACTCTCGCTCTATACTTTCTCCATCTTCACCTTAAAATGACACTTCGCAATCTTTACCTTTGTCCATCACTATAGGAATATCAAACATTTGAAGACAGCAACACAAGAGAATGAGAGTGAAGAGAAAAAAAGTTGGCATAAAAAAAGCCCGACTTCCCTTTCGGGAAACCGGGCTTTGGAGGAAGTAATATAACTTGAAAAAGAGAGGGCAGAGGCTTACTCAACCTCTGCATCGATGACGTCGTCTCACATCATTCTAACGCTTCCCGGGCAAAGCCCGTTAAGCTACGCTGTCGCTGAGACCTCCTCGGCGGAGTGCCCATGCGACTGGTCGCATTTTCCGCAGAGGCTTACTCAACCTCTGCATCGATGACGTCGTCATCGTCGGCTTTTTTGCCTGCGTCACCGCCGGCAGCGCCTTGCTGTCCGCCCTGCTCTTTGGCGTAAACGGCTTCAGCCAGTTTGTGTGACTTCTCAGTCAATGCTTTGACCTTCTCATCGATCTGCTCTTTGGTCGCATTGTCATCTTTGAGTACAGTCTCAAGGTCTGCAATAGCCGCTTCGATGTTCGCTTTTTCGCTTGCATCGAAACTGTCACCAAGCTCATCAAGCGACTTTCTTGTCTGATGGATCAGTGCATCCGCCTGGTTCTTCGCTTCGACGATCGCTTTACGCTTCTCATCTTCGGCTTTATGCGCTTCAGCATCCTGTACCATCTTTTCGATCTCTTCTTCACTCAGTCCTGACGAACCGGTGATCTTGATCTCCTGAGATTTTCCTGTACCTTTGTCAACCGCCGATACTGTCAGGATACCGTTGGCATCGATGTCAAAGGTTACCTCAATTTGAGGTACCCCTCTTGGTGCAGGCGGGATCCCCTGAAGTTCGAACATACCGAGTGACTTGTTGTCTTTGGCAAACTCACGCTCTCCCTGGAGTACGTGGATGCTTACTGCCGGCTGGTTGTCTTCTGCTGTTGAGAAGATTTGTGATTTCTTCGCAGGGATGGTTGTCCCTTTTTCAATCACTTTTGTCATCACACCGCCGAGTGTTTCGATACCAAGGCTAAGCGGTGTAACATCCAGCAGAAGGACATCTTTAACATCTCCGGCAAGGACACCACCCTGGATCGCTGCACCGATCGCAACAACCTCATCAGGGTTGACCGACTTGTTCAGCTCTTTGCCAAAGTACGCTTTGACCTTCTCCTGTACCAGTGGCACACGGGTAGATCCACCGACCATGACAACTTCTTTGACATCACTCTTGCTCAAACCGGCATCTTTCAGTACCTGATCGATTGTAGTAATCGTTTTTTCAACCAGGTCTGCAATCAGTGATTCAAATTTTGCTCTGGTAATTTTGGTTACCAGGTGTTTTGGACCGCTTGCATCAGCAGTGATAAATGGCAGGTTGATCTCTGTCTCTGTTGCAGACGAAAGCTCTTTTTTCGCTGCTTCTGCCGCATCTTTGACACGCTGTAGTGCCATTACATCCGCTTTAATGTCAATGCCTGTTTCCTTCTTGAACTCTTCAGCAACATAATCGATGATTCTGTTGTCGAAGTCATCACCACCAAGGAATGCATCACCGCCGGTTGCCAGTACTTCAACGACACCGTCACCTGTTTCAAGCGCTGTAACGTCGAATGTACCACCACCCAGGTCGTAAACAACAATCTTCTCAGCATCTTTCTTGTCAAGACCATATGCAAGGGCTGCTGCTGTAGGCTCGTTGATAATACGCAGAACATTCAGCCCGGCAATTGTACCAGCCTCTTTGGTAGCCTTTCTCTGAGAGTCGTTAAAGTAGGCAGGAACCGTAATAACCGCATCTGTGACTGTCTCACCGAGATACGCTTCTGCATCTTCCTTGAGTTTCATCAGTACTTTCGCAGAAATCTCCTGCGGTGTATAAGTCTTGCCGCTTACTTCAATGGCACACGCACCGTTTCTGTCAATAATGTGGTACGGGAGTCTCTCTTTGGCTTCTGCCGCTTTATCTTCGTTACACATCAATCCCATAATTCTTTTAATAGAATAGATGGTTTTTTCAGGGTTGGTAACCGCCTGACGTTTTGCCGGCTCACCGACAAGCACTTCACCCTTGTCAGTAAACGCGACGACTGACGGTGTAGTGTTTTTCCCTTCTTTATTTGCGATAATCGCTGCCTCACCATTGGTGTAGACTGCCATCGCAGAGTTGGTTGTTCCTAAGTCAATTCCTAATACTTTACCCATTGCTCATCCTTTATGTAGAGTTGTTTTCTAATTTATATAGTGTTAGTATACACACTTTTTTCGTGAAACGATGCAACTTTGGTTGCATTGAGTCACTTTATATAAAGTTTTTGGTGCATGATTACGCACCCTACTTTATTTCGCAGTGCTCTCCGACCTACGCGGTCGCTATGCTCCACGCTCTGGTTTCGCACCGATAAACGTGAGCTTCACTCACGCTTATTTCGCGGTACTCACCATTGCCGGTCTGAGGACACGGTCTTTGATGGTGTAGCCTTTTTGCATCACCTGCACAATATCACCATTCTTGTGCTCGTCACTGTCAACCTGCATAATTGCCTGATGTACTTCAGGGTCAAACTCACCCTCACATGAAATCTCTTTAATGTGGTTCTTCTCCAGTACTTTGCGAAGCTGCTCATAGGTCAGTTTGACACCTTCGTGCATTTTTTCCAGTACTTCGGACGCATTTTCTTTGTCTGCACTCTCAATAGAGCTGAGAGCATTGTCAAATGAGTCAAGCACTGCCAAAATATCTTTGGCAAAACTTTCATTTGCATAGGCAACCGCATTAGCCTTGTCTTTTTCCAAACGCTTCTTTGCATTTTCAAAATCAGCATGCGCTCTGAGATACTTGTCTTTGTATTCAGCCGCTTCCGCTTTGGCCGCTTCAAGTTCACTCATTTCGCCGCCTTCTTCATTTTGTGAAGTTTCAGTCTCTTCTACTGTCTCTTCGTTCTGAGTCTGCTCAAGATCTTTTTCATTCTCTTTTGCCATACAGACCTCCTTTTTTCCTAAACTTTGCACCCGTTTTCAAATGCATTGAATGCATTATACAACATTGAGTGTTAATTTGTCAAGGCTTGAGGTTGTTTTTTGTTTAATAAAGTTTAGTGTTATTGACTAAACTTTACCAATGAGAAATATTTTATCGTAGGGTGTTGTCCCCCGACAACACCAAATAGCTCAAATATGCAAATATTTGTTTGTCCATTTCAACATCAAAAGGTGTTGTCAGGGGACAACACCCTACAGACGAATACAATATTAGAGATAACATAAAAATGAATATGGAAAAATAAGGGAGGGTGGAGTAAGCAGTGTAGAATGTCAGGCACAAAATGCCTGACGTTTTTTCAAAAAGAACTTAGTTACGAATGCCGAGTTCTGCCTTGATTTTGTGCCATCTTTCGATGTTCACTTTCTTAAGGTATCTCATCAGTCTTCTTCTCTGACCAACAAGCTTGAGAAGACCAAGTCTTGAAGAATGGTCTTTTTTATTTGTTTTAAGGTGCTCAGTCAAGTATTTAATTCTCTCTGTAAGCAGAGCAACCTGTACTTCTGTTGAACCTGTATCGTTTTCGCCTCTTGCGTATTTAGCAATAATTTCTGCTTTTTTCGCCTGATCCAAAGCCATAATGACCTCCTGATTGGTAGTGTGAATTCCCACTTGTAAAAATGAGTCCGGTATTCTACCACAATAACCTTGCACAGGACTTACATGGATACATGACAGAAAGGTAAACCTATCTATAATAGATTTTAGAGTAAAATACTCCTAATTAGATTATGTAAAGGTATTCATTATGTTATTAACACGTGCAAGCGAATATGCCCTGCTCTCACTGGATGTCATTCGCAATGCAGAAAAGCCCATTGGTGCAGAACAACTGGCCAATGAACTGAGCATCCCGAAGAGTTTTCTTGCCAAGATCCTTCAAAGTCTTGCCAAAGAGGGCATTCTCGAATCGCGCAAAGGTGCACATGGCGGATTTGTGCTTGCACGAGATGTCAACGATATCACCGTACACAGCATCATTCTTGCCGCAGAGGGAAAAGCACCTGCGGTGTTTGACTGTACCAGCTATATGAACACTTGCCCCAACGGTGCTATCGGCAACTGTGCCATCTCTCCGTTTCTGGCCAATTTTCAAACCAAGATCGATGACTTTCTTCACGGTCTGACACTCGGCGAGATTCTTTAATGGCACAACACGTTTATCACCTCTCACACATTGACCTTGACGGCTACGGATGCCAGTATCTGACTACCAAATGTTTCGATACAATCGAGTGCTACAATGCCAACTACGGCCCGGAAGTGACTGCACGCCTTGAAGAGATGGTCAAAAAGATCGAACAGGACAAGTTCATTCAGGGTGACAGCATTGAGCGTCTCATTCTTATCACCGACCTCAACCTTACAACCAAAGAAGGCAACTGGATCGAAAAGGAAGCCATACGTATCGGTGCAAAGCTGCAGCTGCTTGACCACCACGCCACCGGCGCAAATGCGGCAGAACGCTTCGCCTGGTACATCCTCGACACCGGCCGCTGTGCTACGCTCATTACCTATGATTGGCTGCAGCAGCATTACGGTTTCGACCCTGAAAACGAATATGCCGACATCGTCAAGGCTATCAACGCCATCGACATTTGGAAAGATAAAGACCCCTACTTCGAATACGGAAAGGTGATGCTGGGCATGATCTCCGGTGCACGCGAGATCAACCGTATTCTCTTTCCCGATGAAGACAGAGCATTCAAACTGGCTATGATAGAAGCAGCAAAAGAGCGTATCAGTGCACATGAAGCACCCATTAAGCTTGATGATGACCTGCACCAGATCAAAAAAGCATTTTTCAATAAGGGAACCAACAAAACCAAAGACAACCTCGTAGCCGACTATGTTACCGATCTGCTCAGCAAAGACAAACAGCGTCTGACCATTCATTACAAAGACTACAAAGGTATTCTTGGCTATAACGTTGGCAATACTTCAATTATCGGCAATACATTCCTTGTCAACAACCCTGATTACGACTTTTATATGGATGTCAACTTCAGAGGCAACTTCTCATTGCGCAGCAACAATAAACTCGATGTTTCACAGATGGCAGCACTTATCGGCAATGGTGGCGGGCACCCTAATGCCAGCGGCGGCAAGATAGAAGGCTACAAAGACTCATTTGTCTATGCTGACGTACGAAAATTTGTACAGGATTATATAGACCAGAAAACGCAGTAGGCAGATACGACATAAAAGGTGCGTGCACCCCAAGGGTATTTTCGCCGGGCATTGCGCACCCTACGTTCGTTTTATATTTTTACTCTTGCTTCAAACGCTCTGGAAAGTGACATCATATCGATATTCTCAAGTTCTACACCGGTTGGCACTCCCTGTGCGATTTTGGTAAACCTGACGGGCAGACCCGAAAGCTTGTCCTCAATGTAAAGGATCATCGTATCGGTCGCAATACTTGGCGGGAAAGCAAAAATGATCTCTTCGACCCCCTCAACAGCATAAAAGAGGTGTGATTCATCCATATCCTGCACTTGGGAAATCACATAGTACACTCCGTTAAACTGTCCGCTCTCCTCTATCGTCAAAATATCTTTTGCACTCTGAACAATACAAAGCTTGGTAGTATCACGGTATGGATCGGAACAGATGGAACAGAGTTCATCCTCGCTCATATTGTGGCACTTGCTGCACTTTTGGATACTCCCCACCGCATGCTCAATGGCATGTGCCAGTTTAAGTGCACCAAATCCGTCTTCCATCACCGCATGGTAGGCAAGCCGGACAGCTGTCTTTTTGCCTATGGAAGGCAGAGAACCAAACGCTTCGACAAGGTTTTCAAAGGCTTCTATTTTATGTTGTTTCATTGTTATTCTTTTTGGTGCGTGGTTACGCACCCTACACAATACTCTTTGCTTCCATCATCTCGGTAAAGCAAGAGACAAGTATCCCAAATTTTTAATTTCTAATTTCTAATTTTATCACACATCGTGCTTTTCATAGTCCACTACTTTAGAGTACTCAACCACCTCTTTTATGAAATCCACTACTTTTAAATGTTCAGGATGCACGGCATAGGCTTCCAGCCCTTCTCTGCTCTCAAATGTCGTAATAATGCTCAAATCCATTGCGCGTTCCTCTTTGGAAAAATTCAGTCCAACGTCGATACTGCGCAGTGACGGTACCGCCCCCATCAGGTTTTCAAGCATCTGCTTTGCCTGAATCATATTGGCTTGTTTGTGTTCTTCTTTGAACTTGAAAAGTACAATGTGTACAACCATTTTTGCCTACCTTTTTTTAATTCGCCATTATAACGAAATTATGGTAGAATTCGCCCAATATTTTACCTATTTCAGGAGAACGCCAATGAGCGAAATGGACTATTACGAAATTCTCGAAGTAAGCAGGGACTGTAGCGGTGCCGAACTTAAAAAAGCGTACCGAAAACTGGCACTCAAATACCATCCCGACAGAAACCCTGATGACAAGGAGGCCGAAGAAAAATTCAAACTGATCAATGAAGCATACCAGGTACTCAGCGATGAAGAGAAGCGGGCCGTCTATGACCGTTACGGCAAAGAGGGGCTTCAGGGTCAGGGAGCCGGCGGCTTCGGCAGCGCAAATATGGATGACATTATGGATATCTTCAACTCCATGTTCGGTGGAGGCGGAGGCTTTGGCGGGTTTGGTCAAAACAGACGCGATCCGGGACAAAAATACGCACTCGACTTTGAAATGGAATTGACACTGCAGTTCAATGAAGCGGTATTTGGCTGTGAAAAAACTGTCGATATCCGTTACAAAACCTACTGCCGTGATTGCCAGGGTACAGGTGCCAAAGACGGCAAAATGTCTACCTGTGACTACTGTGGAGGTCAGGGACAGATCGTAATGCGTCAAGGCTTCATGACCTTTGCTCAAGAGTGTCCAAAATGTCACGGTATGGGTAAAAAGATAGAGCAGAAGTGTCCTTCCTGCCAAGGAAAAGGATATGAGATCAAAGAGGAGAGTGTCACTGTCAAGATCCCTGCCGGTGTGGACAGCGGGAACCGCCTGAGAGTACCGGGGCATGGAAATGAATCAAAAGAAGGCAGACGCGGCGACCTTTACCTAACCTTCTATGTTGAAGAAGACGAGCACTTTGTCCGAAACGGCAATGATCTCTACATTGAGGTACCGGTATTTTTCACGCAGGCGATTCTGGGAGAAACCATTTCTATTCCTGCCCTCAAAGGGGAGCTCGAACTCAACCTTAAGCAAGGCACCAAAGACAGAGAACAGTTTGTATTCGAAGGTGAAGGCGTACCCGATGTCCACAGTGGAAGAAAAGGCCGTCTCATCGCACAGATCAAACTTATACTGCCTAAAAGATTCAATGATGAACAAAAAGAACTGCTGGAAAAACTGCAGGAGAGCTACGGTGTAGAGAGCCATCCGCATAAAAGTACCTTTGAATCGGCATTTGAGCGTATTAAAGGATGGTTTAAAGGCTAAATAATAATTATTTTCCTTTAAGCTTAACTCCGCTACTATAAATTATGTCATCTTATTTTAAAACATAATTTATAAGGAGTTATCATGGCACGCAAAGGAAATTCGATTATACACGGTATCGAGGTCAATGAAATTATCACCATGCTCAACCGGGCATATGCCGATGAGTGGCTGGCATATTACCAGTACTTCATTGAAGCAAAGGTCATCACCGGCATTATGAAAGATGCCGCTATTGCTGAACTGACGCAGCATGCAGCAGACGAACTGCGGCATGCCAACATGGTTGCAGACCGTATCCTCCAGCTTGGGGGTACACCGCTGCTGCATCCGGAAGCATGGTTTACCCATACCAACTGCGGCTATGATGCCCCTACAGTATACAATGTTGTCAGTATCCTTGAAGATGCCATCAAGGGGGAACAGTGTGCCATCAGTGTCTATTCCCAGATTGCTGAAACAACACGAAACAAAGACATTGTCACCTACGATATTGTGTCACAGATCCTTGCAGATGAAGTAGAACATGAAGAGGACCTGCAGGCTCTCCATGACGATATAACCGAATTTGTCGCAGAGATCAAAGAGCAGTTCAACAGATAATTAGACAACTTTCTGATCCAAAATCACTTTACTTGGCGAAGGGGTTAAATCCCCTTTCTCACAACTTGCATCGTAAGCAATGACAAATACTTCATCTCCGGCTTTCAGATAATGCTTCTCGCCAAACGCTTCATAGGCTGTCGCTCCGATGGTAATCAGTGCCTCTTTTGGATAGCCGCATGACTTCA
>Ga0256829_1001076_pt1 | contig 23634 bp, 20 predicted proteins | sample 131447metaG_FD_185979 | JGI IMG/M metagenome (GOLD analysis project Ga0256829, IMG submission 185979) | Hydrothermal vent microbial communities from Lau Basin, Pacific Ocean - 131-447 | ecosystem: Environmental > Aquatic > Marine > Hydrothermal vents | place: Pacific Ocean: Lau Basin | collected...
AAACCCTGATCTTATTCTCGTTGACGAGCCTACAGGAAACCTAGATACCAAAAATGGTGATGCGGTAATGAAGCTACTTATGGCACTCAATAAGCAAGGTGCAACCATAGTTATGGTGACTCACGATAGTCGCTACAGCGGCTTGGCTGACCGCCAAATTCAGTTGTTAGACGGCAAGGTTGTGGGTGAAAAGCAACTGCGTGGGGCTGATGAGAAGGACGTAGCATGAGATTACACATTAATGCCTTTAAGCAAGGGATATCGCGCATATTTACACTGCCCCGTTTAAGCCTGCCGCTCATTGTCACGCTGGGCTTAACCTTGGCGGCAGTACTTACAGTGATGGCTGTGGCTAACACCTTGCTGTTTAAGCCCTTACCAGATATTAACGAAGAGAATCTGTATCAAGTTGAGTTGCAAATGGCTTTCAATGAAGGTCTGTCAGTTCCCTTTTTTAGTGATCCAAGACGGGTTGCTTCGGCAAAGTCATTGTTGAGTGACGAACTGTCGTGGGGCTACATTTCTCCCGGAGGCGGAACCGCAACCATTAATAGCAGCGATATTCCGGTCACGAGTTTTAGCGCTGCTTCTGGTTCTCCCGAAGTGTTGGGGCTTGAGCTCATTACCGGCATTGGTAGTGATAGTAAAAACGCTGAAGAAGGGGTTTGGATATCAAAAAGCCTGTGGCAATCGGCCTACGGTGGCATCAGCGATATGACAGGTCAAACTATTCGACTAGAAGGTGCTGACTTCCCTGTTTTTGGTGTATTCGATGACCTGACAAGTATGAATCAAGTGAGTTTGAGCGGGCAACTACTCGAGCAAGTTTGGCAATTTGAATCGCTTGAAGAAACGCTGGCAGAGCCGGATGCTATTATTTTGAACCTTGGCCCAATCACCTTTGTTCGCGGACCGGCAAGAGCACTGCCTTCTCCTACTGATTTAGAACAGTGGTTTGTCGATTACGTTAACACTGAAATTACCATTGATAGAGCGAGAGAGTTTTTGCTTAGCAAAACGGTTTCGGGTGAGGTCATTAGCTATCGTGACGCTTTCATTGGCGATAGCCAGCAGTTAGTTTTTGTTTTGCTGTTCGCCATGTTCAGCCTTTTGATTATGGCGTGTTTAAATTTACTCAATATGTTCATTGCCCACTACCAAAGCGGTGGTAAAGAGTTTGCAATTCAAATTTGTATGGGTTCGTCGATAGCGAAGCTCCGCAGTCTGGTATTTACTGAAAATCTTCCCATGTTTTTGATGGCAACCGTGCTGGGTTTACTTGCTGCGGGTTGGCTCATCAAAATTTTACCTACCCTTGCCGGAGACAATTTGCCTTTGTTGGATCAAATATCAGTAGATGCGACCAGTGTGTTTATTGGGCTTGCAGTGATAGCTTTGATTAATCTCGCATTTGCGGCTATTTCACTTGTTGATCTAGATAAAGCCGCGCTCACTGATAGCTTAAATTCCAGTGGTAAAGGCACACCAGCGCAACAAAAACAAACAGTGAGCAAACTACTGATGATTGTCCAGCTTACGTTAGCCTGTGTGTTACTTTCTGGCGCTGCTATATCGGTAAAAGACAGCTTCAATAATACCTACACAGATTTGGGCTACAGCATGCCAAATGCTTACGAAGTGAGAATGGACGTGAGTGACGATGTGTGGCAGTCGTCGTTGGAAGACTACGAGCAGTATCGCGGAAGCGAGTGGCAACAACTGCGAAACGACTTTGTTCAGCGGTTATCAAATTTAAATGGAGAGGTGTTCGACATTAATGCGTTGCCGTTAACCAGTAATGTGACCATGAGCGCTTATCCCGATCCAGATACGGGCAACTCTGTGATGATACGGCCAATGATGTGGGCCGAAGATATGTTGTCTAGGTTTGATATTGCTTTACTGGCCGGTCGCGACTTGTCTACCGAAGATGTTGATACGCCTGTGATTCTAATCTCAAAGTCATTTGCTATTGATCGTGCCGGCAATGAAACGTGGCAATCAATGGTGGGTAAAGAAGTTAAAATGGGAGATGAGCCTGAAGATATCTTTCAGGTCGTCGGAATTGTAGAAGATACTTTCCCAATGCCTACTGGCGCGTTAAATGTGGATGCTCCAGAGATTTATTTCCCATCACCAACGCGAATTAATTTTAATCAGTTGTCTGCTGTTGTGATTATGCCCCAAGGAGAGATTTTGGATTTGGATAAGGTTGAACCCTTGCTGAATGGAATGGACCCACGCCTTACTGAACTGCAAGTCGACGCTATGGTAGAGCGTTGGAATACTGTAACCGAGGCTACGCGTTTGAATATGTATGTTGTTTCAGGGCTTGCCGTGCTTACTTTAGTACTTGCGGCTATTGGCGTGTCGGGATTAAGTCAAATGACCGCCAGTCAGAAACGCTACGAATTAGCGGTGCGCATGGCCACAGGTGCTAAGCAAAGTAGGTTGCTTCAGCTTTTAGTAAAGGATTCCATCTGGATACTTGTGATTGGTCTAGGATTTGGGGTGTTAGCAGCGCTAGGTGCCTATGAGTACTTTGTTGGATTTTTCGAGAGTGCTCCGAGTTTTGATTGGCATGCCACTGCGTTCATCAACATGACTCTCGCTGCAGTTATGTTGATTTCTATCGCGTTACCGAGCTGGATGGTTATTCGTAAAGATCCAATGCGGGTATTAAGAGAGCTGTAGACACATTCGCTGTTTTTCCACATTATGGCGGTTTCATGAGTGGATCAGTGAGACCGTTCTTCAAGGAGTTTTATGCAACAATCAAAAGGAATAGTAGTTGTGGTTGATGACGATGAAGACATTCGTCTTGCGTTATCTATGCTGCTTTCCAATCACGGTTATCAGGTACTTGAGGCTGACGGCCCGAAAGCACTTGCTCGCGTAACAGCGCAGCATAAACCCGGTTTAGTGCTACTTGATATGAACTTTCGTCGTGATACTACAAGCGGTTTCGAAGGGTTAGAGTTACTTGCCCAACTGACACAACAGGGTATTGCAACCATACTTATGACTGCATGGGGCAACATAGAGTTGGCAGTGAAAGGTATTCAAGCCGGTGCTGCCGATTTCGTAGAGAAGCCATGGAGTAATGCAAAGCTACTGCAATTGGTCGAAAAATACATTCACCGCGCCTCACCCTTATCTAAAGTAAGTAAGCAAAACCAAGCTTCTAATACAGAAACATGGGTTGCTAACTCTTCTCCAATGAAAGCTCTTGAAACCGTGATAGAGCAAGTTGCTGACACTCAGGCCAGTGTGTTGATATTGGGAGAAAATGGTACAGGAAAATCGTTATTGGCCCAACGAATTCACAATATGTCAGGGCGTCGAAATGCGCCTTTTGTGTCGGTAAATATGGGGGCCGTTCCAGACAATTTATTCGAAAGTGAGTTGTTTGGTCATGTGAAAGGAGCCTTTACCGACGCCAGAGAAAATCGTCAAGGGCGATTTGAGCTTGCGCAACAAGGTACTTTGTTCTTGGATGAAATAGGCACCTTACCTTCGGCGATTCAACCTAAAATGCTTCGTGTATTGGAAAGCGGAGAATTCGAGCCTGTTGGGTCAAGCCAAACACATACGGCAGACGTTAGGGTTATCAGTGCCACCAATGCTGATATTAATAAAATGGTTGAAACAGGCGCATTTAGGCGAGATCTCATGTTTCGATTAAACACCTTCGTTTTGACCTTGCCACCATTGCGTGACCGTCTGGATGATATTCTGCCGTTGAGCAAGAGCTTAGTGTCTAAATTTACAGCCAAATATGATAAACCTGATATACAACTGTCAGACGACGTTGTTGACGTTTTGAAAAGCTACTCGTGGCCCGGTAATGTCCGCGAGCTAAGTCATGTGATTGAGCGAGCAGTCATTTTATGTCAGGGCTTAAAAGTACTGCCGTCACATATTATGTTGCCAACAAAAGATATTCCTGACAATAATCCTGAAAACGACACATTGAGACCGCTTGACGATATTGAGTTAGACATGATCATTAAAGCGTTAAAAAAATACCAAGGGCACATTAGCAAAGCTGCCACAGCACTTGGCATTTCTCGCAATGCTTTATACCGCAGAATGGAAAAGCATCAACTCGAAAAAGAGGACTTTGACATTGAGTAACAGGGGGTATTCATTCGAGTTTATAATTAAAACCGTTCTTTGTTGCCTTGTTTTACTCTTCTTGACATTGATTGCTTTATTAGCGCACGAGTGGGGCTGGTCACTTCTTGCTATCTGTACACTCCTGTTTGTGGTGAGCTATCCACTGTGCTGGCTGGCTTGGCGAGGTTGGCAGTTCTGGTCATCATCAATAATGCGATTAACGGTATACGCACAGAGTTTACATATGGGAGAGTCCGGCGTCGGGCTAGCTCACCAGGGAAAGTCTGAGTTACTTGACGATTTAAGCCGAGAAATCGAACGATTGGGTCGCAGTAGGGAAGGCAATGTAAATTCCGAGCAACTTTTGTCGGTATTGTTAGGGCAACTGTTTGAGAATCTACCCGTTGCTATTATCGCTTTTGATGACCAACTTATCTTAACCTACGCAAATCGGGCCGCCTACGACATTGCCGACGTTAGTCTTTTGCAAGGTGTCAGTGCGACTGACCTTGGTTTTCTTGTCAAAGGCAATCAAATACAACACCCAGCCTTGGTATCTAATTGGCGATGCCAATCCAGTTCGCTGAACTATCAACATCAATCGGCATACTTGTTTACCGCTATCGATATATCAAATGAGTTAAAACAAAGCGAACAAGCAGTGCAAAAGAATCTAGTTAGAGTACTTAGTCACGAGCTCAGAAATACCCTTACTCCCATGTCTTCAATGACTGAAACCCTGCTTGGCATGGAACATTGGAACGACGACCAACTTCGCACAGTACTGAGTCGCATTAAAACACGGTCTGATGGGTTACTCAGTTTTGTCGAGCGATTTTCTCAGGTGGCTAAGGTTCCTGAGCCTAGAAAAGTACGCTTCGACTTAAACGATGTTATTGAACAAACTCGTACTTTGCTAACCGACCGCGATGCTCTTAGTTTTGCAGGGCATAACTACTGTTACGGTGATCCCGAGCTGCTGGCACAGGTACTCATTAATCTAGTCAAAAATGCAGTAGAGTCTGTTGAGGGGAGAGGAGTAAGTATTGCTATAAACTACTACCAAAGTGATACCCATCAGTATTTAACGGTCGCAGATAACGGTACAGGTTTTTCGAATATTGAAAATGCGATAACGCCACTTTTTACAACCAAAGCACAAGGGGCAGGTATAGGGTTAGCATTTGTAGAAACTGTGATGAATAAACACGGAGGCAAAGTTAAGCTTTCTAACCAAACTGGCTTAGGGGCAAAAGTAGAACTTAGTTGGCCGCTCTAGTCAGGAGACTGACACTAATAATAGGTTGTCTCTACCGTTTTCTTTTACGTGATATAAGGCTGCGTCTGCACGTATCAGAAGGGTTTCTAATGATTCAAAGTCAGAGGAAATTGCAATGCCCAAACTGGCGGTTATTGTTCCCGCAGGTTCAATGGGGGTGTGACGTATGGCGTGTAAGAGTCGATCTCCAACTTTGTCTAATGTTTCGGGGTCAACAAAATCAAAATAAATAACGAATTCTTCCCCGCCCCAACGGTAAAGCTTGTCATTGCTTCGCAGCACTTTTTGAACGCGTTTTGCAACGTGTACTAATACTTTATCTCCAATATCATGACCATGTTCGTCATTGACTCTTTTAAAATGGTCGATATCGAGTATTCCAATGGCGAAAGCTTTTCGACCTGTCATTGAAAGTGCCCATTGCTTTGATAACCAGTGGTTAGCAGCTCTGCGATTGGGAAGCTGAGTTAGCGCGTCGGTATTTGCTTTTTCTTCGGCAACTTGTCTTCTGACATTATAGTACACAACCATCCCGAGTGAGGTTACAACGATTAACACGACAAATAGATAGGTAAGCTGTTCTGTACTCAATAGCTCGTTGTTAGGTTTAAATGATACGGTTGACCCATGTGGCAGTTGAAGTGGATCAATATTGAATCGTTTTAGTTCGCGATAATCGAACTTAGGGGAAAAGCTGCCCTTTGTCGTTTGAGGTAAGTCAGTTATGGATGCGCCTGAAAGCAAATTTAGGGCTAGCGTTGCAACCTGTTTACCTTGCTCTGTGGGGGAATTAATATTGCCACCAACAATGCCATTTCCCAACATTACGGCACCAAACATCCCAAATACAGGTGAATTTGACGCAGCAGTAAGTTCGGGAAGATCATCTGTGTAAGAAAAGTAACGCCCGCTGTTGTCGTGATGGATGGCTACCAATAGCACTGCTGTGTTGTTGGGAAGTGCTCCAAGTTTTTCGTAAAGTGTGGGTAACGTGTAGTTAGACCAAATGTCGAAGTGCACGCGTTCCCAACCTTGGTTGGCTCGATTGGCGCTAATTATATCACTGGCTAAATTTGATATATGTTGCCCAAAGTTAGAGTTGTCACTAAGAAGAATTATTGACTCAGTGTTGGGCAGGGTATCCAGTATTAAATTGATATTTCCCTCTATATCCATACCTTCAACAATACCAGCATAATTGTCTCGATTTGCTAATTCAGTGGAGAGAAAGTTCACCCCCACATACACAACGGGTACTTGAGGGAAAATCTTATCTCCTTCTTCGAGTAGAAAATTAACCGCGTAGTCATCACTGGCAATAATCACATCTAGATCAATTTTGGAGTATTTGGCTTCTATTATCCCCTTCAATGTTTCACGATAGGCAGTGTCGTCGAGCATAAACCTGCCATCTAAGTAATCGATATGGAGGTGTTCAGATTTCACGCGTCCTTCAAGGGTTTCACTTATGGCATCTGTAAGCGCTTTGGTCCACGGGTATTGCGGGTGATAAGAATTGAGCAAAAGAACGGTTTCATCTTTACTTTGCGCCCACGCAACGGGCGAGGAAAGGTTACAAGCAAAAATAACAAAAAACAGGTTACGAACAGAACAAATATCAATATCAAACAGCCTATACACGGACGAGTAACCTATTCTAGAGCTTGTTTAACAAAGCGTAGACTCATGTTGCTTGCTATTCAACAAAATGGGAAGCAGCTTGCTAATTTAATAAATAATGAATCAGTCGGTTGCTCTAGATTGTCGCTTGAACCAGCAGCCAGTATTGGCGCTTCAAATGCTAAGGGCTAGCAGTGGTAACATGATTGCTGTTGTGAATGTTGTCGCATAGCTGGAACTGTCAACTCTACATTCCGCAAAACTATATTTGTTATTACCTACATCTCTTGGAGTTTTTGTTGTTAATTATGTAACATTACAGGTGTGGTTACATAATGGTATTCATGAACTAACAAGCAGCGTGGTGAATAAACATGGCACAACATGATAGCAATCCAACAAACAATACGTCTGATGAAACCTTAGTTGACGGCTATTCTATGGTTGAAGAACTGGCTAACGCGAAAAAAGAAATTCAAGATTTAAAAATGAAGCTTATGTGGATGGAACGCAATTACGAATAGTTTTATGTAATTTTCTTTAGTTTTTCTGAAAGTTTTCATTTTTTGTGTAAAGAGTTAAGAGCCAATGATTAGACCTTTTACCAATCATTGGCTCTTGCCGTTAAATTACTGAGAAAACAAAGCCTCTATATCTGTAGGCCAGTCTGTCGTCGGGAATTCCAGAATCCGTCCAATTTCCTGCCCGCTCTGCTCTATAATGATTGTTGGGGTCTTTTTAATCTCGTGAGCTTCAGCTATTCCTGCCGCATCACTCTTATTGGTATCTAGCCCGTAGTAAACAACCTCAATGTTGCTATTGTTGGCTTTTTCAAAAAGCTGAATCAATCTTGGTACTTCTCGTTGACTATCATGGCACCATTGTCCAAAAAATACTTTTACCACTGTAGGTTGAGAAAGTGATTGTAAAAATGCCGTTTGTTCACTGCTGTAATCTACATCGTCTTTGTGTTTCTCAAATTTTGTAAACTGCATTATTTGTTCACTAGTAACTTCGCCTTCAACGTAGTCGGTAGCAATAACAGGTAGGGAAATTAGGTTCATTGCTAAAAAAACAGAGATTAGTTTCTTCATAGTTGGCTCGCAAGTCATTGTTGTTACTGAACCTGAAGAGATTATTCAGGCGTTGCAAGTAATGTTGTTTGTCATTGATAGCGCGGGTGGCTTGGATATAGCCACCCTTAAATAGCTAAACTTGACCTAAGGCTATTCTTCCACGTCTTCTTCGGTTTTATAACGCTCAAACCATGTCACTATATTTCCCACTTTTTGAATCAAACGAGACGGGCGGGAGGCAATACCATGAGATGCACCGGGTATACGAACCATCGCCGCATCAACACCTTGTAGTTTCAATGCTTGATAGTATTGCTCTGTTTCGCTCATTGGTGTTCTAAAATCTGCTTCGCCAGTGAGTAGCATGGTGGGAGTGGTTACATTGCCTACCAGTGACAACGGGCTGCGTTGCCAAAGCTCGTCTGCAATTTCCCAAGGCATTTGAGGCATCCAGTATTGACTGAAATAGGGGTATGCATCGGCAGTTAATGCAAAACTCATCCAGTTGATCACCGGCTTGGCGACAACCGCGGCGGCAAAACGATCGGTTTTACCAATCGACCACGCGGTAAGGGTTCCGCCACCAGAGCCACCAGTGATGAACAGGTTTTTCTCATCAATGGAGCCATTAGCTATAACTTGATCAACAACATCCATTAGATCGTTGTAGTCTTGTGACGGATAGTTGTGATGAATTAAGTTACCAAAGTCTTCGCCGTAAGAAGAGCTGCCTCTAGGGTTTGCCCAAACCACCACATACCCTTGTGCAGCCATTAGCTGTATTTCAGTAGAAAAGTGAGGGCCGTATGCTGCGTGAGGGCCGCCGTGTATTTCCAAAATAAGTGGGTAGGTTTTGCTACTGTCGAAATGAGGAGGATAGGCAATCCAAGCGTCTATAGTGATATCATCAACACTAGATTTCACTGAAATTGCTTCAACTCTTGCCAGTGTTAAATGGCCTAAAGCGTCGTTATTGAGTTGTGTGAGTACTTTGTCTTCTTTGCCTTTGCGATACAAGGCGATATCAGCAGGTGTAGATACAGAAGCGGTGGTATAAACAATGTCACCATCTTCACTTAACGCAAACTCACCAGAGGTGTAGGGACGGCCGAAAGATTGCCCACCAATAGCTACGTCCATCGGAGAAAAATTTCCTGAAAGAGTAACGTTTGCTAGTTTGACGTTACCGTGATCTTCATAAGAAAACACCAGTGCTTTGCTGTTGTCTTGCCATTCGAATTGGCCAATTCCTCTGTCCAATGAAGGGGTTAGCACAGTGATATCGTTAGTCTCAAGGTTCAACACATTTAAGGTTGAAACTTGGTGCGAGAGCTTGCGGTCATTCACATGGGTGAAGGCTAGCCATTTCCCATTAGGGCTCAGTTTTGGCGTGGACTCAGGACCAACAAGAGAAGTAACTTGCTCTATATCACCAGACGTTGTGTTTACTTTAAATATGTCGGAGCTCAGTGGGTTAAGAGAGTAATCCTCGTTGCCCGGCGATGAATAGAAGATCCATTCGTCATCTTTGCTGAAGCTCAGTGTTCCACCATTGGGAAATTCACCTTTGGTCAGTTGACGAGGTGTACCGCCGTCCACAGGTAGAATAAATATTTGGTTGAACCCACCTGGGAGAAAACCGGCGCCATCGGCACGATAGCGTGTGGAGTCAATATACCGAGAGTTATCAGCCCAATTAGCACCTTTAGGTTTAGCCGGCATATCAGTAAATAAGGGCTTTGTACTTGCAGGTGTAAACATTGAAAACGCAAGTTGACTGCCGTCATTAGACCAAGTGATACCTCTAGGAGAAGCATTTACATTGGTTAACTGCACACTTTTTTGCAGTGTTAAGTGGTAAACAAATAATTGGCTTTTTCCATCAACACTGCGGGTGTACGCTAGTTTAGATTTATCTGGAGATAAAGTCGCTTGCCCGATATTGCCCTCGCTGGTTAAGAAGGGGGTGTGTGAGCCATCGTCTAGATCGATTTGCCATAATTTGGTACTACGACCATCGGTCATAATATCCATGCTCTGACGACTGTAGATCAGTGTGTCATCGTTAATGAACTGCATGGATGCGGGGAACTCTAGATTAAATGCATCTTGGTATTGCAGTACATCGGATTCTTCAGCGATTAACGAAGTCGCAGAAGCCGCTAAAGAGAGCGCGAAAAGAGACTTTGCCCACCCAGCTCGAGAGTATCTAGACATTCAACTATCCTTTTTGTTTTAGTTATTTGCACTTTAATACTACTACAAGGGCGAAGCGTTTAATCACTACTCGACGTATTTTATTCCTACCTCGTCTCGGCTTTTTGGGGTGGTAGAACCGGCCTTTTTAATCTTCTGTTAATCTTGGTTAAAAGCTTTTTATTGAGCACTTCGAGACAGTAATGTACAGAAAGCGGATACTAAGCTAGGTTGGACGCCCCATATAGAAACCGGCTTCTTTACTAATGGTAAAGTAATCACCAGGGCCGCCTGCTCTCATAATGGGTTTGGCATCTACCAGTTGGAATTGGCCATCTTTAAGATGGGTTGAAGCAATATGCACTGCCACTACTTCTCCGAACACCACCCAAGTGTCTAACGGTTCTTTATTCACATTATTGAGCTGTACAATTTGGGTGAGTTTGCACTCCATAGATACTGGACTGGCAGCGACAAAGGGAACACTAACTTCATTAGGCGTGCCTGTTTCAAGTTTTGCCAGTGCAAATTCATCCACCACTGAATCCACGGGCTTACTGGAAATGTTCATTGCATCGGCTAAAGGTTGAGTTGCCATGCTCCAGCAAAATTCGCCAGTACTCTCGATATTTTTCACACTGTCTTTGTAACCCACACTGGCAAACCCAATGATAGGCGGTGTGTTGTTAAAGGCATTGAAAAAGCTGTAAGGGGCTAAGTTCAACTCACCTTGACTGCTCTTAGAGGAAATCCAACCGATAGGGCGAGGAGCAATAATAGATTTAAACGGGTCGTGGGGTAGTCCATGCCCGTTGGCAACAAGATAGGAGTAAAAAGCGTTAGACATGAGTGGATCTCTTATAAGCTGACACAGTAACACGAACAATATTCCAACCATTATGCCAGTGGGAACCTCTAAGGGCACTGGTGAAGACGTCAAAACGCCGTAATTTTGCGTCAGTCGTGGTTAATATTTATCTACTTTTCAATATACTAGATCAAAAGTCTCAAATAAAAAGCACGCGCTAATAACAACAAGGATTTAACTATGAGATCTCTGCGCTCACTCACAGCGTTGATCATGACGGTTAGCACTTTGCTAATTCCTACCCTTCCTACTTACGCTTTGGAAGACGCGATTAATCCAGACCTATTTGATGGAATGGAATATCGTTTCGTTGGCCCATATAGAGGTGGCCGTTCAGTAGCGGTTGCTGGCGTAGAAGGTAACCCCAACTTGTATTACATGGGCGCCACTGGAGGGGGAGTGTGGCGAACCCTAAACGCGGGATTGTCATGGGAGCCATTGTCAGACAAAGACTTTGCCGTTGGTAGTATTGGTGCCATTGCCGTTGCTCCATCAGATCCTAATGTGATTTATGTAGGTACGGGTGAAGGGCCAATTCGCGGTGTTACTACAAGCCACGGAAAAGGAGTTTATAAATCGACAGATGCGGGTGAAACCTGGCAACTGGTTGGGTTAGATACCAGAGGGCAGATACCTAAAATTCGTATTCACCCCACCAATCCGGATATTGCTTGGGTAGCTGTGCAAGGCAATATTTGGGCACCGAATGATGAACGCGGTGTGTATAAAACGATAGATGGCGGCGAAACATGGCAACATGTACTTAAAGTCAATGGTGATACAGGCGCCGCTGACTTAGTACTGGACCCATCAAACCCCAGAGTGCTTTATGCCAGCATGTGGCACCATGGAAGAACGCCATGGTTTGTTAAATCTGGCGGTGAAGGTGGCGGCATATACAAGTCTACCGACGCCGGCGAAACGTGGGATAAACTAGAAGGTGGTTTACCTGAATTGATCGGTAAAGTAGGTATTGATATTTCTGCCACTAACCCAAAGCGCTTGTATGCCATTGTTGAAGCGGAAAAGGGCGGTGTTTATCGCAGCGACGATGCGGGTAAGACTTGGAAATTAATGAATGGCGATAACATTCTTAAGGCGCGTGCGTGGTATTACAACCACTTAAAAGTTGACCCCAATGACGATAACACCCTGTATGTAATGAATGTACAGTTACACAAGTCAATTGATGGCGGTAAAACCTTTGAGATTGTTAAACTTCCTCATGGTGACACCCACGACATGTGGATCAATCCTGAAAATAGCCTAAACATGATCAATGCTAATGATGGCGGTGCCACGATAACCTTTGATGGCGGTAAGTCTTGGTCGAGTATTTACAACCAGCCAACAGCGCAATTTTATCGCGTTAGCACCGACAATCTCACTCCTTACTACTTATACGGTGGGCAGCAAGACAACACGACAATGGCTACGCCCTCATCCACGTGGGATAGCGGTATTGGCATACAAGAACAGTTTGCCGTGGGCGGTGGTGAAAGCGCACATATTGCCTTTGATGCTGACAATCCCGAGCTAATTTATGCGACCACAATCAACGGCACGTTAACTGAGTACACGCGCAGCACTGGGTTGACTCGTCCTATTATGCCCTATCCAGAGTATGTCTTTGGTCGCAATGTGAGAGATCAGCGTTACCGTACCAACTGGAACGCGCCAGTATTGGTGTCGCAACACGATGCTAATACCGTGTATTACGGTACTCAACTCATTTTAAAAACCACAGATCGCGGGGTTAATTGGCAAGAAATAAGTCCAGATCTCACGCGTAACGACCCTGAAAAACAAGGCCTAAATGGCGGCCCAATCACCAATGAACAGGCGGGCGCAGAATACTACAACACGGTTTTTTACATTGCTGAATCACCCAAAAACCAAGGTGAGCTATGGGTTGGTGCTGATGATGGTAAGTTACACCTCACCCGAGACGAAGGACAAAATTGGGAAGATATAACCCCTCATGACGAAGAAGCGCAGGTTAATGCCATTGAGCTAAGCATTCATGCAGAGGGCAAGGCGTATGTGGCTGTGACAGGTTATAAGCTCAACGACTATCAGCCTTACATCTACAAAACGGAAAACTACGGTAAGCGATGGAAACGCATAGATGAAGGTTTACCAGAAGATGCGTTTGTTCGAGTGGTTCGTGAAGATACGGAGCGAGAAGGCATGTTATACGCGGGGACTGAGAGTGGCATGTTTGTCAGCTTTGATGATGGTGACCATTGGCAAGCACTCCGCCTCAACCTACCACCGGTGCCTATTACTGATATGCAGGTTAAAGGTAACGATTTGGTCGTAGCCACACAGGGCAGAGGCTTTTGGATCCTCGATGATATCGCTCCTCTTAGAGAGGTGACTCAATCCCTTGAAGATGAAGCCTTATTCCAATTTAGCCCAATAGACGGTATTAGATTACTGGCTGGTGGTGGTGCTAATGGCCAACCTGAAGCAAGTAACCCAAAACGCGGGGCAACCTTCCGCTACTTCTTGGGAGAATCCGACGAAGAACAGAGTTTGCGTATCGACATTTTCGACAGTAACGACCAGCTTGTTCGCACGCTTTCTTCCGAAGCAGGGGAGTTTGAACAATGTGCCAAAGGGAATGAGGACCCTCGAAGTCCATTGACCTTCAAGCATCCTTCAACCGACGAGGGGTACAACGAATTTGTATGGGACCTTCGTCGAGCGCCGCTCAACTGTATTGAAGACGTTAAGCTGTTTGGTGGATGGAATGGTGCACGAGTGATGCCTGGTGAGTACAAAGCAACTATCACTGTGGGTGAGCACAAGCAGAGTCGTCGATTCCAAGTACTTCCTGATCCTCGAGAAGTCGTCGAAATTGAACAGCTTTTGGTAGTTGAACAAAGCATACAGGCAAGCGAAAACCTGTTGAATGACTTGTTCTCGCACCTTCAAAAAGCGCGCAATGTTCGCAGTAGGCTCAGCCAAATTACTAGTGATAATGTGATGCTAGACAGCGACGTAGCAGAATCGATAGATCAAATTATTGCCGCCATTGATGAATGGGAAGCGCTAGTGGTTCAGCCCAAGCATCAAACCTTTGAAGACGATATTAACTGGCCAAATATGCTTGATAGACAAGTGCGCTTCTTAATGGATAACTTTGACCGAACCGGCGCACCAGCACAAAGCGGAGCGCTAGAGCGATTGTCTGACTTAGAAGGTACTTGGCAGCAATACAAACTGCAATTGGAGTCTTTATTCGGCGAGCAAGTTGCTCCGGTGAACAAAGCGTTGGCTGAAAGCGGCAGCTATGATTTAGATAGCTTGTAGTTGTTGTCTTTATGATGAATTAGAAGGCAGCACAAGTGTGCTGCTTTTCTTTCTGTAGAATCTACTCGCTTAGCAACTACTACGTATTTTTTTCTGCTGCCACTACAGATATCTCAACTAGCAACGCGTCTCTGGCCATGTTGGCTGTTACACAGGCTCGTGCTGGAGCATGACCTTCGGGCACCCAGTTATCCCATACATCATTCATTTCTGCGAAATACTGCATATCTTTGAGGTAGATGGTAGCCGATAGAATATGCTCACGATCACTGCCTGCTTGGTCGAGCAAGGCATCAACCTTGTCGAGCATGGTTTGAGTCTGCTCGGTAATGCCTTTGGTAGCGTCGGCACAAACTTGTCCGCATAGATATATCACGCCGTTGTGCTTAACAATGCGGCTCATACGTTGTTTGGTTTCAATTCTTTCTATCGGCATAGTTTGGATCCGTAATACTGAAAAAGTCGTGCAGATTTTACGCGGGCTTATGTAGTTAATTCAATGGGTAAAAGGTAGATGTTACGAGATTGCGGGCTTTGACTGGGTCGAAACGCAATGTGTAGTTAGAGAACAATCTATGTCACCCCTATTCTAGTGAGCACTATTGAGTAAAGCGGCATTTCGGAAAGTTCGTGCACCCCAAGAAGGTGTTACCTGCATTGTTGCCACGCTTGGCTTGTCGTTCGACTAATTCACTGCCGCACCTTGGACATAATGTCTCTTTGTTAGATTCTACCTTTGGTGATGTTTGTACATCCTTAACAAGCGACAATAATTCATTTCCAGCAATTAGCTGGATGGATTTATCCGATGCAAAGTCTTCAGCCTGCTGGGTAAATCTACCAGAGCATATAATTATGACTGTGTCTGCATCGCTAGCCGTTAAAACACCAAACATTTCTCGAACCACATTTACACCGACCTTTTGCGTTTTCCACTGTTTACATTGAACGAGTATAAGTTCATTGCTTTTCCTCAATTCCAAATCAATACCTCCGTCGGCACCATATCCACCTTCCGTCACTCGATAACCTCGCCTGCGATAAGCTTCGGCAACTAGCTCTTCAAAGTTACGCCAATGAAGTTGTCGAATCGTTCCAATGATTTTCTGATTGTCTAATTGCTTTGCCTTGCGTCGAGTATTGAAATAAGAAAATGGAGCAATGAATAATATGAAAATAGCGAAGTATGGTGCGTTAATAGCAAAAGCGTTAAACATCATATTGATAAGTTGATTGTCGGTTTCGATAGAAGGCAATAAGTGACCAATCATCAAATAAACAACAGCTGCCACTATCAACGAAACCCACCAAGGCGCATCAAATAAAAGGTCTATAAACGACGAACTTTTTCTAGGCATGTTCAAACTTCCTTGGTAATCGATGAAGACATGGTAATTCCGGTTACTTCGTGATTTGGTATTAATTTCTATCGTGTGGTATCGACTTTAGGTCTTATTGGTCTTACGGAAGTAAAATCGCTATTTTGGATTTACTTGTCTTGTGCTCTTAATTTTGATTTTCAGATTAGTAAATATATAAGCTCATACATACTGGCAGAAAGTTGGTTTTTATTTGATGGAACGTAGATGGTACCAGAGGCCGGGCTTTGACTGGGCCGACACTCGGACGGCGCACCTGCAAAGACGACGGATTTTGAAAAGTATGTGTTTACAATAGGTTTTTAATTCAAATGGTTATAGGCCTGCAGAGGCACTTTGCAAGCAAGCCATATGAGGTTAATCTAGAAGTAACAGGCAAACTGTGAACGAAGTAACTTCATCATATTCAGCCTTCTATTGTTTTCATCGGCGATATCGCTAAGCAATTTCTTAAAGGACTGATTGAGCTTGTAGCTGTACCTTGCCTTTTTGGCTGATATCTTTGCCTTTAGAGAAAGTGCTAGCGTCAGCAATTAATACTAGTTCTTGTTCTGAAATCATGTTTTAGCTCTAGTCCCGTGATCTATGGTCTATATGTTCTCATAACACCGAAACTTGATTTTTGGCAATTATTGTCAAATAATGGCAAAAATAAAGATTGGCGACAATATTTTTGTTGGAGGAGATTATGGCAACTATGAATATTTCAGTACCAGAGCCGATGCGCGAGTGGGTACAAAAACAAATTAGCGGTGGGCGTTACGCTAGTTCAAGTGATTATGTTCGCGATCTTATTCGCCGAGACCAAGATAAAGCTAGCAAACTAGAAGCTCTGCAAGCGGCGATAGTAGAAGGCTTTGAGAGCGGAATAAGTGATAAAACTGTTGAAGATATTTTAAATGAAGTAAGAGCTAATACAGCGAAAGTAAGTTAGTCGTGCAGCTAAAAAGAAGCGTTGCTGCAGACAATGACTTGATTGAAATTTACCAGTATACCTTTGAAACTTATGGGAAAGCGAAAGCTGAGAGCTATTTTGCTGAACTTATCGATGCAATGGTGATTATTAGTGAATCACCATATATTTATCGAGAACGAACAGAGTTTGTGTCACCAGTTAGAATAGCACGTGCAGGACAGCATCTTGTGGTCTATTCCATTGAAGAAAATTTTGTATTGGTATTGCGAGTATTGCACTCAAGTATGGAAATCGAAGAGCAGCTTTCTGGCTCTTAATGAGCCGAAGTTTTGCAACCAGAAAATTATCGAATAAGAGTGATTACTCATTGTGCATGCCGGTTACCGGATGGGATGGTGTTATCAATCGTGTAAGGTGAGTGCTGATCCCCCGTTTATGGGGTAGAGCCTTATTTTCAGGCACAAAAAAACCGACTTTCGTCGGTTTGTGTATATCTTCACAATTGGTATTGAAGATATGGTACCAGAGGCCGGGCTTTGACTGGGCCGACACTCGGACGGCGCACCTCGGGTGTGCCGATTAGCTTTCCTTCAGACACAAAAAAACCGACTTTCGTCGGTTTGTGTATATCTTCACAATTGGTATTGAAGATATGGTACCAGAGGCCGGACTTGAACCGGCACACCCGCAAAGGCGGCGGATTTTGAAAATAAATCGAAAGGCCTATCCCTTTGATTTATTTGAAGAAGTGTAAAAGTTTGCAAATTGTTTGCAAAGCCCAGTAATTATCAATTGACTATTTTGTTCATTCAGACTGGCTTTGCATCAGGTACATCGTAAGTGTTGGATGTTAGTTCGCTTAACAACCGATGATCTAATAGGACTTGGATGATAGTTTTTACCGTATCCTCACAAGGTATTATATTGTTGGTACTTTCATCAAAGTTTAATCCCCAATTTCTTGAATCACTGACAGCTTTGAGTGTTGGTAGGAAGCCTGGTTGAGAATAAACACTTTTCTGTTCAATGACTGCCATTCTCCGCAATTGAATAGAGTTGGTCCCAACATATTCTATGATTGGTGATAGGTCGGTAAACAAGGCACTAAATTCGGGCGATGATTGCAGCTGACTAAATGCCTGCTTATATGACTCGCTATGTCCCATCGCTGACTCAAAGCCTCGTTTGTTTGTTATGAAAGCTAAGTCCTCGACAATATAGAAGTCGAAATTCTTCTCGATAGAGAAGCTAGTGTCCTCCATCCCGGAAAGCTCTCCGTTCCTGAAAACCATGTTCACAAACTTCTTTGAGTAACCAGTTTTCCAAGTTGATGTTGAACGTTTCACAGCATAAACAGTTTCGCTAGAACCAGTAAACTTTACGACGTAGCCCTTAGCGTTAAGTAAATCTTTTTTATCCGTGGCGCGATTTTCCGCAGCAACCCTGTCTACTAACGTTTGTAACACCGAAAAATCAGTTTCACTCTTATCAATGGTAAGACAGCTATTTTCATTGTTCTGTGAGATATATGAATATTCTTCATGTTCTGTGAGATGCGAAACGTTCTGAGCAACAATGTTCTTGAGTTGAGTGCTCAGTTCTTCGTCCGTTTGAACGTAAACTGCACGGAAACGCCGTTGAGACGCGCTATCCTTGAATACCCACAGCTGCACTTCTGAGTTTTGGTAATCAAATGTCTTAAGAGTGTTAAATTCAGTTGTCATCCCTGCTCCTTGCAACGTAAAAATCTTGAATTTTTTGTACGCTATATGTCCCGGGTTGTAGGTTTCCTTTCGTTAAAACCCTCACCTCCCGTTTATGCCCATCGATTTCTATCGAAGCTTCATGTAATTTCCAGCCAAACATTAGTAATAACGGATTCATTATAATTTGACCGGACTTATATGTTATCGCAAACATCCACAAAAGAAACACTGCGAAGCCGATTAGTTTTTCTGGCTCTGAGTAGCTAATTCCCATAAATGACACAACATAGGGAAATACATAATTGATGATATCATTTGGAATAGACTTAGATTTGGCAACCTTTGCAGTAAATGGGTACTCGACTTTGTGGAGTGCAAGGTTGGAGCCTAATACCGCGAAAAAAGTAATTAATAAAAAAGCGCCAGAAAGGATAGGATTCTTAAATGGGTTGAATAAGCATTCATTCACATCCGAGGGATTACAAAAAGGTTGACTCCACCAAGAGATAGGTATGTCTTGAACGGCCAGAATCAGAGCCAAAGGCAGATAGGAGCCAAGAAATATTATAAGCGCAGAAAAAAGTCTAAATTGCATAATGTCTCACGTCCTTTGTGTTCACCGTTAGGAATGTAATATTGCGCTATTGTTCATTTCGACGCTATGTGAGCCTTAACCTCAAGCTCATGCATTACTATAGCCGTAAGAGATAATGCAAATATAATTACTGTATATAAACACAGACTCTCCGTCAAATTACGACTAGATACAACCGCGCTTTTTATAGTTTGCTTCCCATTCTTTTGCACGCTTTGTGTAAGCCGCTAATGCTCTCTCTGAGGAAATTGCAAATCGATTCTTAACCTGCTTGACTTCATCCATCTCAATACCAGAGAGTTGGTTCCCAAACATCTTAGGTATCACGTGGCTGTAATGCTGCTCTATCATAGAAATAGATGTACCGCATTGCTTCGCTAATACTTCCATGCTCACGCGCTGAGCCATCAACTCCCAAGTAATATAGCTGTGTCGAAGCGAATACAAAGTTCGTGTGCCATGAGGGGAATCTTTCATATCTAGCTCGGCAAGAGCAGATGAAAATGTCCTTCCAAGTTCTTTTGTTGTTTGTCCGTTTTGTAATCTAAAGATAAGGTCGGTCGGTTTTCGATCTGGAAAGTCTCTTGTGAGCATCCAAATAGCGTCATAAATATTTGCATTGCAGACAACCTCGCGTGTACCAGTAAACTTGGTGGTTTTACCTTTCTGGACAGTGATGTAAAAACGGGCCATGTGACCTTTAGTTTGAATATGTAGGTCAGCCCAAGTCAGTTGATCTAATTCCTTACCGGGTCTGAGTCCTGTATTGATGGCGAATTCCATGTAGTAGTACAGACAGCGTCGAATTTGAGCGGTCACTTCCTTTTTGGCTGTCTTCTCCATTTCATGAACTTTCTCACATATGCGTTCATATTCCTCCGGCGTAAAAGACGCTCGTCTTGTTCCACCTTTACCGTCGTTTTTCAAGCTTGGTACTTGAAAGGCTGTCATCCACTTATTTTCAACAGCAATGTCGAAAACCATTCGCAATGCCGCATTGTGGTTTAGAATGGTTGATTTGGCCAAAAGCTTACCATCGGTTTCCTCGCCCAAAGTTTCTTTGTCTTTTGATTTTTTAGATGCTCGCTTCATCCTCCAGACGTCAAACTCATTTAGTTTAATTTGGTCAATTGAAGTGATATAAGTGCGGTCAAAGAACGGGATGTGGTATTTTTTCAGTGCACCTATATAGTCTTTGAAAGCTTGCTTCCCAACCTTAATTTTTAGTTGATGTTCCATGTGGTCAATCGCTATCTGCGCAACATCACGGAAACGCTTACTTGTAGTCATCGCGCCCGTTTCGATTCTTATCTTGTACTCCGTGCGAATAAGCTTCGCCTCTGATTTGGCCTCTTCTAGGTTTGTTTTTTTCGTAGATTTACCATACCACTTTCCAAATAGTTGGAATCGCGCATACCAGTACTTACTTTGTTTCATTAAGAAGACATACAACGTGTCGTCAATTTCGTGTCGTTTAAGTTGTTTGGTCATGCTGTACTGCCGTGCAAAGAATTTTTAATGTGTGTAACAAATAGTACGTGATTTGCTTGCAGTCGCAATCGAAAGTGGAAAGTTGCTTTTACTCCGTATTAACGTGGAGCTATTTTTTGCTATTGCCTTGATAAAATGAATGACCTCCAACTGATATTAACAGCAACTATTTTCAGCTTTTATTACTTTGAGTGAGTTGACTCGTTCTGTAGCTAAACGGTCATCATCTTACATTCGAGGTTTTTCTTTGAGCGAAATGCTGACTTTTAAGGTAAGCGCATTTCATTGAGGCAGTCTGCAAAAAAGGGCTTAGCCTATATTACTAGAAATGAAGGATTGGCACTAAGCATAAGCTCTCAGTGCCCATAAGCATCCCGTCTTTAAAAGTCGTTCTTAGCTTTTACATCCAATACCTGACCATTGTTGGCTATCTTGAAAAAGACTTGCTTGGCGGCATCAGAATTAGAGGCACTTACCACATAGAACTCTTCTTCTACGCTAACGACACTGAACTTTTCAGGCGACAAGTCTTTCCACGATTCATCCAGTTTGCCCACATCAAAGCCAAAATCTTTGAAGGTCATTTGCTTCACAGATTTAGCTGCAATGCTGATGGCTTTCTGGCCGCTGATGACACCATGATCGCCATGTGCCAGAGCACTACCACTGATTAATGTGCAGCAAAGTACCACTGCTGATAACGTTTTTTTCATCATATTCTCCAATTTTAATAAGTTGATTTATTGCTTCAGACCAATTACTTGGTATTCGCCCTTTACCAAAAGCTGCACAGCAATAGGCTTGTCCGATTTGTTTTTCCAATACCAACCATGTGAACCGGCGAAAGGAGCAGTAAAGCTTCCTTTCACCTCATTGGATGTCGCTATGGTATAGCTCTCGAAATACCCGGTGGTATCGCCTTCCGGTTCACCGTGTAAATCGAAGTACAAGGCTTCACCATCGGTCAGCCATTCATACGTCATTTTTGCATATTGCTGCATTGCAAATTTGTATTCGACACCGCGTCCGGCTGGCACGACGACTTCAATGGTCTGAAATTCCTGACTGCCTGGAGTATTGGTATCAGCATTGTTGGTAGAAACAACAACATCAGATTCAGTCGCTTGTGCAAGGGTCGTCAGCCCTAGTTTTTGCCCGATTCCTGTTGGGTCGATGTTGTATTCCGCTGGAAGAATAAAAGTCACCAACGCAATTGCCGCCACAACTGTTGCGGTGATACTGGCTTTGACTAAGGTTTTTGTACTAACAGTGTGTTGCATAATATTCTCTTGTTATAAGTTTAATTAACGATGTAGCCGGTAAGCTGATATCCCATCAACATGACACCAGCGCTCATCAGCGCCGTGTTGGTCACGGTAGAGAACCGCTGGAACGAAGGCAGTTTTCGCCAAGCGTTGATGGCGATCAGGATAAACACGAGTGCTGCAAACTGGCCCAGTTCAACTCCGATGTTAAAGGCAATCAGATTAGTAATAAGCCCCTCTTCCGGTAAATGGAATTCCTGTAATTTGGTTGCCAATCCAAAACCGTGAAATAAGCCAAAGATCAGTACCGCCCATTGCGTGTTAGGTTGCCAGTTAAAACAGCGTTTGAAACCACCTAAGTTATCAAAGCCTTTGTAAACGACAGATAAACCTATGACAGCGTCAATCAAATAGGCGTTAACCTGAATATCGCTCAGCACACCGAACAGTAAAGTAGTGCTGTGACCAATAGTAAACATGGTCACGTACAGCAGTACTTCCTTGCTGCGGTACAGAAAGAAGATCACACCCACCAAGAACAGCAAATGGTCATAGCCGGTGATCATATGCTTAGCCCCGATGTACAAAAACGGAATAAACTGCACACCTTGGTTTTGTTCCAGAAATGCGCGGGTATTATCGTCCACCCCATGTGCGAATACATCAATGCTGATCAAGGCTAATGCGCCCAGCAGCAGAGTTAAGCTGAGTTTAATAAGACTATTTGGCATCAGACGACTCCAATACTTCTGTGTCAGTCAAAAGTGACTCCTTTTCTTTGTGTAGAATGCGATATAAGGCCGGAATAACGAACAGGGTTAGCAAGGTGGATGAAATGATCCCGCCTATCACCACCGTAGCCAATGGACGCTGAACTTCAGAGCCAATGCCGGTATTGAGCGCCATCGGGATGAATCCCAGTGATGCCACCAATGCGGTCGTTAATACCGGGCGCAATCTTGTTAACGCACCGTCAAAAATGGCCTGATTCAGATTCACGCCTTCTTTGCGTAATTCACGGATAAAAGACACCATTACCAGACCATTCAAAATGGCGATACCAGACAAGGCGATAAAACCCACTGCCGCCGAGATGGAAAATGGGATATCACGTAATAACAGCGCAGCAATTCCGCCCGTTAATGCCAGTGGCACACCCGTGAAGATGATCATCGCGTCTTTAAACGAGTTCAGTGCCAGAATCAGCAAACCGATGATCATTAGCAAGGTAACCGGCACAACAATACTAAGGCGCTTGGAGGCCGACTGTAGCTTCTGGTAAGTGCCACCGTACTCTACCCAGTAACCTGCCGGAATTTCGACTTTTTCCGCCACAGCTTGCTGAATATCAGCCACAAAGCTACCTAAATCACGTCCACGCACATTGGCGGTGACCACCACCCGGCGTTTGCCATTTTCCCGGTTTATCTGGTTGGCCCCGGACACCAGCTCCAGCGACACCAATTCTTGTAGCGGAATGCTATGACCATCGGGCAACGTTATGGGCAGGTAATTAAGCGCATCAATATCCTGTCGGCGTGATTCGCCTAAGCGCACAACAATGTCTGAGCGCACATCGCCCTGATAAAACTTACCGGCAACTGCGCCGCCCATAGCGGTAGCCACTTGCGATTGCACATCACCAATACTGATACCGTGCTGCATGAGTTTTTGATGGTCAGGAACAATATTCAGCATGGGTAAGCCGGTCGTCTGTTCAACCTGAATATCGGCAATGCCTTCTATCTGAGAAATAGCAGATTCAATTTCAGCGCCTAAACCTGTGAGAGTATCGAAGTCGTCTCC
>Ga0256829_1001077_pt1 | contig 23631 bp, 26 predicted proteins | sample 131447metaG_FD_185979 | JGI IMG/M metagenome (GOLD analysis project Ga0256829, IMG submission 185979) | Hydrothermal vent microbial communities from Lau Basin, Pacific Ocean - 131-447 | ecosystem: Environmental > Aquatic > Marine > Hydrothermal vents | place: Pacific Ocean: Lau Basin | collected...
CCCTATAGGCGAAGTGTGGCATTCAACTGGTGTTGAATGGGTTTTATAAGTACGGTTTTGTATTTATAAGTGGGTGTTAATTAGATTTCTTATTATATCGGGTTTTGCTTAGAGGGGTTGGGGAGTATAGTGCGCAGTCAACAAAAAAGGGATAAGAACTGCGCAGTATGATGTTTGAGTCTTACAAGGGAACATAGAACATCTTTGGCTTTTTAGCCATGCTTTAACCAAAGGAGCCTTGCAAAATTTATTTATTCTTGCTCTTTTGGTTTTGCAATCAAAGTATATCTGTTTTTTCTGAAGTAATTAAAAATTAACACCGTTTAACACCTATCCCCTCTTAAGATATTCCTCTAAAAAGCTATCTGCGATAAGGTACGTGTCTCTTTGTTTTTGAACCAAAAATCCCATATTTAACAGCCCTACACGCGTTTGGTAAAGTGCTTGGGGCGTTAGTGTATTCTCTTCACCTCTGGCAAGCCTATACATGACATCGTGATAGTATTTTTTTGTTTTCATCTCCGAGACATATTCTGTTATCAAATCAAGCTGTTCAAAATACGCTCTCTCAAAAGCTTCTGCAACATCTTCACTCTTCACAAGATTTTTCTTGCTGTCTAGCATTAAGAAATACAAGGTTTGCATGGTGAGCATTGTATTGGCAGGATGACCCTTAAGTCTATGGAGTATATCCATAAGCACCTCATCTGTTTCAAACACTATTTTCTTTCGTTTAAATGCGGCTATCAACTCAACATTAAGCTCTTCTATATCAAATGGAGTAAGGTTCATTTTTCGACAATAGTTAAAAAATGGAGATTTTTTATTTTCAAAGATATCTGTCATTACCGACTCTATACTCCCTAAAAATATAGAGTGAAGGTTTTCTTTGTGCTGCAGGGTTCCTCTTAGTACCTCTAAAATATCTCCATCTTCGCAACTTAAACGCTTAATGTCCTGAAATTCATCAAAAACGATAGTAATCTTTCTGCCAAGCTTCTCACCTATCTTGTCTAGAATATGAAGTGCATTCACTATTTTTTCACAGTCTGAGATATCGTCTTTTTCTGCCAAGATAACTTCTGCACCAAATTCCACTAGTCCAACATTAACTTTTCCAGTCAGTTTGATTTCTTTTATAAAAGAAAGTACATTAAAAGTAACCTTTGACATGAATCCAGCGATACCCAATATCTCATATCCTTGATCAATAATATACTCAGATATCAGTGAAAGTCTAGGTGCTTGTCTGAAGTCCAAATATACATGTTTTGTATCTCCCATCATTTCAAGGACTAAAGAGGTCTTCCCGTAGCGTCTAGGTGCTTTAATCATAAAATCTGTATCACTTTTTAGGAACCTGCTAATCTCTGCCTTTAGAGAACTTCTGTCAAAAAAGTTTTCTCCTCTTACTGGCTTACCATAATTGAACATTCTTGCTCCTTATATATAAATTTTATATATTATACAATATATATAATGCATATATGTTTATTTTATATATCAAATTATATCTACGCTAAACATATTAATGGACAATCACATCTGGGTCAGGACGCAATGAAGTCACTTGAATATATTTTTTTAATTTTTTGTATGACTCAATTAGTCCCTGCTCTTTAAGCGCTTTTACTAGCAACATATTTTCTGGTGTATCTGGGAGTTTTGTGCGTTTTTCGGGCTGAGTTAACGTCTCATACACATTATTTTTAGAAGACAACACCCCAAGATACCTAATAATCTCCTCTTTGCTCAATATCTCAAGATGTTGCACAAACAATGTCAAGACTTGCAGTTCTGTCTCTGCAGCACTCATAAGATATTCGATAGTTTTTTTATCTTCTAAGTGTTTATCTTTACAATCGGTAATCACTTTATATAGAAGTGGGAAATAGTTTTTTGCTCTCACTTCGGAAGCTTCAAAGCATTTTACAAGTTCGAATTTTTTCTCAGGTGAAATACTTTTTGATTCAAACAGCAATTGAATACCATCAGTCCCCACATAGCTCTTGGATTCAGAAAGAAGAAAGTCGTCAAAGTTTTTTTCAATCAATAATATGGCAGACTCCAGAGACAATCTGTCTTTCAAGTCATCAAAGTTGGTGTAGCTAAGGCAAAAATAGCCTAACTCTAATAACTCCAGTATCCTTTTATCCTCGAGCTTTAGAATAAAAGAAAAGTCCATACAGTCATCAAAAACATTTTTATATGCTCGCAAGGCATCAATAGAAAGTTCTTTTGCGCCAATAAGCCCAATAAAGAATTCGTGGGCAATTCCCTCTCTTTCATAAGTCACATCAACTGCATCCTCTTGAGTAAATTTCATACCCTTAAGATGATTGTATACAGACTGCTCAGAAAGATATGCCAAAAGGGTATCCTGTGTGATCTCTGCTGAGGCATATGCAATAAAAACATCTTTCCATTCCAAAGAAAAAAGAATTGTTTTAAATGCCTCTTCCCAATACTCTTCAGGTATGCTACTCATATCTTCTATTTTTTTGTCAAATCGCTGAATGACAGCGATACCATTTTCTGCTTTTAGCTCCTCGTGGTTCAAAAGCGCAACAAGTCCCTCTTTTGTTTCATGCTTTACAAGGTTGCCTTCAATCAAAATATTTTCCACATATGTGTTGATATTTTCATCTATATACGTGACAAGGGGCGCAACCTCAGAGTGGGCAATTGCGTTGTAGCACAGAACCCCTACTGGTTTCTTTTTGTCTGCATCAATGGAAAGAATATTGATTAACATATGGGCATTAATTTCATACAAAGAATACTGCAAGATATCAGTGAATGCCTCTAATTTTATTGAGGCAGGATTTAACTGTGTAAACTTTACGTTCTTTGATTTTAAGTAGGGAATTATTTTGTTTTTAACATTTTTTATGTTTGTTTTTTTAAGCAAAAGAAGAAAGTTTGGCATGGTCGAAATATATTTCACAAGGTCTTCTTCCTCCTCAAGGGCAGACAAGTCCTGATTGGGAACCTCAACGAGCATTGTTAAAAGTATTTTTTCAAAAACGTCAGCATTGCCGATTGTTTCTAATGGTTTAAGGTATATCCACAAATCTCTTCCATGAAGAGAAAATTGCTGAAGAACATAAGGCATATACTTTTCATTCTTCGGGTCGGCCAAAAGATATTCCACAAAAGGGAGCTTATCTTTGTCTTTATACATTACCTCAAGAAACTTTTTACGTTTTGCATTGAAGATTTCATGCTCACTGTCAAGATGTTCGTAAAAAGCAATAAAAATATCTAGCAACAAAATACTTGATTTTTTGAAATCATACACAGCCAGTTCTGATATTATTGCCATTGGCTTATTTATCTTCACCAAATAACTAATGGGTAAACCATCTCTTATCTTCCCCATGAGCATGTAATCCTCGCTACTCATCTTTGTTCCATAAAAATAAGAAATATAAACAGGGTAATCCTCTGCTATATAGCCCTCCTCAAGAAAGAATTCAATAAGGCTCCACTTTTGAATCGTTTGATTGCTCCAAAACTCTTTATTTGCCTCATCCTCACTATTCCAACGATATGGGCAATGAATATCTTTTTTATCCATGAGTCCCACCAAATCCCTAAAAGAAGATTCCATCAAAAGGGTACGTTCGTCATTAAGTGCTTTAATATCAGCAAGGAGTCTGCTCTTCTCAAAACTTTCTTGGGATTCAAGATCCTCTTTTCGTTCTTTATACTCTTTTGATAATTCTGCCAACCTAACATCTTCTGGCGCGTATCCCAAAGCCGTATCAGACTTGACATAGGTAATTCTTCCAGGAGTACTTAAAAAGTAAATCAGTGGTGTATCGTCATCCATTATTGCTTTAAGTGTTACAATCTGGTTGTTAACATAAAGAGCTCTGGCAACATCGGGAAGTATCTCCATAACTTTTCCAAAAAATACAGAAGAAAGTTCTTTACCATCCAGTATAACCCTATCTTCATGCATAATAAGTTCTGCTTCAGCCCCTGCAATCTTATTCTTAATATTTTTTTGTCTCTGCGTCCTAAAATCTTCCGTTTTTTGTACAAGTATTGTATAGATATACCCTTCTCTCAAATGCAACTTGGCACAATCTTCGGGAAATAGGTTTTTATACACTACCATGCTCAACAACTTTTCTTGGTTGGTGATTTCTGCAAGTTCGGTGCGATGCAAAAGATATTCATTAAATATATTTATCAATTGTCTGTAGTCGGTAATGTAATGAGAGATTTCTTTTAAAAATTCTTCGCTAAGGTTTTCGTCTAGTCCTGCATCCCCTACTGCTGTGATGAGTTTCTCACTTGCATTGCTTGTATTGATCACGGGCACCACAGGAATAATCCACTCAAAGAACTTGGTACGCTCTTCCCCAGTAAACAAATTGTCTTTTACTGCATAAATAAATGTGATATTCCTTTCAATTTTTGAATAACCATTAAGAAGAGAGTTGATCTCTCTAAGTTTTTTAAAAATACTACTCACAGCATACCTGTCCAAATCCTCAATAATAAGTACTTCATATTTGGTGGACTCAAAAAAATACAGTAACTCATCAATATGCTCATTGAGCAGAGAACCTTTTTGATTTTCAAGTTCAATTTTTGCACCACTAAGAGAAAAATTAGAGATGCTCATACTACTCATTTTTTTGATCAAAACATAACTCAGTGCAAGTACCCCTGCCCCAAAAGTGAAATGTAAAAACAAGTTTTTGGACATCCAATCAGGAAAGGCACTTAAGAATATAGAGACCCATGAAGTTTCTGTGAACAAAGCAAAGTTGTCTGGATAAAAAGTAAAATATGCCGAAAATACAAATAAGAAGAGTGAAAAGGCGTAGAGGAATATTTTCTCTGTACTGAGGATATTAATGCGTGCAAATTGAGAATAAGGTACCTCATCCTTTCCTACGGTATAAAATATTTGTTGAAGAATGCTTTTTTCAATAAGCTGCTCTTGTGTAGGTGTTCCTGAATGGAGAGTGTCAGGAGTACTGCTCTTTGCGGGGGCATCAAAGTCAGCCAAAGAGATTTCAAGAATTTTTGACCTATCTTCCTCTTTTTTTTCAGAGTTTTTTTTCATATATCCTTTAAGTATGCTGCTTTTTCCAGACCCCAGAGGTCCTGTAAGAGCAACATTGCAAACATCATTATCAGCCACACCTCTCTCCAAGAGATCTATATAGTTTCTTTGTTTTTCCAAGTCGTCCATAGGAGAAAGGCTTTTAAAGTGTTCTAGTGCGTTTTGGGGAGTCTCTTCTTGTTTCATCTCTTTGCCTCTTGCAATATAATTTTCAATAAATGGACTTTTTCTCAAAAAAGCGCGTATACATTTCCATCACTTTGATTTCATTAGGGGTTTTAGAATGCTCATCTTGCTCCAGCACGCCCTTTTTAACCAAAAAGTCTTCACAACTTTCAATAAGCTCTCTCATGGAAATCTCTCTGTCTGTCATATCCATGCATAGCCCAGCATCGTTAATTATATGAGAAATACTCTGATAATGTATTATGCCTCGTTTATCTATTTTTTTCACTAGACAATAGACATCCAGAACATCCGAGAGCATTTTAGGTAAATTTATTTTTATCATTGTGAATATAACCGCCTTGACGTTTTTTGTGCCAATTTATCATGTTTTGGCTGCATATTAATTCTCCTCATAGGGCAAATGTTTTTTGACAAGATCCAAAAAGTAAAACAGTGGCTTTCTCCAAATGCTCTCTTATCGACCGAATAATACGGGTATGCATATTCCAATCAATAGATTGCCCAACAATTTCACTCTCTATAGTTTTACCCACGGTAGACACATTGAAGTCTTCAGGTATACCCATAAGTCTTTTAATCATTGCATTGTTCGGAAAAAGATATCTTCCGTCCTCTAGCCTAATCACGACTGAATCCTTGGCCATTCTGTCTTGACTCCGAAGCACAGTAGGTGATATTATACTATTTTTCTCAATAATTCTAAGCCGTCCACTCTTTGCTCCATCTTGAATACTTTTGGAATTGCTTACCTCTCTCAACTCACACACATATGGTGCTATATACTTGTCCCAAATAGGTGTAGACGAAATAGCTTTTTCTGTCGGCCACACAAAGGGGACAGGAAAAGAAGTAGCAAACATATAGTATCTCTTTCGCCCTGTAGCGCCTTCATGATTTGGAGAGTAGGCAATATTCTTATACACGGTATATCCCCATTTTTTTAATTTTGTTTCCAAAATTGCATTGGCTTCTGATGTCATAAAATTTGGCACATTTTCCAAAATAATGGTAGGTGGCATTATGGTTTCAACCAAGCGCATCATGTCATATACTTGATCAGATGAGGTGGAGAGGTCTTCTAGGGCTTTTTGCTTAAGTGTCTTTGCCTTTACTGGACTAAAATCGTCACATTGCAAAGAAATATGTAGCAACGTATGATTGCTCGATTTTGTCATTCTTGCGAGATGTTCCAAGTCAATCTCTCCTATATCTTGATTAATAAGGTGGTCTACGGAAACATTAGAAGCAGCACTTAACGCACAAACCTCCGTCATGTCCCTTTTGTCTCGTTTCTCTTGTGGGCGAAATTCCAAAAGTGTAGATATCTTAAAGCCCTCCTTGCTAAGACTCAAGGCATCAACGCCACCAGAACAGGCAACAAAAGCATTCATTAAATCTTTTGAGTTTTTTGCAATATCCAATCTCTTTTGTAGTCTGTCTGAAATTGGTGTTATCGTTATCTTTCCATGACTAAAAACCACCAATACGTTTTTAATATTCTTGGAAAAAGCAAGGTTAAGCTTACTTTGACTTCTGATATCCAGCATCGTCTCAAGTGGGTTATTTCGCCTGCTTTTATACGTTCTCTCATAAACCATTTTTTCTTTTTGTCCATACTGTTGGCAAGACGTACAACCATGCCCTTGTTTTCGCCAATGACCTCCTCTACTACTCCAATACCCTTCTCGAAACCAAAAAGGGGTAAAAAGTTTGACGATATAGTAAGTTTTCTGCCCGCACTACAGGACTGAAGAGATAGTTGTTTTGAGGCATCTTTTTTGGGTATATTAACCTTAACTGTGTGAGGTGCCGACATCTATTCGCCCTCCCTTGTTGAAGTATCACACAACCGACAAAGCAGTATAAATATTTCTTTATGATTTGTTCGTATAAAATCTTGAATCTCTTTGGTTTTATGCTTTGGTTCAGAATGTGGGTTAAAACTATACTCACCATCACCAAAACTTCCATTTTGATAAAACATATGACCGTCAATCTCTACACCTATATTAAAAGTTATCACATTGTCATAAATAACACATGACTGAACCAGACCCCTGCATCTTGAAATAAGAAACTTATGCTCTTGGACCTCATCGAGTGTTTTGCTTTTCATAATTGACCTCCTACAGTCTTTAGATAGGGATATTATATACCATTGTTTCTTAATATTTGCATTTAATTACATGCAATAAGCATTTATATACCTATTATTTGATATACTTTAATAAACCATGACTGTAGGAGGTCACAATGTCACATATTCAAAAAAACCCCATGAAGCACTTCCCTCTTTTCAATATAGATAAAGAGATAAATATAGAACTTTTTGCCGGAGGAGGAGGCGTAAGTGCTGGCGCAAAAACAATCGGCATGCAATTTGATATCGCCATCAATCATAACCCTATCGCCCTAGCTATTCACAAAGCCAATTTTCCTCACACCATTCAAATGATTAATGATGTCTTTGAATACCACCCAATGATGGTTACACACGGTTCTAAAGTAGCATATCTTCACCTCTCTCCAGACTGCACGTTTCATACAAAAGCAAAAGGGAAAGCACTAGACAGACATGCCATATGTGGAGATGATTGCAATATTGACCACAGTAAACTTTCCACAGAAAATGCAGACCGTATTCGTGGACTTGGGTGGGTAGGTGTTGGCTATGCTGCATCCGTGCGTCCAAGAGTTATAACTCTTGAGAATGTTGAAGAATTTTTAGACTGGTCTCCTTGCATTGTAACAAAAAAGGGTGAGGTAATTGCAGATAAAAGCAAAAGAGGGCAAACCTTTGAAGCTTTCAAAGGTGTGTTATCCTCAGGCATTTCAAAAAAACACCCTGCCATTAAAGAGATTAGAGCATTTTTAAAGCCTTTCCTTGGTGCGTACTATGATAAAGATGATCTCGTTAAGGGTCTAGGCTATGATGTGGAATTTAAAGTGCTCACAGCCTCTGATTATGGTGCGCCTACTTCGCGCAAAAGATTGTTTATGATAGCAAGATGTGACAATGTGCCAATTGCTTGGCCAAGAAAGACACATGGTAACCCAAAAAGCAAGGAAGTCCAAAACGGAGAATTGCTTCCTTGGCATACAGCTGGAGAGTGCATCAACTGGGATCTTCCAATACCTTCTATTTTTAAAAGTAAAAAAGAGATCAAAGAAGAGTTGGGGCTTACTGCGGTGCGACCCCTAGCCGACAACACAATGAGACGTATTGCAAAGGGTATACAAAAGTTTGTACTCAACACAGACAATCCTTATATTGTAAAAAATAAACAAGATGAGGAGGCGAGACCTTATATACAAACATATTATGGAGAAACAAACAAGAGCACCAGAGGAAGTTCTTTACATGCACCTCTACATACTATTACAGCAGGAGGTCAAAGGCATGGGCTTGTGGTGCCACACTGTTACAAACCAAGGACTTCAGATAAAGCCTCTGCCTATATTGTTAATTTTAAAGGGACAGACCCAAAAACAATGCCTTTGGGAAACAGCACAAGTACACCGTTAACCACAATAACCACTAGTGACTCCCATGCTATTATCCTTGCAAAGACTACCAAGGCGATAACTGCAACGCATATCATTAAATTTTATGGGAACGAAAAAGATGGGCACTCTGCAAACAAACCCTTGCATACCATCACAACAAAAGAACGTTTTGGAATAATACAAAGTAAAGCGGAAGACCACATAGAAGACGAGGAGAAAAGATATGGTGCTTGGTGGGTGGCGCGCATGATGGAAGAGTATGGGGATGTAAGGCTTCCTATGCTTGGAGGAATCCCCTTGCCCAGAAGGTCTACAGTAAAACTGCGGAACGAATATGTAATTTACGATATTTGCATGCGTATGTTTTCGCCCAAAGAACTCTTTAGGGCACAAGGCTTTGATGAGGACTTTATATACAATCCAATCATAGAGATTTTTAAAAATGGTAAAATAACAACACGTAAAGTAAATAAGACAGAAGCAGTAAAGATGGTGGGAAACAGCGTTCCTCCACAATTTGCAGCAGCTATATTCAAAGCACAAAAAGAAGCTGAGGTAAAGTACAACAAAGAGCTTTCATCAAAAATTGCATAAAAGGAAAACCCTTGAGTATAAAGAAAATAAACATAAGATTTAAAACAGTTGCAGCCGTTCCTGTAGATAAATTTTTTTTAGATGCGCTCGCTCTAAAACACTTCAAGGTGACATATGAGGACAAAGAGGTGAAGAAAAGTGTTAATAAGCTATTAAGAGAGCTAATGGGAGATATTCACCCTCACCCTCAAAAGGTAGAACAAAAGATACTTATGGAACTCGCTCCGAAGTGGATTAAAAAAGAAATGGGGATAAATTAAAAATAACTAGGTTATATACATTACTTATTTACAAATAATCATTAGTAATTAAAAATAACTAGGTATATTTGAATACTTATTTCTAAAATATGTTATAATTAAAGAAATAAGTATAAGGAAATATCAATGACTGGAAGAAAAAAAGAAATAGATGAACTAACCTTTCTTTGTGAAAAAGATGCAAGCGCATTGGTTGCCATTTATGGCAGAAGACGGATAGGAAAAACCTACTTGGTTAACGCACTTTTTAGTCAGAACTCCGAGAATTGTCTCTTCTTTAGCTTCACAGGTACCTCTGATGCCAGGGCGGAGATTCAAATAAAAAACTTTATTGAGCAAGTGTACGAATGGTTTAGAGCAGAGCCTTCTTTTGAAATAAAGACATGGAGTGACGCTTTTAGGTTCTTAAAAAGAACCATTGATGATGAGGTAAAAAAGATGGGCACGTCAAAAAAGATTGTCATCTTCATAGATGAATTGCCTTGGATAGACCCTCTTGAAAAAGCGGGCTTTTTGGCTGCACTAGGGTATTTTTGGAACACTTACTGCGAACCCAAACAAAATATACTTATGATATTGTGTGGATCAAATGCATCTTGGATTAAAAATAAAGTACTCGAGGATGCCAAAGGACCACTGCACAATAGAATCACAAAAAAGCTTGCCATGTACCCATTTGATCTAAGTGAAACAAAAGAGTATCTCATCAAAGAAAAAGGTTTTGATATAGGAGAGAAACTAGCAACAGACATATATATGATATTTGGAGGCGTTGCAAAATACCTATCTTATCTTAACCCGAAAAAAACATTAAGTAATAACATAGATGAACTTTTTTTCTCACTTGGAGGACTTATGTATGGAGAATACGAAAAAGTATTCAATTCTCTTTTTATGAGCAAGGTTTCTTCTCATAAAAAAATAATAGATTTCCTATGTAAGCAACGTTCGGGATATACGCTCACTAAAACAGCTTCTGCACTTTCGCTTACGGGGGCGGCCACAAAGAAATACATGGAAGAGCTTGAAGAGTGTGGTTTTGTTCGAGGCATCACAAAATTTGGAATGACAAAGAGAGAAATAAAGTATATTGTTGCCGATCCCTATATATATTTTTATCACAAATGGATTAAGTCGCTGAGCATGAATGATATCCTTCAAATCTCTCCGGGGTATTGGAATAAACAAACACAAACGCAGTCATACTCTATATGGAGGGGTTTTTCTTTTGAATCCGTCATGCTTCAAAATATGCCCCTCTTTCTAAACGCAAAGGGAATGAGCGGCATTGCTGCAACCTATGGATATTGGAATACACTTGCAAAAAAAGAAGGAGAGACGGGCGCACAAATAGATATTGTTGTGGACTATGGAAACAATTTATATGATATCGTTGAGTGCAAATACTACAGTGAACCTTTTGAAATTACAAAAAAATATGCTCAAGAACTCAAAAATAAATTGTATATGTTTAGAGAATACGGGGTAAAAAGAAAAAGTAGTGTAGAACTTAATTTGGTATTTGTAACAAGTGAGGGTGTAAAAACAAATGATGCGTTTCACTCTCTCAATATAGAAAATATTTTCCTATCTGACATGGTTAAATAAGAGGGATACTTAAAAACATGTCAATTTGTCATACTTTTATAATTTTTTTTACAAAGCCGTTATACTTCATCAAAAAGGTTAAAATGTATGACATCTGCAATATCACTACCCCATAAAAACAAATTAAATAACATTATAATAATTTCGCTTGAAGAAATAGAAGCTATTGACCCAGTTTCATTGGCCGTCTATAAGGATAAGCTACTCGAGTCATACGATCAAAAAAATTTAGACGTTGCCTTTATATTGAAAAAGAAAGCGGGGCAAGGAGAGTATTCTTACCATTATCTAAAAATTATGAAGGGGTATGTGGTGGAAACGTATCTCTACTCTCACATTCAATTTTCTCATTTTAAAAAAAAGAAATTATGTAAAGAGTTGTGGCATGGGTGCAAGATACCCACTATAGAGGAAATTCACTGGCACGCTAAAATATTAAAGTTACAGGAAAGCTAAGTGTCTTAAAAATCTTCGGGTCTTCATGTAAATGATTTCTTCATATCAAAATAAAAAACATATCACATTCAAAGGATTTTTCTCAAAGATATTTCCTATCGTGAGGACTTATGATAAATAAATCTTTAGCCGAAGCAAAAACATTTTTATTTTTTTAAGAAAAAACAATCCCGTGCGGGAAAAATATAGCTGAATTTCACTAGAATACAGATGCTTTGAGAGCCAAAATTTAATAAAAGCATGTCAATTTGGCATGTTTTTGGGGTCCACTAGATTTTTATGCTAAACTTCAATATATTTAAACTTAGGAGAAAAAATGCTACATACAATAAAAAAGGTTCAAAAGGTGGCACTAGAGTCGTTTTCATTTTGGGGGGGCATCATGCCTCAGCTATTGATGATATCTGCAAAGACGTTTTTAATGCACACACCCTTATTGATATTTTGGCTGATGCTTATTGCTGCTGATTTCAACGGGGCATTATTCCTGGATGAACTTCAAAAAATAACCAAAGAGGCTATTACGGCTCCATATTTGGTGCTGGGGACAGGAGTACTCTCGTTGAACTTTTTTGTAGAGTTCTTCCTTAAGCCTCTTGCTTCCGCTGGAAATCCTTTGTATCAAAGTGAAATTTCGGAAAAGAATTTCATTAAAGATAACCAAAGCGCATCATCAGGGTTGTCGAGTGAAAGGGGAAAATGACAATATGGAAAAATATATAATTGTAGAAGAACACAATATGAATAAATTTATTAGAGTCGTAAATGAAAAGATCGATCTGGGGTATGTCCCCCAGGGTGGCATATCGACTTCGATTGGTGGAGCTTTTATTCGAGCTCTTTTTCTCTCAGGGGAGGTGAAATGATATGGAATTAGTTATTTGGATTTTTGGAACAGTTATTGCTTTGATATTAATGGGGATTAAGTACGAGGTCAGACAAATGGTGATACTTCTAAAGGAAGTGAAAAGGGAAATCGGTACAAACAACTTAACCATCAGCAAACAGGACCAACAAAAGAAAGGCACACCATGACCATATTTGACCAAAATGCAATTGACACAATCTTAAACGAAAACATAGGTGGTGGGACAATGAAAAAGATACGCCATATCATACTTGCATGCTACAACTACAATACTTACAAAAAAATTGATCTCTTTGGTGCAATGAGAAATGCTGACAATAATAATCGTGAGCTGATTGTCTCTATAGTTAGCAGCTTTGGTAGCCACAATGAAGAAGAAGCTTTTTTCATCATCAATAAAATTGCTCCTGCACTTATAGAAAAAGGAATGGACGAACCTTTCTTGGAAGCTGCGTGATTTGATGACATCTCATAGGGCAAAAGTTTAAAAACTGAAAACACTGAATCACAAGGAATAAAAGACATGACAAAAGAAACAGAAGCGCTGATTGTAAATGCTGCAGACCATCCACAATGTAGCAGTGGAGAACTTCATACAGCTCAATTCATACAATCCTGTCTCGAATACACCACAAAAACCAACATGAAAGAAGTAATTTTTTATGCGGACATCAATGCTATAAAAGAGATTATTGAGATGGGTAATGAAGGGGCTTTAGAGCGTACAGTTAAAGAACTCAACCCTAGACTATTAAAAGAGTAGGGTTGAAAGACTTTTGAGAGAAACCCCTTGTTGCCAAGAACCCTCCCCTCCTTTACTGTCATCTTTTCGGGTGAACACAATTAAACAAAAGCTCTTTTGTATTTTATGATATAATCAAACAAGAGTAACCAGAGGAGAAACCAACAATGCCTACAAAAAAGAGAGAAGCACCAAAAGGTGCACGTGTATCCAAGCGAGCGAGTGGCTTTGGTAAAAGGAGGTCTGTTGCACATTCACTTTTAGTAAAAGTGCGCACTGGAGTTCCCGCAAAATCAATCACTGCTGCCATTGCAAGAAAAAATGTAAAATCTTCTGCTGTACTAAAGGTAGGACGTTTACCTATCAGTCAAGAAGATTCCTCCTCGCCAGATCTTTTACACTATTTGGATAATTTTGCGGCTGGCAAAGAAACTTTTAATAATGTTGCGGAAGAAATGCTTTCAAAGGGGATACCAACAATTGTTTACTCTGAAGAATTGCGTGAAGGAGAAATGCTTAAAATTTATCCTGACAATAAAAAAGAAGTCATTACTCTAGATGGTAACTATCAAGAAATTGTAGTGCGCAAGCTTTAGTATGCCTTCACTTATTATTCTTTCGGGACCTAATGGTTCTGGCAAATCAACCATGTATAATGCGCTCATTGAAAAAGTACCCTCGTTCAAAGAAATTCCTTTTATTAACCCTGATGAGGTAGCCAAAGAACTACATGGATCATATATAGTCGGATCAAGCACAGAAGACAATAACTTAATGCTTCAAGCAGGAAGAGAGGCAGTTAAAAGACGAAAGGCTCTATTGTCTGAAGGCATAAGTTTTGGTTTTGAGACTACCTTATCCGGCAACAGCGAAATACGTTTAATAAAAGAGGCTCACCTATTAGGCTATTCTGTCAATCTTATCTTTATCGGATTAGTTAACCCAAATTTTAATGTAATGAGAGTTGCAATGCGTGTTGCGGCAGGTGGGCACAGTGTGGATTCAGAAATGATTGTAAGACGATACCAAAGAAGCATGGATAATGCTATCAAAGTCTTTCCTTTTGTGAAGCGTTTTTATGTTTTTGATAATTCAACCATGCACATGGAGATTGTAGCCTCCTCTAAAACTACTTTTGTGAAAGACAGGGCGTTAAGAGGCGTGCGCATATATAAAGAGTCAAATAAAAACTGGTATGCAAATATAATCTCACACCTAAAAGAAAAACACGAAGAGGACACCAGTGTAGATATCAAATATTGCCTCGCTAAGACTCGTCAACGATTAGGTCGAGTAAAATAAGATAATATTTTTTATCTATTTTTATTTTAAAAAAATACAGAAAAAATATATTGAAAAATCCCCAAAGGGGCAAAACCAAAATAGGTTTTGTTAAATAGGTTTAGTTTGAATCTGCCTGCGCAGTTCATCTATAACCTCAGATAGCGTATTTCGCGCTACTCCTCGATGAAACCATTTATCTAATTGACAATACTCAGGGTCTCCAACATAAATACCAAAAGTATGAATACTTTCAGCAGTCATTCTGTCTTTATCCAAAGCACCATCACTTATGTTTCCATCCGTTATAATAAAATTCACCTCAGCATCTCTCATGAGCCTATTAACAGCTTTAAAAGTATTACTGAATCCTTCGCCTCCATGCGTATGAAAAACTTCCTCAATGCGCTTCTGAGACAAGGGGAGTTTAAATGTCTGATACCCAGTGGTAGAAGACAACACTAGATTGCCCTCAACATATCCCGTAGATGCTAGTTTACTAAACAATAAACTGATAGCTGCTGCACCATCGAGTGGATTCCCATCCATAGAGCCAGAACAGTCAACAATTAAGTTGAACTTTTTAGATGCCGGAGCAAGCTCTGTCTCTCTTCTGTATATTTTGTCACTGTCACTGATTAAACCTTTAAGACTAAGACGTTTTGAGGGTCTCGCCGTATTTGTTCTCGCAATCACACTTTTAAATATAGATTGAAGTTTGGGAAGCAATCTATTAATGAGAGGCATATCGAGATCAACGCTTGGAAAATCTCTAGTGTAGTCATAAGAGCTAAACTCTTTTAATGGCTCACCATGTTCATCACTTTTAGGGTCTTTGCCTCCCTGCTCTTCTTTCTCGTTGATGTCCACTGATTCTGCAATCATTATTTCAAGCTTCTGGTCATTATCTTGTAATTGAAGCGATTGTGATAAATCACTGTTACTATCAAAACCAAGTTCAGCCAATTGCTCTTCTAAATCATCTTCGGGCTGAGGGAATATTTTTAACCATTCCTCCATAATATCAATAACCGCCCAAGAATCCTCACATGCGATTGTTTGCATATAAAAATCTACGATACGGTCATCTAGCCCATATGCTCCAAAGCGCGATTCTATATCATCCTCATCAAAGAGTGAAAACTCACTCTGAATAAGAAAAAAGAATTGAGATAGTGGCTTCGACATATCAATCTTTTTACAGTCTTCGTATTTAAGCCAGTCAAAGCTTCGTCCTGTCTCTTCTCTCATGAGATGTTCTATACGTGCATCTTCAAAAAGATTATGCATTCTAAAACTCATCTCTTTTGATCGTAAACAAGTGCTTATACTTTTAAGGTCTCTCTCCGTAAAGAGTGAGTGCCCTACCTCATGATAGAGATAAGAAGCAATATAGTAATCCACATCCTCAATAGGCTCAAACACCGAATTTTCTCTCATATTCTTAAGTACTCCATCACCAATAAAAATATGGTGTGGTGGACGAAATGACCAACAAGCAGTATCGAAGTTCTTGCGAATACGAATACTGTATTTACTTGTCTTGTCTAAGACACCATCAATGATGAGGTCTGTATGTGCACTCTTTGTTGCGAACTGTATTTGATTACTCATCTCATGCCCGCCTTTCTAAGTGCCTTCTTAACAACTTCTATTTGTTCGTCTAACAGTTTACCTCCCATGTCACGCTCAACCCATTTAGGAACCCTATCCATAAGACAATCATAAAGATCATTTTTAGATTTTGAGTCCTGGAGGGATTGTGCAAGATGACGCAGGTTAATGAGTTTGGCAAGAATACCCTCCTCCTTAAGTAAAACCATCGACGTATAGAAGTTTACAAGTCCGTCTACTACTGAAGCATCAAAAGATTTATCTTGAGTAATCTCAGTGAGTACCCTTCGTATCTTTTCAATGTCATTGTTTTTTTCTATCAATTCAAAACGGTCTTCAAGTGCAGACTCCATATCAGGGGTACCATATTCGGCTCCCATATTTGTAGTTCCTAACACCCAAAGATTTTTTGAAGGCGCTTTAATACATTCTGTTTTACCGACACCTTCAACTACATCAATCACGCGACCAGTATCTAATACATAGTTGCCATCATTGTCAGTAGTAAGTGCTGGCACAAGAAGAGACTGTGCAGATTTAGACATACGAAGCAATTCATCAATAAAGAGAACTACCTTTTCGCCTGTTGCTGCACGTCTAAACGCTTGTGTTAAAGGACCATCGACCCAAATGAAGTTTTTTTCTCCATTTTTTTCATAAGGTAATAAATTACCTTTTAAGTCCATGGCCTCAACATCAGCATTTCCACCAACAAAAACATGTGGCAGACCTTCTTTTTTCATATAGGCATAAATATCGTGTGTTTTACCACTGCCCTTCTCTCCTATAAACAACAGATGTCTCTTAAACGCGTACAATTGCATACGTGCTGCAATTAGTTCTTCTTCTGTCTCGTCTTTTTTTATTTGCCCGTGAAATTTGTTTTCAATAGCATCTAGAATTTTGGGTGTGACGTGAGTGACCAAAAAGTCAGATACTTCGTCTACCAATCTATTCTCAGAATACCATATTCTCCAGTGTTCACTTGCAACTTCATCTGCAAGACTGCAGTGAAATGTATCCATTTCCTTTTCTTCTTCTTTGGATTGGGCAAGCTCGGCCACAACCAACTCTTTTTCATGAGACTCAATTGCTCCAGATAGAAAAGTATTTCCTGCAGAGAGATACCATGATTCCCCATCGTATCCAATGGATACATTATGGATTCTTTTATCATTATTGATCCCTATCATTGTAGCTGCCATACCTACCACTCGCTTGAATCCTGTGAATTCTTCACTTACCAGGTGTAGCGGCATCCAAGTTGGTTCGATTGAAAAAACCGATCTATACTCGTTTGCCCCACCCTCTTCTATTACTTCTTCTAATTTTTCTCTTGTAAACATTTTGACCTCCTACAGTCTTTATAAAAGGCATAGGAGTCCCAATGGGATTCCTACAGCCTTGCGGTGTATATTGAATCCCATTTGGGAAATGTTATTTTAAATCATTAAAGAAAGTTGTCCAACTTAGTTGAGCTTCCTCCATTAGAATGGAATGTAATTTATTGAGCCATCTATATAAATAACTTCTGCTTCCAATCCTGTTTGACCATTCAGTGGCACAAAAGAATCAATTTCATAGATGGGCACGATTACAAACCTGCTGTTTTCAAACTCATCAAGTTCTAAAGCTATCACAGTAGAGGATAAAATATCAATTTTCAATACCTTGTCCTGTTCTATAATAAACAATTTGCTGGAGCCTTTTAGAGCCATCAAGTTGCAAGTGGTTTCGTAGCTTTGTGCTGTCTCGCCTCTTGATGGAAGCTTGTCCAATATATTTCTATACCATAGCTCTTCCACTACCGAAGTCAGAGGGTGTGCTGGCACAATGCTATTTGATCTAAGATGCAAGGTGTGAATAGTGACCCCGTAATCATCTTCTTTGTGTAGCAGTGCTTCTTTTTGTGTTTTGAGTTTTTCAAAAACCTCCCTAAAGAGAGCTTTGTCTTCACTCATGTAAGCCCAATGGAGCACTGTTCTGTTTTCTGTGTCTGTTCCTACAATCATTCCTGAATTGAGGTATCCGACAGTTTGTTCTGCTGCTTTAGTTTTAATGACTTTTTCAAGTCCGTCTAAAAAGCCTCCTATTAAATCTTCATGAATTTTATCTGCGTCGTTTGTGTTAACAAGTTCAAACCTTTCAATCCCGTACAATTGGACATCCAAGAAATAGACATCTTCTTTCATTTGGATTTTTGTGAAAGGCTTAAATTGTGAAACGTTTATATACTCAGGGTCATTTTGATTTTCAAGCAATGCTTTAAGACAGTTGTTTTCTATAGCAATCCCTTCTGGATAGTTCACGAGGAACTCTTTAAGTGTATTGGCTATTGGAATGGCCAATATGGGATGCATCTTGTATTCTCTATAAGAGGATACACCAAGCAGTGCAGTGTTTTGTATTTTGACTTTAGGGTTATTCTCGTGTCTCATATAGCACCACATCTCTACATCTCTTTTGGCTCTTTCAAGCTGAAAAGTGTCCCAAGAATTAGATTCTGGCACAGCATAGACCATGGTATTTTCTCTTCTGAGCATCACATCAAGGTTGAGGTCTATGTTTAATATAGACGAATCAGAAACAAATGCTTCTATCTCGTAGGTCATTTCTGACACTACCTCTGCTTGGTTTGCAAACCCTTTTTCATCTAGTAGGTTCCAGTACACAAAGCACTCTTTATTAAAATCATCGTTCTTAAGTATTGGATGTACCTCATCTCTTAGAAAATCAAATTTGATTTTTTCTAAATACTGATGGTGTCCACCTGGTACTGTTTTATCAAGCGAACGGTATGCGTTTTGCATTTTTTCAAGTTCAGGTATTCCCTCACTTATCAATCGTTCTCTTTGTTCAATGGTGAGATTATGCTCATATTCATCTTCTTGCCATGTGGCAATTAGATTTGCTTTTGCGCATATCTCTCTTACTTTCTTTATTCCTTTTTGGCTAAAAAGTTCCATCTTTTCTCCTTATGCTGCTACGGAACCATCGAGATAAATCTCAACAGTCTCTGCAGGGGTTAAGTAGTCAAGTTGGGATAGTTTTACTTCACTGTATTCATTGTCTTGAAGGTTAAGTACCAGTAGTGCCTCATCATTTTTCATTCTGCCTCTTGGCACACCTCGTCTTTCTACAACAAGAAATTCTTCTACTTTTAAAGATGGGTTAATGATTGCCTTGAGAGAACTTTTTGCTGACCATTGTCCTGCAGTTTCATTCTCTGTAGGGAGAAATTCTATGAGTGGAAAATACAATGTTTTGTATACCATCTCTTCAAATTCATTATCAAGGCTGTCTTTTATTATAAACAGTGGTGAAACACCTTCGTTGTCCGTATCGTAGAGATTTGTAGGGGCGTGAATTGTTAAGCCATCTACTACCTCTTTGAATATTTCTTTATCTTGAAGAACAAGTGCATAGTGCATCAATGTTCTGCCATAAATATCCAAACGTTTCGGATTATGAAGATGTTTTTCAACATATTTTTTTGCCTCATCGTTCACAATCTCTTTCACACCATCTACAAAATCATCATACGAACTCCAGTTTGGCTCATCATCGTCTACATTATGACCTTCCTCAGCTATGCCGATAGAAGTGATATATGCTGGCTCTGAATAGTTTGCTTCTGTGGAGCAGTATATTGTGTTGTTTAATGATATGGTTTTTGTGCTATCGACTGTATTAATTACAGCATCAAAAGTCATTTCCGGTATTTTTCCGTCAGGGTCTTTTGCGTGTGCTTCTTTTTCATGCTCTATAAGTATGTCTATATACTCTTCTAAAGAGTCTGCCACACATACTGAAAATTCTATGGGCTCATTAAGCCACTCTTTTTCTGTACCAAAAGCTTCTTCGTATAAATCTTTTTGCAAAGTATCATACTTAGAGTTAGTAAAAAACAGTAACTCTTCAGATTTCATTTTTATATGCTCTTTGGAAAAGATTTCAAAGGCACAAGTGTCTTCATCGTCTATCCAAATTTCACCTGAAGTGTTTTTAATAGCTTGGTCTAAACCATAGTCTACATCTAACTCTTCTTCAAATTTTTCTCTAATGAATTCGTAGATTTCATCTTCTGCTATTTCACAGAGATATGTATCTATATCTTCAATATCATAAAGATCTCTCATCTCTTTTTTAAATGCTTCTGTAAGCATCTCATCAGACATGGTGATTTGTTTTATGAATTCTTCTTTTATGTCATATGCTGTGTCACTATTATGTGACCATATTTCATCCCAAACTTGTTCTCGTCCTGCGAGTCCATCTTCTAGGATTTTCTGTACTGACTCCTCGCCTAGTCCTTCACCGTTCCAGTAAATTTCCAAGTCCGATGCCGTACACTCTTTTTGTATTTCCCAAAGTCCTTTTTTTGTAAAAATAGACTCTTGTTCTATACTTTTCCACCATCTTAGAAAATTTCTAACATGGTCCATTGTTATTTCATTGTAATTCATATTTTGTCCTTGTGACTATTAAAAGCACAGAACTCCCCTTAAGGAGTTCATGGCTTGTGTGCCGAACTCCTTAAAGGAGAAACATTGTTTTACACGATAAAGAATAGATTAATTAGATTTTCATGCTGCCTCTTTGTTGCACTCGACATACACGCCTCTTGCTTCAAGAAGGTTTCTGAAATACTTCCAGCCATTCTCTCTTTTTTCCATTACATAGGCTGCAGTGTTTTGCACATACCAGCAAATACCAGCATCATCTAACTGTGTAGCCCAAAATGAATTTTCATCAAACTTACTCTTTGTTTTTACATCATCGCCATGATTCTTATTCCATATATAGAGCATAAAGCCCTGCAGTAGCATAAATTGATCTGGCGTGATCTTATAGTTTTTATTACTCATCTTTGGCTCCTAAAATCTAGGTTGGTAGCTTAATGCTTCCAAGACTGATTTTTTACCAATTTGTTTAAGAAGCGTTGGCTTCTTTTTACTGTTGTGCATATCAATATGTTCAATAGTATTAGCAATACTCAAGGTGTTGCTCTTTACAAAGTCGGGAAACCTTTTGGCTGCTTGCTTCAATAAAGCATCAGCTTCAGATGATATATCTAAAACTTCTGAGACATCGAGGTCTATCGTTTCATTCATTTGTTTTTCAAGTTCTTTATATGTCTTTTGGTATTCGTCCAAATCAATATTGTGAATATCCAAAGACATATGATATTTTTCTTCGTGAAAGTGTCTTCTGTTCCTGTCTGCGTACATTCCTGCCAAATCTCTATCTCTAGAGCATGTACATACATGATGATGTGATTTTATTAGGCCGCAGCGACAAGGAAGCACATGCAAGAACTGTATCTCTTCTTTGTTTCGGTAACTTTTCCATCCACGATAATGCTCAGGGAGCACACCATAAGGGGAAGAAACCATAATTTTAAGTCCAGCAGCTTTTGTAATCATTTCTACTCTTAGCAAAATATTGTGTCCGCTAAATGTTTCCATTACGCAACCTCTTTTTTAGAACTCAATTCATCTATCCACGATGAGACAAGACCATAGGCCTGATCTGCATAACGTGCATACTTCCAAAGTGAATTGGGTGACGCTTTGAGTTTGTTCACAAAAATTGTTGCTATATCTGGGGCAATTTTATTTTGTTCAAGAGAGCATGCACCCATTAGGTACGAGGAGCCAATCAACTTGACCAACTCTTCTTCTGGATACTCCAACTCTCTTTCTAATCTAGACGCGTGCTTCGTAGCTTCAATGACCACTTTAAAAAAAGCTTCCGCCTCAAAGTTTCCATTTGCTTCAAAAATTACATCATCCTCTTCTCTATAAAATATAGTTTTTCCATTTTCAAGTCTAATATTGTGACTTACTGCTTCATGAATAGCCATAGGCTGCTCGGGTGCAGGAATAATATCGTCATCAACAAGGCTTGTTTGCTCATAATTGAATACGTGGTAATGTTTTAAAACCATTTTTTTACTTGCAAATATCACGGAGGTGACACCTTTTTTAGCAAGAACTTCAGCTTTCGCTTCTTCAATAGTCTTTTTTCTACTCCAGATAATTGTCTCTTTCCCGTCCTTTATGGCTTTTACCGCGTAAGAATCTTGAAAAAAGAAAACCGGCGTAGCTTTTTCGCCTTTTGTTACTTTTCCTTTTAAGGCACCTATTTGTTTCATCGTCAACCATTTGTTTGATTGATGCTGTTTTTGTGCTGCATAATAAGAGAGGATGAGTTTATTCAACCCTGTATATCCTTTTTTGGTGTTTGCATTAATTGGTGCAAGACGACCAAAATTAAATGGATTACTCCCGTTTTCAAGCTGTGCAACAAATATTGCTACAATTTCTGAAAAAAGTTCATTGGCTCTATTCTGTGGTTTTTTATTGGTTTGGTTTGACATGTTGTTCTCCTATGTCTATTAAAGGCACAAAAGTATCCCACAAGGGATAGTTTTGATACCTATTGGTATAAAACTTCCCTTATGGGGAGTCAAGCTATAAATTGCGCATGCGCAATTATTGTAGTTTTTTTAATAATATTCCCATGAGAGCTACAGCCCTATATGAAACAGTTTCTTTATCTTTTCCAACACGATATGCCGTAAGGACGACACATTCAAAAAGTGATATTTTTTCAAAATAAACAACAATATCATCACTGGTCCTAAAACCAACTCTTTCGTTTACTAAGGTGCTTTTAGCACGTTTTTGAATTTCTCTCATTGGAGAAAAATTATTAATGCCACGCAAAAAGAACTTAACAAATGTTAAAGGTGGTATTGTGATTTTTATATCATTCATAATGTTGCAGAATAATTCTACACAGATCAGAAGGGGATATGGTGTTACTTACTTGGGTATATGGTATGTTTTGTTTATGAAACATCTTTACGATTTCACAATCAACCACAATACTTTCTTGTAGAGTATGCACCCTCCCCTCTTTTTGAAAATCTTTTCTGTCTCTAGTGAGAAGAATATTTAATTCCTGAACAGGATTGTTTTTTTTGTGTTCAGCTATCAGTTTTTCTACTTCGTTCAAGTAGGATTTTTTTCCGTAAATCAATCCTAGCTCTAAAGGTGAATCTGTGACTACAAAGTCACATTTACCTAAGGGAGCAAGTAGGGCGATTTGCCCTTTTGTTACTGTTGGTTGATGGTCCAACATGCTGTATTGTTCTTGCCATACAAGTTGTTTGGCATACTCTCCAACATACTCAACGCTTTCGCGGGGACCAATCTGAATAGATAATTCACCTGAAACCCTTAAGGCACAAACTGATTTTCCGATTCCTGGACCTCCCCATATTTTTACTATTTTACTCATCATATCCTCCTAAGACATGTTTGCACGATGTGCATGAATGGCTATTGCCATAGGTGTAAGCGATTTCTCGCAGTAGTATCTTGTTTGGTTATATAGATAGTACTCATGTGTAGTTTCA
>Ga0256829_1001078_pt1 | contig 23627 bp, 27 predicted proteins | sample 131447metaG_FD_185979 | JGI IMG/M metagenome (GOLD analysis project Ga0256829, IMG submission 185979) | Hydrothermal vent microbial communities from Lau Basin, Pacific Ocean - 131-447 | ecosystem: Environmental > Aquatic > Marine > Hydrothermal vents | place: Pacific Ocean: Lau Basin | collected...
TCTTTTGCCATGGCGTCAACAGTTTCTTGGGGATGCTGTGCGTATGAGGCGGGTGTAAGGCGTAAAAAGAAAAGAGCCAGCCATGGGCGGCTGGCTCTTTTGGGTGGTTTAGGGTTTATTATTCGGCTTGGGCGGCCTCAAGGTTTATGTCGAGTGTGACCTCATCGCCGACTGCGGGCAGGGCATAGTTAATCCCAAAGTCAGAGCGTTTAAGCGTGCCAGAGGCGGTGAAGCCGACTGTTTTTGCTTGCGAGAAGGCATTAACGCCGCCTTTGTTAAAGGTTACGTCGAGGTCAACAGGGCGGGTTTGCCCCAGCATTGTCAGGTCACCAGTGACGATGCCTGTGTTTTCGCCTGTAACCTTGATTTTTGTGCTGTTAAATGTGATTTCTGGGTAGTTTTCAGCATTGAAAAAATCGGCTGAATGCAAGTGCGCGTTAAATTTGTCGTCATCACCATCGATGTTTGCCGATTTAAGGGTGATATTGATTTTGCTTTTTTCTGGGTGGTCTTCGTCAAATTGCAATGTGCCTTGTGGTTGTAGGGCTTCGAGAACCATGGTTGAAAAGCCAAGGTGCGAAACGCGCAGCAAGATGTTTGTATGGGATGCGTCCACAGTATATGTTTCTGCGGCCTGCGCCATGTTGGCACCGCTAAATCCTGCGAGGATAAGCGCGGCAGTGAGTAGTTGTTTTTTCATTGTTTTTTCTCCTTGTTAAATGAAAGTTGATTATGCGGGGACATCAATCAGAATGATTTCTGCGGTGTTTGTTGCCTTGATAGTGACTGTGTCTTGGTGCGTGATTTCGATGCCATCACCTTGCGCGGCTGCATGTCCATCGATGTAGGCGCCTCCTTTTGAGATAAGGATGTAGGCTTGATCCTTGATGGGGTGCGTGATGGTTTGCCCCGCGGCGAGTGTTCCGCCATATATGGCCGCGTCTTGGTGTATGAACAGGGCGCCTTTGTCTTGATCTTCTACGCGCCCCGATACAAGCAGGGGAAGTGCATCTTGCGCGATTTGCGCGTTAAAATTTGCCATGTCCCAGCGCGGGGTTACATCTTTTTTGTTGGGTTTGATCCAAATTTGGAACAGTGTTGTCGTCTCGCTTTCGAGGTTAAATTCAGAATGGTAAATGCCGCTGCCTGCGCTCATGACCTGAACGTCTCCGGCCGCGGTTCTGCCGGTGTTGCCCTTAGAGTCTTGATGCGTGATGGCGCCAGAGCGCACAAATGTGATGATCTCCATATTTTCGTGGCGATGCATGTCAAAGCCAGCGCCAGCCTTGATGCTGTCGTCATTGATGACGCGCAACTGCCCGAAATGCATGCGCTTTTTATTAAAGTAATTTGCGAAGCTGAAATGGTAATGCGTATCCAGCCAGCCATGATTGGCGTGTCCAAGTGTTGAGAGGGGGTAGATGTTGATCATGGCTGGCTCCTTGGGGGTATTGCGCTGAACTTATGCAAGTGCAGGGATTTTTGTGCGTGCCTTGGCGATTTCTTTTTCGGTGGCGTCTGGCGCAAGATTTACACCTTCTGCGCGAATGATCTGGACGGCATTACCTGTTAGGCCAAAGAGGCCAAAGACACTTTGTAAGTGTTTTTCCTGATGGTCGAGGTGCTCGGTTTCTGGGCCATAGGCACTGCCCCGAGAAGAGGCGATGACAATTTTTTTGTCTGTGATCAGGCCTTGAGGGCCGTTTTCAGTGTATTTAAATGTTGTGCCTGCCACAGAAATGCGGTCGACCCATGCCTTAAGCTGCGCTGGGATGCCGAAATTATACATTGGTGTGCCGATGACAATGATGTCGGCTTCAAGAAAGTCATTGAGCGTTTTTTCGGCGATGGCTTGTTCGGTTTTATCTGTGAAAGATGCGCTGGACAGGAATGGAATAGGGTTCTTGTTAAGATCGTATACGGTAATCTGTGCGCTGGGGTTTTCGTTGATGTAATGATCGACGATATCTTGTGATAACTGTCTGGTGACGGATTTGTCGCCCATGATACTGGCGTTAATATGTAAGAGTTTCATAATCGTAATCCCTTTTGTTTGGCGTTTGTGATGTGCCTATACGATTATTCTATAAATATCCTTTATGTTTTGATAATATCCATATTTGGAAAATGATTGTTTCCTTTTGGTTTATAATGAGGGTGCTTTGGACTATTTATCGCGATTACATGTTTTTATAGAGGTTGCACGTTTTGAGAGCTTTGCCGGTGCGGGGCGGGAGCTTGGCATTTCGACATCTGCGGTGTCGAAGCATATTCAAAATCTTGAGCATTCTTTGAAGGTAAAGCTTTTTCACCGGACAACGCGCCGTGTGTCTTTGACCGAGGAAGGGGCGCTGTTTTATGAGCGCACGCGCCATGCGCTGGATGATATCGAAGAAGCCAAAGAACAATTGCATGATATGAAGGCCAAACCATATGGCACGATTAAGGTCAGCGTGCCTGCGTCTTTCGGCACGACGCATCTAAAAACGCCTTTGGCATCGTTTGCGGCGCAATATCCCGAGGTTGTTTTGGATGTGTCATTTGATGACCGCATGGTGAATGTGGCCGAGGAAGGGTTTGATTTGGTGATCAGGATTGGCGCGCTGAAGGATTCCAGTTTAATCGCGCGTAAGCTCATTGATGCACCTATTGTGCTGTGCGCTAGTCCGGATTATTTGGCGCGCTGCGGCACGCCGCACGTGCCCGATGATTTGTCTAAGCATAGTGTTGTGGCCTATACGCGTCACAAAGGCGCACATGAATGGCATTATCGTTGTCTTGATGATGGGGAAGATGGGGTTGTCGCGCTAAGCAGCCGGTTAAAGGCAGACTCCGCGGCAATGATGCTGGAGGCGGGCTTGCAGGGGTTAGGGCTGGTGATTATGCCGACCTTTTTTGTGCAAAATGATATTGCATCAGGGCGCTTGGTTACGGTTTTAGATGCCTATGAAACGTGGCCGCCGCGCAGTGTTTACGCGGTTTTTCCGCCCAACCGGTATTTATCAACGCGCGTTCGTTTGTTAATTGAGCATTTAGACGCATATTGCCAGAGCATCACGCAATAAGCGCGCGTGTAATTTGATGTGTGCGTTTGTATGATTAGCCTGCGGTCTTCGTGTAAGTCTTGCAGGCAGATTTTCCTTGTATTACCGTTATAAGAGGGGTTTTATGCTTGGAATTTCTGACGTATAGTAACCAAAATTACAGGCCAGATGTGGCCGCGATGCAAGACAAAATAGGATTTTTCGATAATGGATGACATGCAAATTGCGCGTTCGCACATGGTAGATTGCCAGATTAGAACAAATGGTGTGATTGACAATAAAGTCTTGGATGCTTTTGAAGCTGTTCCTCGCGAGAAGTTTGTTCCTGCGAATAAGGCGGCGGTAGCCTATACGGATAAGCCTTTGGATCTTGGTTCTGGACGTTATTTGATGGATCCTATGACGCATGCGCGCATGGTTCAGGCGCTGGCGTTGAAGCCCTCGGATGTTTTGCTGGATGTAGGCACTGGGTGTGGTTATGCAGCCGCGATTGCGTCGGGATTGGTGACGACTGTTCTTAGTCTTGGTACGCGCCAGGCTGAACAGGATAAAGTTGATGCGACGTTAAATGGCGTCGATATTCACAATGTGGTGTTTGTAAAAGGTAAATTGGCGTTGGGGCTGCCGGATCAGGCGCCGTTTGATGCGGTTTTCCTAAGCGGCGCTGTTGCGCAGATGCCAGATAACTTGTTGGATCAGCTTGGTCTTGGTGGTCGCGCGGTGGCTGTTGTTCGTCCTGATGAGAAATCTGTTGGTCAGGTTACGTTATTTGTCAAAGATGAAACTGGTCATGTGTCTTCGCGCGTGCTTTTCGAATCATCTTTGCCATATCTTGCAGGCTTTGAGCCCAAGGAAGCGTTTGTTTTTTAAAAAAAGCGTAACTCATGTGGATAGGGTGACTTTATCCGCATAAAGCCTCTTTTCAAAACGACTTTTATAGAACACAGTGGATGTTAATGTGTCATAGCTTTTTTTGTGGCTATGGCGGTTCATTACGTAATTATTGACATTATAGGGCTGCAAATTAATGGCTGAGGATCAGGAAAACGAACCTTCAATCGAAGAAATTTTAGATTCTATTCGTCAGATTATTTCTGATGACGAGGAAGAAGAGTCTGTGGAAGGTGCTGATGCTCAGGTTGAAGTAGAAGAGCCTCTACCAGTTGAAGAGCCTGAGCCAGAACCAGAACCAGAACCTGTTGAAGAAGTTGTAGCGCCTGAACCTGAGCCTGAAGAAGAGATTGTCGAAGACAGTTTTGCAGACGTTTTAGCTGAAGAAAACGCAAATGCAGAAGATGACATGGAAATTGGCTTTGACGAGGTTTCTTTTGATGAGGCGCCAGCCGAAGAAGAAGACGATGTTCTTGATCTAACACAAGTTGTTGAAGACGAGGTTCAGCCAGAACCTGTTGAAGACGAGGTTGAGCCAGAACCTGAGTCTGAGCCAGAAGAAGAAGTGTCTTTCGTCGCGCCCGAGCCTGAGCCAGCCGTCAATGAAGTTTCAAGCGCAATTGATAATGTGTTGTCGCAGCAAGCCGAAGAAGTGGCCTTTGGCGCCTTTACTGAGCTTGCGAAAAAAGCGGCAGTTGACCGCAGTGGCACTGTGTCGGTTGAGGATATCGTGCGCGAGGAAATTCGCCCGATTTTGCGGACATGGGTTGATGATCATTTGCCCAAGATTGTCGAGCGTTTATTGCAAGAAGAATTAGATAAGATTGCAAAGCGTGCAATGGAGGATTAGGGCTTGCTCAAAGCGCTAAAATCCTTATGATCTTCGCGAACCTTAATAATTATATCGGTGCGTGAGATGACAAAAAATTCCTTAGATAACGGCTTTAATCCCAAAGATGATGAGGCTCGCCTTTATGAAGGGTGGGAAACCTCTGGTGCCTTTACGCCTGATGTGGCGCAGGAAGGTAATCCTTTTACGATTATGATGCCGCCGCCTAATGTTACGGGCTCTTTGCATATGGGGCACGCGCTGAACACGACGTTACAGGACATTATGATCCGCTATCACCGTATGAAGGGTGATAATACGCTGTGGCAACCGGGAACCGACCATGCGGGCATTGCAACGCAAATGGTGGTCGAGCGTATGCTGGATAAAGAAGGGAAAAACCGCCGTGATATGGGGCGTGAGAAATTCCTTGAGCGCGTATGGGACTGGAAAGAGCAATCTGGCGGAACAATCGTTAATCAGATGCGCCGTTTGGGTGCAACCCCTGACTGGAGCCGTGAGCGCTTTACGATGGATGAGGGGCTTTCGAAGGCCGTGCGTAAGGTTTTTGTGCAGCTGTACAAAGAAAAATTGATCTATAAAGATCAGCGTCTTGTGAACTGGGACCCTAAATTAAAGACGGCGATTTCCGATCTTGAGGTCGAGCAAAAAGAGCAAAAAGGCCACATGTGGCATATTCGCTATCCAGTTGAGGGGGAAGTTGAAACCTTTATTACGGTTGCGACAACGCGCCCAGAAACATTGCTGGGTGATACGGCGGTTGCGGTTCACCCTGAAGATGAGCGCTATAAAGATTTGATCGGCAAAAGCGTTGCTGTGCCGTTGACCGAGCGCCTCGTACCGATTGTTGCAGATGATTACGCCGATCCCGAGCAAGGCAGCGGCGCTGTGAAAATTACACCTGCCCATGATTTCAATGACTTTGAGGTTGGTAAGCGTCATGACCTGCCGATGATTAATGTGCTGGATATTCATGGCTGTATGAATGAAAACTGCCCAGAAGAATATCGCGGCATGGATCGCTTTGAGGCGCGCAAGAAAATCTTGGCCGAGCTTGAGGATTTAGACTTGCTGGTTGAGGTTGAGGATATCAAGCATAGCGTGCCTTATGGTGACCGATCTGGCGTCGTGATTGAACCGTTTTTAACGGATCAATGGTATGTTGATACGCCGACATTGGCGAAGCCTGCGATCGAGGCTGTGCGCTCGGGTAAGACGACCTTCCATCCTAAACAGTACGAAAACATGTATTTTGACTGGCTGGAACATCAGTTGCCTTGGTGCATTTCACGTCAATTGTGGTGGGGGCATCAAATTCCGGCTTGGTATGGCCCTGATGGCGAGATTTTTGTCGCTGAAACTGAGGATGAAGCCTATAAGCAATCTGATGCGTTTTATGGTGAATCAGTGACGCTTAAGCGTGATGATGATGTTCTAGATACGTGGTTTTCATCGGCGCTTTGGCCGTTTTCGACATTGGGATGGCCTGATAAGACACCTGAATTAGATCGCTATTATCCCGGCAGTGTCCTTGTTACAGGGTTTGATATTATCACATTTTGGGTGTCGCGCATGATGATGATGGGGCTTCACTTTATGGATGAAGTGCCGTTTAAGGATATTTATATCCACGCCCTTGTGCGCGATTCTAAAGGGCAGAAAATGTCCAAGTCCAAGGGTAATGTGATGGATCCATTGGATTTGATTGATGAATATGGCGCAGATGCGCTGCGTTTTACGATGACTGCGATGGCGGCGCAGGGGCGTGATATTCGCCTATCGACGCAGCGCATTGAAGGGTATCGTAACTTTACGACCAAAATTTGGAACGCTGCGCGTTATGCGCAAATGAACGGATGTGTGCCTGTAAAAGGGTTTGATCCGCTGTCGGTCAGTAATGATGTGAACCAATGGATTGTTGCCGAGTTGAGCGCGACTAAGGCTGCTGTTGAAAAGGCGATCGATACGTACCGTTTTAATGAGGCAGCTAACGCCCTGTACCAGTTTGTGTGGAATACATATTGTGATTGGTATGTTGAATTTACCAAGCCTTTGCTGCAAGGCGATAGTGCGGATAAAACGGAAATTCAGCAAACAATGGCATGGGTTTTGGATCAGATTTTGATTTTGATGAACCCTGTGATGCCGTTTATTACAGAAGAGCTTTATGACCGCATCGCGGATCGCGAAGCGCGTTTGATTGACACGCAGTGGCCTGAGTATGGTTTGGGTGATGCTTATACGCCTGCCCATAATCGTGTGCAGTGGTTACAGACTTTAATCAGTGAAGTGCGATCGGTTCGTGCGGATATGAATGTTCCTGCGGGCGCGGTTATTCCGCTTTTGCTGAAGGATGCAGATAGCGGCATTGAGGAGTTGGTTTCTCAAAACGCCGAGATTATCGAGCGCCTTGCCCGCGTTAAGGATATTGCCTTTGTTGACGAGCCACCGAAAGGGGCGATTCAGGCGGTGATTGATAAGGCAACGTTGCTGTTGCCTGTTGCTGACAGTATTGACCTTGATAAAGAGCGCGAGCGCCTACGTAAGGAGCTTAAAAAGCTGGAAGGTGATATTAAGACCACGGATGCGAAGCTGGGTAATGAGAAGTTTGTTCAAAACGCGCCCGAGGCCGTCATTGCCGAGCAAAAAGAGCGCAAAGCCGTTGCCGAGCAAGCGCGTGATAAAATCACAGCTGCCCTTGCTCAGCTTGATATGGTGGGCTAATAGGCGCGCTCGTTATCTGACGTAAGGGTTTGGGTCGAAGACAGTGCCGTTACTAATTGGGCGGTACTCGCCGTCATGTTCGATAAGAACATCTTGGCCTGGCGTTGTTTGCACTGATCCGTCAATGTGTAATTTGCTAGCATAGCGATTATAGCTTCCGAACAGGTAGCTAACGTCATCGCGCTGCGTTAAGCGTGCTTTCCAGTTGCGTCCATTTACAAATGTCATGTGATTAAACCCTCTTATAAGATATGATTATTGTTATAGGGTAGGGTGTATAAAACGAAGTGTTTACAGAATCAATCTTTATTTATTTTGAGCTTTGAGCGCTTCGACTTCATCGATGAGTTTTTGCAATGTTTGTGCGTATGGATCATTAATTTCACGCGGCAGGCCGTATGCGCGCCCAAGGTCATCTTTTTTGCATTTAATTTCGCGTGCAGGGTTGCCGACGACGGTGCAATCATCGCTTACTGATTTTGTGACAACAGCGTTGGATCCTACCTTTGCGTTTTTACCTACTGTAATGTTGCCCAGAACTTGTGCGCCTGCGCCGATGACTGCGCCGTTTAAAAGTGTAGGGTGGCGTTTGCCAGTGTCGTCTGGCTGACCTTTCCCGCCGAGTGTCACGCCGTGATAAATTGTGATGTCGTCACCAAGGATTGCTGTTTGTCCAATTACGACGCCTGTCCCGTGATCAATAAATAGGCGTTTTCCAATCTGTGCGCCAGGGTGTATTTCAATGCCTGTCAGGATGCGACCAATATTGGCAAGTGTTCTGGCTAGTGCTTTTAGTTTAACGCGCCATAGGGCATGGCTGATGCGGTGCAGACACACAGCGTGAAAGCCGTTATAGGCAAAGACGACTTCGCAAAACGTAGGGCGCGCTGGGTCTCGCTCTTGTATGGATTTGATGAAGCTTGTCATGCTTTTTTCTTTGCCTCATGTGGCCTTTTATTTGCCGAGAAACCCTTTTTTAGATTTGTTTTTCTTGGCGGCTTCTTTTTCCTCGCCGTGTGGCGGGGTGATGATGCCGGCTGACACAACCAGTTTGATGCCTTCTTCGACAGTCATGTCCAAGAATTTTAGTTCTTTTCGCGGGATGAAAAGGAGGAATCCTGATGTGGGGTTCGGGGTTGTTGGCAAGAAGACGTTGACGGTTTCGTTGCTGACGCGCTCTTGGATTTCGCCTTTGGATGTGCCTGTGACAAAGCCCACAGACCACACGCCTTTGCGCGGATACTCCAGCATCACGACCTCACGGAAGGCTTGTGATTGCGTTGTGGTGATTGTTTCGAAAATTTGTTTGATTGTGCCGTAGAGATTGCGAATGACAGGAATGCGGTCAAGGATATATTCGCCGATACGGATTAAAAACTTACCCATGATGTTGGAGGCGAGAAAGCCGATTACAACGAAGCTGACAAAGGCGATGAGGACACCTACGCCTGGGATTGTGAAGTTTTCGTATACAAAAAGGGTATCGTATGTTGTGGGCATCAATTCGCGGACTTTGCCGTCGATGGCCGAGAAAAAGACGTATGCCAAATACAGAGTGATGGTCACTGGCGCGGTGACAAAAACGCCAGTAAGGAAATATGCGCGCAAGCGTGCGGTTAGGCTGCGCGGTTGAGCAGGCGCCACGATCATATGTTCGTCGTTGTTGTGTGTTTCCGATGATTGCGCGGTGTCAGACGTTTCTTGGTTGTTTGTGCTCATTTACGGGCCCTTAAAAATGATAATTATCTTGGCAGCATTGTCTTTGCACTCTATATGTATTGTATGAAAAAGCAAGACCAGACCACTTTTGATATTGTTGTAATTGGCGGCGGCCCTGCGGGCTTAGCCTTTGCTAAGGCTGTGTCAGGGCAGGGGCTTTCGATCGCGATTGTTGAGCCTGCTCCGCGCGCGGCGCTTGAAAAACCGTCGTATGATGGGCGGGAAATTGCGCTGACGCATTTTTCTAAAAAGACCATGAGCGAGCTTGGCTTTTTTGATCATATCACCGCAGATCAGGTGTCTATGATTAAAAAGGCGCATGTTGTGAATGGGGATTCACCTTATGCCCTGAAATTTGATCACCGTGAGGCAGGCGAAGAAACGCTGGGCTATATGGTGTCGAACCAGAATATTCGCCGCAGTTCTTTTGCGGCGGTGCAAGGCGCAGATGATATTACCTTGCTGGATGAGCGCCGCGTGGATGATTTGACGAGTGATGCGTCTGGCGCGCGCGTGACACTTGACGACGGACAGGTGCTTTGTGCGCGCCTTGTCGTCGGTGCGGATGGCCGTTTTTCACAGTCACGCCGCAAGATGGGCATTGCCTGCGATATGCTGGAGTGGGGGCGAACATGCCTTGTCGGCGTGATGGAGCATGACGGCGCGCATGATGATACGGCCTATGAATGTTTTCATTATGATCGTACGCTGGCGGTTTTACCGCTGAATAATGGATTGGTATCCGTGGTCATTACGTTGCCGTCCGAAGAGGCGCAAGAGGTTTTGGATATGGATCCTGCTGCGTTTGCGGCGGATATTGAGGCGCGCTTTGAAGGGCGCGTTGGTGCAATGCGTTTGACACAAACACTGCATGCTTATCCGCTGGTGTGTAATTACGCCAAGAGCTTTTACGCGCCGCGTTTTGCATTGCTAGGTGATGCGGCCGTTGGTATGCATCCCGTGACGGCGCATGGATATAATTTGGGGTTGCGCGGTGCGCATACTTTGGCGCAAGAGGTTATTAAAATGGCGCGCACAGGCGGCGATATTGGATCGTCATTGCCGCTGCGTCATTATAACCGCGCGCACAATATTATTTGTAAGCCGATTTATTTGGGAACAAATACGGTTGTGAAGCTGTATACCGATCAGCGCAAGCCAGCCAAAATCGCACGTAAGACATTATTGCATTTAGGTAATGTACTGAAACCTGCGCGTGATATGATTACGCGTCAGTTGACGGAAAGCCACGTTGCTTAACAGCGGCGGGCTTGTCCTACCACTCGTAGCCTAGTTTTAAGCTGTATTTTGTGTCGCTTTCAGACACGCCAGGTTCGGCGCTTTGGTCGATGTCGTGTTCGATGTCAATTGAAGCAACCAGTTTGTCACGCAAAGGAATTCGCGCGCCTGTGTGGCTGTCGAAGACGAAGTCGCCAGTTTCGTTTGCTGGCGCAAGCCATGTGTGATTGTGATACAGCACAGCCATGTCATTCTTCAAATGCTTCTCCAGATCGAATTTCCAATTGTAGCTGAGCGCTTTTTCCGTTTCATCGCCTGTGACGATTTTTGTTTCCTCGATCAAATAACTTGGGCCAAGTGAATAGCTGACCTTAAGGGATTCTGTATCGAAAAGCTGATGACCAAGGCCGACGCCGATGACTGAGCGTAGGTCAACGCCTGCGATATCGTCATTTTCAATGCGGCCGTTGTAATTGATAAAGAGTTTCTCATCAATAAAATCATCGAAGTATGTTGAAAATCCTTTTTCATCAACTGTTTCGATGTCGTTGTCGTCTTCATATTTATAATATGCGCTAAACCCTAGGCGGTCTTTGTTTTCCCAGATTGCTTTGGTTGTCGCGTCTAGATCCACGCGTTTATTCTCGCCATTGCCTTTTTTGAAGCTTGTGCCGATATTCGCAAGGCCAGACCAATCAGCCTGCCATAGGTTAAATGGCGGTGGCGCGGCGCTGATGACTTTGATTTCGGGGGCTATATCCATGCTGAGCGCTTCTTTTTTGGATATTTTTTGCTCAGGCTGCGCCGTTTCTTGCGCTTGATTAAGTTCTTCTATTGTCGGCAGTTGTGGCTGACCGAAAAGTTCTGGCATAGCTTCGCGCACTGGAACGGGTTTTGGCGGTATGTAACTGCTTGCTGCGGTAGGGGCAGTAGGCGCAGCAGGTTCAGCGACTGGCGCAGATGCAGCGCTGGCCGATTTGTAGGGTTGCAGCGTTTCTCTCGGCATTGTTTCGATTTGATCAAGAAGGCTGAAATTGATTTCAACGCTGGGTGACATGGGCGCAGATGGATCAAAGCTTTGTGCGCTGGCAGGTGCGATGAAAAGACATAGTGATGTCGCAAGAGATAGACGTTTAAGCATTATTTTTAAATCTTATGATCTGAAATGTGATGGGCGGAACCGCCCCAGTGATTATTTTCATGCCTATTGAATCACGAAACAGGTTGTCTGGCAAGGGTTGTGGGCGGACTTTCCAGTGGTTTTACGAAAAATTAATATCTTCGTGTCACAGTGATGGTTCGAAAAGCATACATACATACCAGAATAGGGGATGAATAAAGATTATGAGTAAGCCAATTGAAGTGACATCAGCGGAAGCATTTTTGCTGGATGAAGAGAACAGCGATCTGTTAGAAACACTCGTTGATTATGTGCGTGATTTTGAGGCAGGTACTCTTCCCGAGAATGAATATGATGCGACATTGCCTATTCAATATGTGATTGGTCAATTAAATAACCGCGGTTTTGAAGGTATTGTCGGTAATGTGATTGGGCCAGGTGGGGATGTGCTGTTTCGCCATGCTTTGACCAATGATGATGTGGATAGCTCTGCGTTCCCAGATATTCGATTGGATGTACTGAATGACCTACATGAGGCCGGGGCAGATGCGAAGTTTGAATATAAAGAGCCTCAACACGATCGTCAGGCTGCGCCTGTGTCAGGATTTACGCCAGGCGTTGGTTAAACTGAGCGATTGATATATCTGGTGAAATAGGCAAGGGCGGGCGTGTATATCCGCCCTTTATTTATGGTTGGTTGCTTGCCTGCGTTTTGAAAATCGCGTAAAAACGGGATTATGAAGAATATATTTCGTTTTGTGTTGTGTGGTCTTGCGCTGACGGGGGGCTTTGCCTCTCAGGTGCGGGCTGACTTTGTAACGGCGATGGCCATGCATGGGCAGGCCAAGTATCAAAAGGGGTTTAAGCATTTTGACTATGTGAACCCTGATGCGCCAAAGGGCGGCGTTTTGAAGCTGGCCGGGGCAGAGACGTTTGACACATTTAATGCCTATACGACCAAGGGCATCGCGGCGGCAGGCTTGAACTTGCTGTATGTCAGTTTGCTTGAGAAAAGCCAGGACGAGGCCTTTGCCATGTATCAGGCACTGGCGGAGAGCTTTGAGGTCGCAGATGATCGCAGTGCCATTACCTTTAAGTTACGACAAGACGCCATGTGGAGCGATGGGAAGCCTATCACTGCAGATGATGTTGTTTGGACATTTAACACGCTTATCAGTGAGGGGATTCCAGCATACCGCGCATATTACGCGCATGTCGCGGGGGTTGAGGCGCTGGATGAGCGCACTGTGAAATTTACCTTTGATGTGACAGGCAATGCCGAGCTTCCCTTGATTGTAGGGGAATTGACCATCTTGCCAAAGCATTATTGGGCGGATAAAGACTTTACCGCAACGACACTGGAAAAACCTGTGACAAGCGGCCCATACCGCATTGGTGACTTTACGCAGGGGCGCACGATTACGTATGAACGCGTCGCAGATTGGTGGGGCGCGGATTTACCCGTTTATAAAGGGCGCTATAACTTTGATGAAATTGTGTACGAGTATTACCGCGATCAGGATGTTTCTTTGCAGGCCTTTTTCAGTGGTGAATTTGATTTCCGCCAAGAATATACCGCGAAATTATGGGCGACAGGTTATGACGTTCCTGCGGTGAAAAAAGGCAATATCGTTAAGAAGTTGATTGATAATGATTTGCCGCAAGGCATGCAGGGCTTTGTATTGAATTTGCGCCGTCCCATTTTCCAAGATAAAGCCGTGCGTAAGGCGATGAATTATGCCTTTGATTTTGAATGGTCGAATAAGCAATTTGCCTATGATGCGTATACGCGATCGCGCAGTTATTTTTCAAATTCTGAAATGGAATCAACGGGCTTGCCCGAAGGGCGCGAGCTTGAAATCCTACAGCCTTTCCGCGATCAATTGCCTGCGGCGGTCTTTACGCAGGCCTTTGAGGTTCCTGCGTCAGATGGTACGGGCAAAAACCGCAGCAATTTGCGCGTGGCGGCGTTGCTGTTGGATGAGGCAGGTTATGTCGTCGGAGATGATGGCATTCGCGTTCACCGTGAAACGGGCGAGCGTTTAAGCTTTGAATTTCTGGTTGCCAATACAAATGCCGCGTTCGAGCGATGGTTCGGCCCGTATAAGAAAAATTTGCAGCGCATCGGCATTGAAGGCAACATGAAAATTGTTGATGCATCCCAATATGTGAACCGCATTATTGCCTTTGATTACGATATGATTGTGCAAAATTGGGGGCAGTCACTTTCACCCGGTAACGAACAGCGCGAATATTGGGGATCTGATCGCGCCGAGGCAAGCGGGTCGCGCAATTACATTGGGCTGAAAGATCCGGTTGTGGATGCGCTGATCGAGGAGATTGTATCTGCGCCAACGCGCGAAGAATTGGTGGTGCGTTGCCGTGCGCTTGACCGCGTGTTGCAACATGGTTGGTATGTTGTGCCAAACTGGCATATCCCGGCGTGGCGCATTGCGTATTGGGATAAATTTGAAATGCCAGCGCAGCAAGCGCCATATGATTTGGGCATTGTTGATACGTGGTGGGCGAAATAAAGATGTCAAAAATTGCGATTATTATTCCGGCCCGTTATGGCTCGACGCGTTTTCCTGGTAAGCCACTTGCGATGATTGCGGGGCGTTCGATGATGGGGCGTGTGGTTGATTTAGCGCGTTTGGTCGCGCAAGAATATGAGGATGTTGCTGTTTATGTGACAACCGAAGATCAGCGCATTGCCGATCACGCCGCCGAAATTGACGTGCCATGCCTAATGACAGGGGAGTGCGCAACAGGATCGGACCGTGTCCTTGCTGCGGCTAAGCAATTGGATCACACGCCAGACTTTATTTTGAATTTACAAGGCGATGCGCCGCTGACCCCGCCGCAGGCGCTGCAGGCGATGGTTGCTGCCTTTTTGAATGATCCGCAGGTGAGCGTTGTAACGCCAGTCCACCGCCTTAGTTGGGATGGGCTTGATCGCCTGCGCGAGAATAAAAAGACGACGCCGTTTTCTGGGACAACGGTTGTGCGCCGTCCAGATGGTAGTGCGGTTTGGTTTTCGAAGAATATTTTGCCTGCTATCCGTAAAGAAGACCGCACGATTGAGGTTTCACCCGTTTATCAGCATATGGGGCTTTACGGGTATAGTTACGCCGCGCTGGAGAAATTCTGCGGATGGCCAGAAGGGCATTATGAGGCGCTAGAGGGGCTGGAGCAGTTGCGCTTTTTAGAAAATGGCGTTGCCATACAAACCGTCGAGATTGCGGTCGATCACTTGCATTCGGGCATTGACTCGCCCGAGGATCTGGCGCGCGCTGAGGCGTTTTTATCGTCTTAATCTTGGCGCATTAACATCATATAAATATAAGGATAAGCAATATGGATCATTTGTGGGCGCAGGTTGATACTTATTTCGAAGGCAGCTTTGTTGCAGAGCCTGAGGCGCTGCGCCGTGTTTATTTGGCCGCGCGCGAGGCAAAGTTGCCTGAGATCGCCGTGTCGCCAGCGCAGGGAAAATTCCTTGGTATGATGGTCGGTATTAGTGGTGCGCGCCGCATCTTAGAGGTCGGTACGCTTGGCGGGTATAGCACCCTATGGATGGGGCAAGCTTTGCCTGAGGGTGGGGAGCTTGTGACGCTTGAGCATAATCCGGTGTGTGCTGGCGTTGCGCGCGCGAATTTTGCGCATGCTGGGCTGGCGGATAAAATTACTTTGCGCTATGGCGAGGCGCTGGATTCTTTTAAAGCCTTGGTTGGTGAAAAGGTCGCGCCGTTTGATTTTGTTTTCCTTGATGCCAATAAAAATGATTATCCTGTTTATCTGGAATGGATTTTACGCCTGTCTAAACCGGGGACATTAATTATTGCGGATAATGTCGTGCGTGATGGGCAGGTTGCTGATTCGCAAAGTGATGACAGGAGTGTTCAAGGTTTGCGTGCATTCCATGATATGGTCGGAGCGCACAAAAAATTAGATGCAACGGCCTTGCAAACCGTTGGAATTAAAGGATATGATGGGTTTTCTTTGATCAAAGTTCTTTCCTAAAAAATGCTGCACTTGCGAAATATAATTTCTTATATTGCGGTGCAGTGTGCATAAAAGTTGCTGTATCTTGATTTTTTGTGCTAGGGTGCGCTTGTCTTTAACGCAAACCCAAGGTGAAGGTTATGAAAGCTTATTCGACTGGCTCAGGATCTGTAATGTTTATTCCCGATACGATTGATCGCAAAGAAGAGGTTGCTGCGCCCGCAAGCGCGGCCGAGCCACCAAAAAATACGCTGATGGCCAAGACGCCGATGTCTTATCGTTCCCTTGCTGGGGCGCCTTCACGGGTTCATGTGCCGCTTGCCGATAGTCTCGCGCAATCTATGCAGCAAAAGCAGGCATAGAGGTCTTTATTTTTTCTGATATCTAACTTTAGGCTCGCTGCGATTTATCATCGTAGCGGGTCTTTTTTTGTTGTGGCTTGCGCGGTTTGGTTAAATCCATTAAAAGTGGCGATAAGGTTTCTAATAAATAGACAAAAAGGTTTGATAAGAATGGATATTTCAAAGATTTCTATCGGTAAAAACGCCCCTGACGAGGTGAATGTTATCGTTGAAAATACAATGGGCGCAGTGCCAGTAAAGTATGAAATGGATAAAGATTCAGGTGCGATTTTCGTTGATCGCTTTGTTCATACGGCGATGTTCTATCCTGGTAACTATGGTTTTGTTCCGCACACATTGGGCGGCGACGGCGACCCAGTTGATGTCTTGGTTTTGGGTGATTTGCCAATTATTCCTGGTGCGGTTATTCCTGTGCGTCCGGTTGGTGTTTTGATGATGGAAGATGACGGTGGTCAGGATGAGAAAATCGTTGCTGTGCCGACATCAAAAATGCATCCATCTTTCGAAGCTATTCAAGATGTAAACGACATCCCTGAGAGCAAGCGCGAACAGATCGAGCATTTCTTTACGCATTATAAAGACCTTGAGAAAAACAAATGGTCGAAGACACTGGGCTGGGAAGGCGCAGCAAAAGCAAAAGAATTGATCGCAGAAGGCATGAAAAACGACAAGTAAGTCGCGCCCTTTTTTCGGTAACAATTGAAAAGAAACCCCGCTGGATTGGCGGGGTTTTTTGTGTCTAGCTTTCTTCTTGTATGTTGTGCGCTAAGGAGAAGTGGGGCTGTTATCTATTTTTTGCGCTGGTGTAATGGTTGTCCTTTTTTTGAGTTCTTCAGGCGCTTGTACGGCGTAGCTTGTAAAGGCGTTTAGTGCATCATGGTTGTGTACGACTTGCTGGCCATCTTTCCATTCGCTGATAGGGGTGAATTCATTGTGACCTGATTGAAGGAGGATCGCCTCGTCAGCGGTTTGCGCTAGTTCTAGATGGCTTTGAGGTTGACTGTAGCGGGATATTGTACTGATGAGTTCGTCTGCGGAAATATAGTGCCCAGTATTACTGTTTCTCTCGTGTAATCTTTGTGCATTGATCTCTGGGGACGCTGTGACTCCAATTGAAATAAACTTGTGTGTTTTTTGCTGCTCTGACGCCCATACTGAGAGAGGGCCATCGCCTAGTTGCTCAAGAATGATCGATGATTTTAATTCTTTTGCCAGCGCAATAACCGCTTGGTCAAGTGCGGATGCTTCTGCGCGAATAATGCCAAAGTTGTTATTGTTATCTGAAAATTCAGGTAACTTGCTTTTGTAAAACTCAAAATCAGACACGATTTGATAGTTTGCGGCGTGCTTATAATGTTGGTAGGCTTGCTCTAATCCTGGGGCTGAATAAGAGGTTACTTCTTCTTGGCCTTTTTCTCGTTCCATGCGTTTTTGAAAAAATTCTTGCAATGTGGATTTTCCAGCAGCCATTGGTCCTGAAATGTATATCAGTAATGGTTTTTCAGGCGCTTCTGCTTTTAGGCCGTTTGCGACAATTTCTTGTAGGATTTGTTTGTGCAGTTCTCGTCGCTCAGGTGTGTCTACAACATTGTGTGTAGAGAGTGTGTCAAATTCCTCTCGTGATAAGTCGTGCGATGCGTTAAATGCACGCTCATAGCTTTCGTGCATATAGGCCTGGGTTCGTGCGCTGACCATATCTAAAATATGGTCTGGGATTGTGATCTGGTTTGCTTTGGTTGCACTAACGAAGTCGCTATTCATTTCAGGGTTCCTTATTTGGAATATTACTTTATATCGACGCTCTTTTTATGTCAACTTGTGTAGGGTGATTAAAAAAGTTAGTTTTGAAAGGGCTTTTGTCATATTTGCCCTTGTTTTTTGGTGGATAGGGGCATATAAAATCCGAAAAAATAACATTCTATTTATAGAGGAGATGGGTGTGTCAGACCGTCAAATAAAATCATTTACTACGCGCGAAGATCCTTTGCGTGAAATTGCCTTGGATATTGAGCGCAGCTTTTCTGATGCGGTTGGGTATCGCGTTTTTGACAATAGAGAATCTGTCGAGATTCCATCAAATGAGCGCCGCGGTGTTTATGTCGCGTTTCAGGCTGCCTCATCTGATGATCAGCAGCGCTTTGATTCCGTGATGGGCGAAATGGCGCAAAAACATCAGGGCCGTTATGAAGTCGTGCCAGCTGATAATGGTAAGATCGAAGGGTTTTTATTCTTAGATCGCCGTTTATCTTAAAAAAACATTTTCGTTTGAAAAATAAGGTTTAACCCTGATGCCAAAAGGGTTTGTCCAGCATGGGGGTGCTGGCACGGGCGCTGCTTTGTGGGGCGATAATGCCTGCGCGGAAGGCGCTGCGCCCTGCGGTGGTTGCTTGGGCAAAGGCGCGCGCCATTGCAACGGGGTCTGCAGCCTTGGATACGGCGGTGTTGAGCAAAACAGCGTCAAAGCCCATTTCCATGGCTTGCGCGGCGTGTGATGGCGCGCCTAGGCCCGCGTCGACAACAAGTGTATGTCCCGCAAAACGATCGCGCATTGTTTGCAACGCGTATGGGTTGTTAAGGCCTTTGCCTGATCCGATGGGCGCGCCCCACGGCATGAGGATTTTGCATCCTATATCGGACAGGCGCTGCGCGAGGATGAGGTCATCGGTCATATAAGGAAAGACGTTAAAGCCTTTATTCGTGAGGGCCTCGGCGGCCTTAAGTAAATCAAACGGATCGGGGTTGAGTAGATAATCGTCGCCGATAACTTCTAATTTGATCCAGTTGGTCTCAAAGACCTCGCGCGCCATTTCGGCCGTGGTGATGGCTTCTTGCGCGGTGAAGCACCCTGCGGTGTTTGGCAGGACGGGGACGTTCATATCTTTGATGATGCCCCAGAAATCTTGCCCTTTGCCCGCAGCATTTTCACGGCGCAGCGATACGGTAATCAGGCCAGGGTTTGAGGCTTCAATGGCTTGACGCAGAATGTCAGGCGAAGGGTATCCTGCCGTGCCTAAAAACAGGCGCGATTGTAAGGTGATATCATCAATGATCAGCGGTGTATCAGGTGTCATGCGCTTAACCGCCTTGCATGGGCGCAACGATTTCAACAGTGTCGCCGTCGCTGAGCGTTTGTTCTTCGCGTGTTGATTTTGGCGTAAAGGCGCCGTTTACGGCAACGGCAACAAGCTTATCGCCGTATCCTTTATCTTGCAGAAGTGCAGCGATTGTCATGCCATCTGTGACGGTTTCAGGGCTTCCGTTGAGTATGATGTTCATAGTAGTTACGCGACCTTTTGTGTGCGGTTGGGCAGTGGTTTTGTATATATAGGGTTTATTTTAGTGCCTTGTACGGCATTTGCAACGCCTTCAGCCAGGGATGGGGCTAATAAAATGCCGTGGCGGTATGTGCCGTTGCAGGTGATGATGTTATCGCGCTGTGTGATGCGGGGCAGGTTGTCGCTATATGATGGTCGAATGCCCGTATGAAAGCCCAAAATTTTTGCATCAGCAAAGCTAGGGTGCAGGCTGTAGAGTGTGCTGAGAAGCTCCATCGCCGAGCGCAGCGATAACGCGTCATCTTGGCTGGTTTCGATTTGCGTTGCGCCAATCATATAAACATGGTTACGGCGCGGCACGATATACAGCGGATAGCGCGGATGCATGATGCGCACTGTGTGTGTAAAGGTGACGTCTGGATTATGCACGATGGCAATTTCGCCCTTAACGCCGCGCAGGTTTTGATCGTCGTGCATTGCGCCATCGCCGCGTGCGTCAATGATATGGTCAAAATGACCTGCAATATCATTGGGCGTGACGCTTTGCGCGATCAGTGTCATGCCTTCATCTTGTGTGAATTCATCGTGCAGTGCGCTGATGACGTTTTGTGGATGGATGGCGGCCTCTTGTTTGAGCCATAAGCCTTGCTGAAATTTTGAGGGCAGGGCGGATTCTTTATCCTCTAATTGTGGGCGGGATAATGTTTCCCAGACGTTTTTGTTCTCATCATTCGGCAGGTGGTGGGCAAAGCGCTGCAGCATATGCAGATCTTCTTGATGTGCGATCAAAAGCGACCCTTTGTCGGTGAAATGCACATCGGGGCGCGGTTTGATAAAGTCACGCCATAGATCAATACTGTGCAGGCAAGCGCCAATAAAGTCAGGCGTCATGTGGTCAATTTCACTATACGGGGCCAACATCCCGCCAGCGATATAGCTCGCGCTGCTGGTCGGCGGGAAGCCATCCTTGTTATATAGCGTAACCGTATGGCCCTGATCGCGCAGGGTTCGCGCGCACATTATGCCGATTATGCCAGCGCCAATAATGGCAATATTTTGTTGTGTCATCGTCATCGTAAAGCGCAGATTATTCTTATGTGAGAAAAAGTCAATTCAATCCCTTGCTTTTCTGTTTCAGTATCGTTATAACCCCTTATCTGTTCATTGGCGCCGCATCGTTTTTGGTGCTTTTGAAAGACCATCCTATGACGCGGGGTAGAGCAGTTTGGTAGCTCGTCAGGCTCATAACCTGAAGGTCGCAGGTTCAAATCCTGCCCCCGCAACCAATTTTTCAAGCAGACCGCCGTTTTTGGCGGTTTTGTTTTATCTGGAAAGTCTTGTGTTTACCGTGTGTATACCGATAGCCAATGCACGGAAAAGCATTACAGTCCAAGAGTACGCAAAGTTTGAGCTGAATCGCGCACGCGCAAAGGTTCTAACTTTACAATTCTATATACCGTGCTGAATAGTCCAGTCTTTAAGCTCTTCCAGAAATTTTAAAGCTGTACGCCCGAACTCGGTAATCTCATAGGTTACGGCGACAGGTTTAGTATTTAAAACCTTCCGTTTAATCAGCTTATTGCTCTCCATTTCTTTTAAACGCTGGGTGATGACCTTTTTACTCGCCCCGCCTAACTGACGCGCCAAATCATTAAAGCGCACTGGCTCATCTTGCAAATGCCAGAGAATTGACCCCGTCCATTTGCCGCCCACAACGCGCATACCGCGTTCAATAGGACATGGCTCCAAACAGGGATCGTTCGCCACTCTCTGGCCTTTTTTATTTGTGCGTATGTCGCGTTTTCCCATTATCGTTTCCAAATTTTTATAAGGTTACCAAAAGGTAACTGGTTGCTTATTGTAACTTATTAACCTAAATTCATCAAGAAATAAGAAAACGGAGCATTCAATGAAGAATATTTTAATCATCAACGCCCATCAACATTACCCTTTTTCAGAAGGTGCATTAAACAAAGCCCTCGCAGAAAAAGCTGATGAGCTTTTAAAAGATAAAGGATACAACATCAAAACTACCGTCTCTCAAGACGAATATGATGTTGGGGAAGAACTGGAAAAACACAAATGGGCGGATGTGGTTATCGTACAAAGCCCTGTGAATTGGATGGGTGTGCCGTGGTCTTTCAAAAAATATATGGATGAAGTCTATTCCGCGGGCATGGGCGGTGATTTGTGTAACGGTGATGGCCGTACCAGAGAAAACCCAAAATCAGGATACGGCTCAGGCGGAACACTGGCTGGTAAGAAATATATGCTATCTCTGACTTTCAATGCGCCGGAAGAAGCCTTTAACGCGCCCGATGAATATCTCTTCCAAGGCAAAAGCGTTGATGATTTATGGTTTCCCATGCACATGAATTTCCGGTTTTTTGCGATGGAGCCGCTGCCGACTTTTGCTTGCTATGACGTGATGAAAAATCCCGACATTGAAAATGACTTCAAACGTTTTGAAGCGCACCTAAATGAAAACTTTTAGATAAGGAGAAAAAACAATGTTCACATACTACGAAAAAGATAACGCACCTGAGGAGTCAAAGCCTCTGCTGGAAAATTCTGAAAAAGCGTTCGGCATGATACCCAATCTGCACAAAATTCTGGCAGAAGCGCCGATTACCTACAAAACCTACAATCAGGCCTATGACGATTTTTTGAATAACAGCAGCTTTTCCAAACTGGAAGCGCAGGTCGTTTATATGACCACGAATTTTGAAAACCGCTGCCATTACTGCATTCCCGGCCACACATGGGGCATGAAAGCGTCCAAAATGCCGGATGATGTGATTGAAGCTCTGCGTGATGGAACACCATTGCCCGATCCAAAGTTACAAGCTTTGCATGATTTCACAAAAGCGCTTTGGGATAATCGCGGCCACATCGGTGATGCAAAATTGCAGGAATTTCTGGATGCAGGCTACACCAAACGTCAGGCTCTTGAGGTTCTGACAGGGCTTGCCGCAAAGCTCATATCCAACTTCACAAATGCGATTACGCACACTAAGCTGGATGAACCTATGAAGCCGTTTGAATGGAAACATCCGGACGAAAGAGAAGCCGCTTAGAGAATTTGCCTATGAAAACTCTGCAATACCACGCTGAACACCGTCATGCGACATGGCTTGAACTGTTTTTTGATTTAGTCTTTGTCGCCAGCATTGGTGTGGTCACGCACAACCTTGCGCACACACATCACGGGCATATAGAGCTACAACAATTATGGATGTTCCCGATTGAGTTCTTGCCTGTATGGTGGATATGGGCAACGCATACGCTCTACGCCAACCGCTTTGATACAGATAGCAAGGCACACCGCGTGGCCAGTTTGGGGATTATGTTCCTCATGGTCACCATGGCAGCCTTTTTAGGCGAAGGCATATTTGACCATTATGAACGCTTTATCGGTTTTTATGTGGCTATTCGTTTTGTCCTTGCGGGGCTTTATCTTTCCTCGGCAGGAAAATTAGAGGACTCAAGACATTACGCAACCAGAGTGGGGAAAGGCATTATTGCGGGTGCGCTCATATCCGGCTCATCTCTGCTTTTTGACAGCCCTTATCGGGAAATTATCCTGATTGGCGGCATTGCCTTTGAAATGATTGCCGCAACGATTGTCGGCAGAAAAACCAGCGTAGACCCTATTCATAAAGAACATTTGGTAGAACGGATTGGTCTGTTTTCTATCATCTTGCTTGGGGAGTCCATCATCAGCCTTGTTGGTGGCCTAAGGGACATTGTGTGGAACCCGTATAATCTGACAGCCGCTCTAACAGGTTTCTTGATGATTGGGTCTTTATGGTGGATTTACTATGACAGTTTCCACGTCATGGAAAAGCTCAAACGAATGAAGCAGGGGTTTGTGCTGGTTTACTCGCACATCTTCCTTGCTATGGGACTGGTGATTTTAGCCAACGTCATACGTCACGCAATTTTAGGCGATTTGGCGATGGATGATTTCCGCATTTTGGCCATTACGGGGATGATCTTCTTTTATCTCGGAAAACAGATTATTTACTATGTTTCAATACCGTCATTTCGCAAAAACATTCTCATAAATAGCACGGTTTGTGTTGCTATTACCGTTGCCTCAGGCTTCCTACCAAGACCGGAATACGCTCTTATCGGTATTACGCTGGGTATGTTCTTCTACACCTATTCCAATTTCAAATGGACGTTGACGAAGGATGTGACGTGCCCCCTATAATTCAGTCCAGTTTTTAGTTAGTAGTTTTTAAGCTATGCAGATATTGGAAAGGATTGAAATGGGTAAAGGCATACGCCGCACACCGGAACAGATTATTCGTAAATTGAGGCAAGCTGAGATTTTGTCAGGCCAGGGCAGGACGGTTGATCAGATATGCCGCGAGCTTGGCGTATCGGACGCCA
>Ga0256829_1001079_pt1 | contig 23622 bp, 27 predicted proteins | sample 131447metaG_FD_185979 | JGI IMG/M metagenome (GOLD analysis project Ga0256829, IMG submission 185979) | Hydrothermal vent microbial communities from Lau Basin, Pacific Ocean - 131-447 | ecosystem: Environmental > Aquatic > Marine > Hydrothermal vents | place: Pacific Ocean: Lau Basin | collected...
CCGCTCGGCGTACTCAATCTTGATGAAATCGGCCAGATCGCCATCTTCGCTGAGGCTCTCCAGCCCCTGATAACGGCCGACGCCGTGATCCTCATGCACCACCGGATCGCCAATGGAGAGCTCAGCCAGCGAGGTGAAAATATCGGCGTGCAGCACCGCACGACTGCGGCTGCGCCGGCGCGGCAGATGCTGGCCGAGCAGCTCACGACCGGTGAGCCAGAGCTGCTTCTCGGCAGGCAGCGCAAAGCCGCAATCGAGATAACCGATGGTGATGCGGTGGCTCGCCCCACCATCCTGCAGGCGCGCTACGGCAGTGATCTCTCTCGCAATACCGCCGCACGCCTCCAGCATCCGCTCCTGCTGCCCCGCGCCGTGGGCCACCAAGGTGAGGCGCCAGCCGGCATCCAGCCTGCGCTGCAGTTCGGTGCGCAGTGCCTTGACCGGCTCCGCGCGGTCGCTGTAGTCGGCCAATGACGGCGCGGCTTCGATCTGTGGCGCGGCGCGCTTGGGCAACGGCCGCGCGCCCGTTTTTGTCTCCACCGCGTAGAGCTCCTGCGGCGCGACAATCGGTTCAGCGCTGGCACGCACCATCTCGAACTGGGCGCGCAACTGCTCACTGAAACGGAGTCGCTGCTCCTCGATGGTGGCGTCACTATAGACCGGCGTCTGCTCCGGCAGGTAATCGGCCAGCCGCGCCATCGCACTGTAGGCGAGCGGCAGCAGCGCCTCGATGCCGGGGTGGGGGCGGCCGGACTGCACGGCGGCGAGCATCGGATGCTGGCGCAGATGCGGGAAACGGGCGCGGAAGGCGGCGATAAAGCGTTCGCAGCCGGCGGCATCGAGAATCACTTCGCGCACCGGCACGGATGTAAAGCTATCGAGGCTGTCGCCGGAGCGCTGGGTTTCGGGATCGAAGTAGCGGATCGAGTCAATATCGTCGCCGAAGAGATCGATGCGCAGCGGTTGCGCTTCGGTCGCCGGCCAGACATCAAACAGCCCGCCGCGCACAGCAAACTCCCCCTGCGCCAACACCCGCTCGGTGGCAATCAAGCCGGCCTCGACCAATTTCGATTTGAGGCGACTGATATCGAGCGGCATGTTCAAGCGCAGCTGCCAGACATGCGCGGCGACCGACTCCGGCGGCGCGATACGCTGCAGCCACGCCGGCAGTGCAGTCAGCAGCAGGCCGCGCGGCGTCGGCGTATTGAGCAGCCGACCAAGGGTAGCAAAGCGCTCGCCGACCACCGCATGGTGCGGCGACACACGATCATACGGCAGCACCTCCCAAGCCGGAAAGCGCCACAACCGATCCGGCGCATCCTGCAAAAAGAAGGCGAGCTCCTCGACCAGCTGCCGATAACTGCGCAGATCGGGGCAGACATAGACCTGCAACCCATCACCGCGCGCCATCTGCGCCAGCCGCCAGGCCAGCCCCCCCTGCCCTGACTGCGCATCCACGCGCTGTGCCGCTCTCATCTCAGCCACGGCGGCGCATCACCAACAGATATTCGACATTGCCCTTCGGCCCGTGAATGGGAGATTCGACCACGCCCTGCACCATGGCATCGGGCAGCTCGGCGGCAACCATCGCCTGCACCTTGTCGATCGCCTGCTGGCGCACCGCCGCATCGCGCACCACACCGCGATCGAGCTGATTCGGCGCCACTTCAAACTGCGGCTTGATCAGCGCCACGCACCAGCCATCCGCCTTCACGAACGGCCACGCAGCGGGCAGCACCTTGGTCAGCGAAATAAAAGAGGTATCGATCACCAGCGCGTCAACCGCCTCGGGAATCAGGTGGTCATCGAGTTTGCGCACATGGGTCTTCTCCAGATTGATGACCCGCGCATCGTGCTGCAGCCGGTAGTGGAGCTGGCCGCGACCGACATCGACCGCATAGACCCGCGCCGCACCACGCTGCAGCATCAAGTCGGTAAAACCGCCGGTGGATGCGCCGACATCGAGCACCACCGCACCATCACAGGGCAGAGCAAAATCATCGAGCGCCCGCTCCAACTTCAGCGCCCCACGCGAAACATATTTGAGCACCTCGCGCACCGTCACCTCGGCATCGGCCGGGTGATTCATGCCCGCTTTATCCGCTTTCTGACCATCGACATAGACGAGGCCGGCCATAATCAGCCGCTGTGCCGCATCCACGGAGTCGGCCAAGTCGCGCGCCACCAGCAGCGCATCGAGACGCATTTTTTTGTTGGATTGTTTGGACATAACGGAAATCAGTGCGGCAAACAGGCTGTGTCAGCAGTCGCGCAGTGCCCGCAGAATCGCATCGGCATCCAAGCCCAGATCGCGCAGAATCTCCGCCTGCGAGCCATGCGCGGGAAAAGCGTCGGGCATGGCGAGGTGGATGAAGCGACCGCGCCAACCGCTGCGATAGGCGAGCAACCCAATCGCTTCGCCGACACCTCCGCTGGCGACCCCCTCCTCGACCACCACCAACGGCTTATCCGCCGGCAGATGTTGCAGAATCGCCACTTCATCCAGCGGTTTGACAAAGCGTAGGTTGAGCAGCGCAAAATCGCGCTGGGCGGATGCGGCAAGGCGCTCCACCGCCTGTTTGGCATCCATCACACGACTGCCAACGGCAACCACCAGCCCCGCATCGCCGCCCTGCAGCAGCTCGCTCGCTCCCACCGGCAGCACCGCCGGCTTGTGCAGCGCGGCACCATAACCGTTGCCGCGCGGATAGCGGATGGCGACCGGTCCAGCGATGGTGAGCGCGGTGGCCAGCATATCCTGCAGCTCGCGCTCATCCTTGGGCGCCATCACCGTCATGTTGGGCAGATTGCGCATAAAGGCGATATCGAACATGCCGGTATGGGTCGCCCCGTCAGCACCGACAATGCCGGCGCGATCCATGCAGAAGGTGACCGGCAGATTCTGAATGCAGATGTCATGAATGATCTGGTCGTAAGCGCGCTGCATGAAGGTGGAGTAGATCGCCACGAAGGGGCGTTTGCCGGCCACCGCCAAGCCGCCGGCAAAGGTGACGGCATGCTGTTCGGCGATGCCGACATCGAAACAGCGCTCGGGGTGGCGACGGGCGAAGCGGTTCAGACCCGTGCCGGCCGGCATAGCAGCGGTGATGGCGACAATGCGATCATCGTCATCGGCCAGATCGGCGAGCGTGTCGGCGAAGACTTCGGTGAAACTGGGCGGCAGGTCGGTGCGTTTGTGCGGCTTGCCGGTCTGCAGATTGTATGGCCCCAAGCCGTGCCAAGTCTCCGGATCCTCTTCAGCCGGCGAGTAGCCGAGCCCCTTCTTGGTGATGGTGTGCAGGATCACCGGCCCCTCGAGCGATTTACAGTTGCTCAGGGTGGGCAGCAGGTGACCAAAATCGTGGCCATCGATCGGGCCGATATAGCGGAAGCCCATCTCCTCGAAGAGGGTGCCGGGGGTGATCATCCCCTTCACATGCTCCTCGACCCGCTTGGCCGCATCGAGCGCACCGGGCAGTTTCTCGAGGAGGCGCCGCGCCGTATCTTTGGCCTGCGCATAGGGGCGACCGGTGATAATGCGCGCCAGATAGGAGGACATCGCCCCCACATTCGGCGCGATCGACATCTCGTTATCGTTAAGGATCACCAGCAGCCGGTTGTTGCGTGCGCCGGCGTGATTGAGCGCTTCAAAGGCCATACCGCCGGTGAGCGCACCATCGCCAATCACCGCGACAACATGGCTCTGCTCGTTGCTCAGATCGCGTCCGCAAGCCATGCCGTAGGCGGCGGAGATGGAGGTGGAAGCGTGACCGGCGCCGAAGACATCGTGCTCCGACTCAGCGCGTTTGGTGAAGCCGCACAGCCCGCCATATTGGCGTATAGTCGGCATGCCGGCGAGGCGGCCGGTGAGGATTTTGTGCGGGTAAGCCTGATGACCGACATCCCAAACGATCTTGTCGCGCGGCGAATCGAACAGGTAGTGCAGGGCGATGGTCAGCTCCACCACGCCGAGACCGGCGCCGAGGTGGCCGCCGATGGGCGCCAGCGTTTCGATCAGATATTGACGCATCTCATCGGCAAGCTCCGGCAGCTGATCTTCATACAGCGCCTTCAAATCGGCCGTGCCGCGGATGCGTTCCAACATGGGGTAGCTCACTACTTCTCTCTCTCTTTGATGTAATCCGCCAACTGTAGCAGATCTGCAGCGGATTGCTTGACGTGGGGCTCGGCATGGTCGTCGGCCGCCCGTTGCAACGGCGCGCACGCCTCCACCGCCATGGCGTGCATCTCATCGGCCAATTCGCGCGCGCGCGGCAGGCCGAGCAGCGAGACATAGGTCGCCTTGTTCTGCGCCGCATCCTTGCCGGCACTCTTGCCCAGCGCGGCGGAGGAGGCGGTGACATCGAGAATATCATCGGCGATTTGAAAGAGCAGCCCGACCGCCTTGCCATAACGCGAACAGGCGGCCAGCTGCGCATCATCCGCGCCGGCGATCCGCGCACCCGCCTCACAGCTCCAGCGCAGCAGCGCGCCGGTTTTGTGCAGATGAATCCGCTCCACGGCGAGGATATCGATCCCCTCGCCATCCTGCTCCGCCGCCATATCGAGCATCTGCCCGCCCACCATGCCACGACAGCCGGCGGCAATGGTGAGGCTGTGCAACAGCTGACAGCACAACTCGGAATCGAGAGGGCTTGCGGCCAACCACTCATAGGCCAGCGACTGCAGCGCATCGCCGGCCAGCACAGCGGTCGCCTCGTCAAACTGCTTGTGACAGGTCGGCTGACCACGGCGCAGGTCGTCGTCATCCATGCAGGGGAGATCGTCGTGGATCAGGGAGTAGGTGTGCATCGCCTCGATCGCCATCGCCGCCGGCATCGCCTGGGCAGGGTCACGCCCGCCGCACGCCGCATAGCAGGTCAACAGCAACGCCGGGCGCACCCGTTTGCCACCGGCAAGCAGCGAATAACGCATCGCCGCCAGCAGCCGCTCGGCGACCAGCGGGGCACGCTGATCCAGCTCGGCAGTCAGCGCCGCCTCCAGCCGGGTGGCATAGCGCAATAGCATCTCGGGTGTGGCGCTCATCTAGTCGCGCGCATCCTCATCGAGCAGCTGCAAGCGCTGTTCGGCATGATCAAGCAGCGCCTCGCAGCGACGGGAGAGTTTTACCCCCCGCTCAAATGCCGCCACACTCTCCTCCAGCGGCAGCTCGCCCGACTCCAGCTTCTCCACCAGCGCCGTCAAGCCCTGCAACGCCTCCTCAAACGAGAGGTTCTCGGTCTCCTGTTCGCTGCTGCTCATCGCTCCATTCACCTTCCGTCAACGATTTGGAGCGACAAGTCACGCCCCCGATCCGGTCAACCCTAGGTGGTCAACCGATGGGGTCAATCACTTCACCTTGTGCGCTATCCTCTGGATAGGGTGTAAACTCACCGATCGGATTTCGCCATGTGATTCATCAGCAGCACCGTGACCATGCAGGCGGAGAAGCTGGATGCCACGATCATATAGAGCACCGTCACCTGCGCCACTGCCGCGTCGATGGCCGAGGCACCGGCGAGAATCATGCCGACAAAAATGCCCGGCATATGCACCAGCCCCACCAGCCGTAGCGTATCGAGGGTCGGAATCATCGCCATGCGCGCGCCCTCTCCGAATGCGCCGCCCGACTTCATCCGCTCGAGCATAATCGAGATGGCGTTCATGCCATTGGCGGCGATCATGCTGCCGAGCGGAATCAACGCCCGGGTATCACTATGGATAGCCCCCCCGAATGCCAGCCATGGCAACGTAAGCGCACAGGCCACCATCAATCCGGCACTGCAAGCCAACCACGACTGCCGCCGCCCGTCATAATGACTGGCGCTGTTGTGACCGGCGAGCAGACAGAAAAAAGCGATCAACGCCGCCTGTGCCGCCACGGATGAGATATCAAAAATCCAGTGCAGCACAAAGGCCAGCCCGAGCAGCTGCAACAGTCCACGCGCCGAAGCGTAGAGCATCCGCCGGGAGAGCCCCAATTCAGCCCGATGCGCCCACAACGCCACCCCCGCCAACAAGAGCCAGGCGACCAGTAGTTTGACTAACGTGTCGAGCATGGCCGGATCAATGCATCGCAACCCGCGGCGATCATTGGCTGTGCCGGAAGGTCTGTGATTTTACTGGCCAGCGATCGCTTTTTTGGCTTTGGTCGCGCCCTCTTTGGCGTAGTCGGCAGCCTGTTCACCCAAGGCTTTGCCTTTGTCGATGAGCTGTTTGCCCTGCTCTTTGATGGTGTCGATACCGGCATCGACCGGGCTCTGCTGCAGGCCAACCTTCTCCAGCACACTCTCTTCGGCAAACGGGTTGGCGAAGGGCGGGCGGTGATGGTAACTGTTGATGCCGACCCATGCGGCGACGGTGATGATGATCAGCGTAAGCATAAACTTCATTTGGATTCCTGCCTTGATGGTTGGGATGGGATTGGGCTGCTCAGTGTGGTGTGCACGAATTGGGGCGTCAATGACTTGTTGCCTTGGCTACGAGTGTGAGGTGGGTCGCCTGCGCAGGGGGTTGGGTGATTTCGATTGTAAAAATCGGCGCGGCAGCTGCGGGGATCTGTCGGCGTGGGATGGCCAACTGTGGCTCGCGCAGCTGTGTGGTGAGGGGAGTATGCGGGTCGTCAAACAGGGTGACGACAATATTGGGGGTTGGTTGACTGCAAGCGAGCAGATTTTTGATCCGGCCGCGAATCAGGAGCGACGATTGCGCGTGCGCATGGCGCTGCCACTGCATAGTTGCGTCGGTGATCAGCCAATCTCGATCGCGCGGCTCAAGCGCGATACCGAGCGTACAGAGCTGACTGCGCACCCAGCGATTATCAAGCCAGGCGCTGCGATGCATCGAAAAGCCAGCAATGACAAGGATACCGAGCAGCACCATCAACCACGGCAAGAGTCCATGTTCCGGCGCTGCGGCCGGCGGCGATGGCGGTGTCGTGTCTGGCGAGCCCATAGCGCGTTACTCTGTTCAGCCGCGCAGACTCTAACAACTCCCATGGCATACAACTCTATGCATCAAGAGCGAACAAATTGCATGAGTGGTGCATAATCCCCGCAATCCGCTGCTTGAAGCGCACGAATATACGCTGAACGCATATCGCCCGAAGCAACAAGACCGACTCCTCCCCAGCTAAAACGCGGGCGGTTTAATTTTCGTTCCAGCAACACATCAGCCATCAACCGCGCATGCCTGCCATTACCATTGGAAAACGGGTGAATGGCAACCAGCCTGTGATGCAAGCGGGCTGCAATTTCGTCAGGAGGAAATGTTGCTTGCGCAATCCAGTAAGCAACATCATCGCATAGTTGACGCAGTTCAATACCGATCATTTCCCGCGCTACGCCGATATTTTTGTTACTGGTTCGATATTCACCCGCCCATTTCCACACATGACCGAACATCCGCTTATGGAGCTGTCTGATATACTGCTGATTCAGCATATCCTTTTCCCGCCCGCCAAACGCCCAGGCTGCGGCCTGTTGAATATTTTGCTGCTCGAAAATATTCAGCTCTTTCATGGTTGCAACATGCGTCAGCTTCAGGCCTGCAGCCTCATCAGGGTCTAATGGCGTAGCGCCATCTGCATATTCAGGTTTCATCCCATAACTCTTTTGGAGATGTGCGCACCAGCTCCGCCACAGCGGCATCCAATGCCTCCTGCTGTTCCCTTTCAGAAGGCGACTGACCTTCTAGGCTCATCGTATGTGTTGCATAGGCGTGCTGCCGAGCGGCAACTTTTCGCGCCTGTTTCTCTATGATTGCATCCAGACTATCGCGCGGCAAGATGACATAAACAAGGGTGCAATCGAGTGCTTCAGCCGCTTTTCGCAAGCTGTTTATAGTCGCAGAACCATCGACCTCCGCCTTTTCTAGCGCAGAGACACGCTGTTTGCTGACCCCCAACCTTTTAGCCAACTGAGGCGTGCTCATATTCAACGCACTCCGTATCGCACGGAGCCAACCAGAGACAGGGCGAGGTTCAGTTTTCAGGCTGGAAAACTGCGCAAAGCGCCGCATTAACTGATTCCGAATCATCTGTTTGTTACCCATGGTACCCCGTCAAGACAACTAATATCATGTCAACCACGATCAATGTGACAATGCAAATATTGTCATTTATTAAATAAAAGTCAATATAAAGGTTGTCAATGCAGCCATTCCGCGCCACAAAATCCGAGCTTACTCAATATGTATAGAGGTGGCAGCAGATGGATTGCTTTACAGTGTAGTGCATTCTAATTGAGGGAAATACCCGCTGTTTTGACGCGATTACCCTGGCAACCCTTCCACGTTACTTGCATTGATGGCAGCGCAAGTAAGTATGCGTTTCCTATGCGTTCGCGGTATTCACCTCTCTTTTTTGTTCTGTTGCTGTTATCGACTGTCGCCACCGAGGCGGCTGCGGCCACCGTGGTGCGGGATGTGCGGCTCTGGACAGCGCCGGATCATACGCGGCTGGTTTTTGATCTGAATCGTAAAATCTCCTACAAACTCTTCCGCCTGCATCAGCCGGAGCGGGTGGTGATCGATATGCAGCGGACAACGCTGTCGGCGAACCTGAACAAGTTAAAACTCCCCGATCCGGTGATTGCCAAGATTCGCCATGGCGCACCGAAAGCGGGCGTGCTGCGCATGGTGATCGATGTGCGCGAGGCGGTGCAGCCGCGCTCATTCCTGCTCAAACCGTTGAAGGGCAAGCCCTACCGGCTGGTGGTTGATCTGATGCGCAAGGAGAAGGTGCAGAAGCCGACACTCAGTGTCAGCAAGCGGCGCCATGGCCACGATCTGATTGTCGCAGTCGATGCCGGTCACGGCGGGGAAGACCCGGGTGCGACGGGGCCGCATCGGGTGCATGAGAAGGATATTACACTGGCCGTAGCCAAGAAGCTGGCGCACCTGATCAACAAGCAGCCGGGCATGCGCGCGGTACTGATCCGCAAAGGGGACTACTACGTGTCGCTGAAAAAACGGGTCTATCTGTCGCGCAGATATCACGCCGATATGATGATCAGTATCCACGCCGATGCGGTGCGCAACCGCAGTGTGAAGGGGGGCAGCGTCTATACCCTCTCCGAACGCGGCGCGACACCGAGCCGTGCGGCGCGGGCGCTGGCAGCCAAGGAGAACGCCGCCGACGCGATTGGCGGTGCCGATGCGGGAGAGCTCTCCAGCGATCCAATGGTGGCCAATATCCTCGGTGATATGTTCCGGCGCGATAGTTTGAATAGTTCGCAGATGCTGGCTGAGGAGGTGCTGCGGCGGCTGAAGCATGTCGGGCCGATCAAGTATCGCGAACCGAAGCATGCACGATTCTATGTACTGGGGGCGATGGAGATCCCCAGTGTACTGGTGGAGATGGATTATATCTCCAACCCCGAACGGGAGCGCAAATTGAAAAGTCGCAAACATCAGCAGCAGATCGCCACGGCGCTGTTCAACGCCAGTGTCAGTTTTTTTCGTAAAATGGGGCGCATCCGCACCGCCGATACGCAGGCCGAGCGCAACCTGACCCGGGCAAGCCTGTAGTGGCCGCCGACTCGACACAACTCTACCGCCGCCTGCTGCAGTTTCTGCTCCCCTACAAGGGGCGGCTGAGCATTGCGGTGGCCTGCATGGTGGTGCTGGCCGCCTGTACGGCGGCGATGGCGTGGATTCTCAAGCCGGTGCTCGACGAGGCGCTTTCCGGCAAAAATAGTGAATTGATCTATCTGATTCCGCTGGCGGTGATTGTGCTCTATCTGGTCAAGGGTGCTGCCTATTTCGGGCAGGCCTATCTGATGGGCTATATCGGCCAGCGGGTGATTTTTGACCTGCGCAATCTGCTCTATGAACGGCTGACGGCGCAGTCGCTGAACTTCTTCGCCCATCGCAAGACCGGCGAGCTGCTGGCGCGCCTCTCCTACGATGTGACGCTGGTGCAGTCGGCAGTCAGTACAGCTGTGACCGCACTGATGCGCGATGCGATTTCAATCGTCTTTCTGCTCGGCGTGGTCTTTGTGCAGGACTGGCTGCTGGCGCTGATCGCCATGCTGGTTTTTCCAGCGGTGATCTACCCGATCGCCCGATTCGGGCGCAAAATGCGCCATGCCACCCACGATGGTCAGGCGGCGATGGGTGATTTGACCAGTCTGTTGGAGGAGACGGTGGGCGGCATCCGGGTGGTCAAGGCATTCGGCATGGAAGATTACGAGCGCGGCCGGTTCCGTAAATTCACCGGCGACTTTTTGCGTCACCAGCTACGCGTCTTCCGCGTGCATGCGCTCTCCTTTCCAATTATGGAGCTGCTGGCCGGCTTCGGTATCGCGGGCGTACTGCTTTATGGCGGCATGCGCGTCGCCTCCGGTGAGACGACCGCCGGCACGCTGGTCTCCTTCCTCGCCGCAGTGATTATGCTCTACGAGCCGGTCAAGCGACTGTCGCGCGCCAACAATGAGATCCAGCAGGGTTTGGCGGCCGGTGAGCGGCTCTTTGAACTGCTCGATGAGCCGATTTCGGTGGCCGATGCTGCGGGCGCGGTTGCCCTGCCGCCTTTCCACAACGCGATCAAATTTGAGCAGGTGAGTCTGCAGTATCAGGGCGGAGACCGGCCGGTGCTGCAGGCGGTCAACTTCAGCGTGGCGGCCGGTGAGGTGGTAGCGCTGGTTGGCCGCAGCGGCGCCGGCAAGACTTCGCTGGTCAATCTGGTGCCCCGCTTTATGGATGTGACAGCAGGGCGAGTGACCATCGATGGGCACGACGTGCGCAGCGTGACGCAGGCCTCGCTGCGCAGTCAGATCGCGCTGGTGACGCAGGAGATTATCCTCTTCAACGACACCATCCTCGGCAATATCGCTTATGGTCATGACGAGATCGACATGGCGCGGGTCGAGGCGGTGGCACGGGCGGCCAATGCGCATGAATTCATTGAAAAACTACCGCAGGGCTATGAGACGATGGTGGGTGAGCGCGGCGTAATTCTCTCCGGTGGGCAGCGGCAGCGCCTGTCGTTGGCGCGCGCGCTGCTCAAAGATGCGCCGATCCTGATTCTCGATGAGGCGACCAGTGCGCTGGACAGTGAATCGGAGCGGCTGGTGCAGCAGGCGATCGATCGCTTGATGCAGGATCGCACCGTGCTGGTGATCGCCCACCGCCTCTCCACCATCCGCCATGCCGATCGGATTGTGGTGCTCGATCAGGGTCGATTGATGGAGATGGGACGTCACGATGAACTACTGGCCGCCGGCGGCCTCTATGCCGAGCTCTACCATCTGCAGTTCGATAGCCCGTCCATCACCCCTGCCGACACGGAGTAATCCTTGAAAGCCCGCTTCATCGCTTGGCTGGTACCGCGGTGTATTCGATGGATAGCACTATTCCTAGAGCGCACCATTCGCTGGCATATCATCGGCACACTGCCGGTCGATCGTAATGAGCCCTGCTTATATGCATTTTGGCATGCACGCCTGTTGATGATGCTGAAGATCTCCCGTAAAGCGCAATGGCATGGCTATATGCTGATTTCCGAACATCGGGATGGTGGTTTTATTGCGGATACGTTGGCGTTGTGTGGTGTGCAATCTGTGCGCGGCTCCACGACACGCGGCGGTGCTCGCGCTGTGCTGAAAATGTTGCGCGCCGTGCGCGATGAGCGGCGCAGTCTGGGGATCACACCCGATGGGCCGAAAGGGCCGCGCGAAGTGATGCAGATGGGCACCGTGCAGCTGGCGAAAAAATCCGGTCTGCCATTTGTCGCCCTCTGCTACGCCACCCGCCGCCACTGGCGGGTCAATTCTTGGGATCGTTTTTATATCCCCAAACCCTTCACGCGCGGTGTGTTCATTATCTCCGAACCGGTGAGGGTATCCCCCGACGAAGATGCCGATGCGGCGCTGGCGCGGCTGCAGGCGCTGATGGATGAGACCCAACAGCGGGCGGATCATTACTTCGACGCGCCGCACTGATGCAACACACCCTCTGCTTGCGCGACTACGACTGCTCGCACGACCGCGAACACGGCTGCGCACATGTGGCATTCATCCAGCCGGCCGGCTAGCTTCGCTGCCACTATTTCGAGTTTGTTTCTGTGGAGTATCAACTATGTCCGATAACAACCATCATCGCCTGATTATCCTTGGCTCGGGGCCTGCCGGTTATACGGCGGCGATCTATGCCGCGCGCGCCAATCTCAATCCGACGCTGATTCAGGGGCATCAGGTGGGCGGTCAGCTGACCACCACCACCGATGTCGATAACTATCCCGGCTACAAAGATGGCGTGCAGGGGCCTGCGATGATGGAGGATTTCAAGGCGCAGGCAGAGCGCTTCGGTACCACCATGATCTGGGATCAGATCAATACGGCCGATCTCAGCAAACGCCCCTTCACCCTCACCGGTGACGATGCCACCTACAGCTGCGATGCGCTGATTATCGCCACCGGCGCTTCGGCCAAATATCTCGGCCTGCCCTCAGAGGAGACGTTCGCCGGTCGCGGTGTCTCCGCCTGCGCCACCTGTGACGGCTTCTTCTACCGCGGCAAGGATGTCGCTGTGGTCGGTGGCGGCGATACGGCTGTCGAAGAGGCGATCTATCTGGCCAATATCTGCAACAAAGTCACCCTCATCCACCGCCGCGACGCGCTGCGCGCCGAGCAGATCATGCAGGACAAACTGTTGGCCACCGACAACATCGACGTGGCGTGGAACAGCACCACCGAGGAGATCCTCGGTGACGACTCCGGTGTCACCGGCATCCGCCTGAAATCAACCGTGGACGGCTCCACCCGCGAACTGGCGGTGCACGGTGTCTTCATCGCCATCGGCCACAAGCCGAATACCGACTTCCTCGGCGGCCAGCTGGAGACCGACGCCACCGGCTACATCATCACCCAAGGCAAGAGTACCGCCACCTCAATCGAGGGCGTCTTTGCCGCAGGTGATGTCGCCGACCCAGTCTATCGGCAAGCGGTCACCTCCGCCGGTGAGGGGTGCAAGGCGGCGCTCGATGCAGAGCGCTGGCTCTCCGCACAGGAGTAAACAGCTTGCATCTGCCGCAGCTGGTCATGCTGGATCGCGATGGTGTGATCAATGTCGATTCGCCCGACTACATCCTCACGCCGGCGCAGTGGCAGCCGATCCCCGGCAGCTTGGCGGCGATCGCCCGCCTGCATCAGGCCGGCATCAAAGTCGCCATTGTCAGCAACCAGTCGGCGCTGGGTCGCGGCACCATTGATCAGTCCAAGTTTGATGCTATCCATGCCAAGATGATGCAGGCCATTGAAGCGGCGGGCGGGCGGATCGACCATGTCGCCTACTGTCCGCACCACCCCGATGACGGGTGCAGCTGCCGCAAACCGCTGCCGGGCATGGTGTTGGAGACGCTGCAGGCACTCGATACGCCTGCCGAAGATGCGGTGATGATCGGCGATTCGTTGCGCGATATTGCCGCCGCTGATGCCGCTGGTGTCATGGGGATGCTGGTGCAGAGCGGTTATCACGATGCGGCGGCGATTTTAACCAGCGCCCGCGCACTGCAGCCGCAGATTGCCGCCTTCGACAATCTCGCGGCGGCCGTGGATGCACTGCTACAGGCGGCATAAATGCTGTTCATCCGCTCCGCCCTCTTCAACGCCTGCTTCATGCTGCTCACGCCGCTCTTTTCGCTGCTCCTGCTGCTCAGCCGTCCGTTCGGATTTGCCGCCGCCTGGTTCTGGGCGAAGCTCTGGTCGCGCACCATCTTCCTGCTGCTGCGCCTGCTCTGCGGCATCCGCGTGGTGATTGAGGGGCAGGAGCATTTCCCTGATGAGCCGTGTGTGGTGATCGCCAAACATCAATCGGCCGCCGAGACGGTCGCCATGCCGCTGCTGGTGCCGCCCTACACCTGGATTCTCAAGCGCGAGCTGTTTCAGATCCCGCTCTTTGGCTGGGCGCTCGCCGTACTCGGCACTATCGGCATCCGGCGCGGCAGTCCGCGCGAAGCGATCAAGCAGGTGATTCAGGACGGCACAAAGAAGCTGCGCGACCATTTCTGGGTGGTGATTTTTCCTGAAGGAACACGCGCTGCTGTCGGCACCACCGGCAACTATCAACCCGGCGGCGTCATTCTGGCGCAGAAGGCGCAGGTCGGCATTCTGCCGTTGGCACACAACGCCGGCACGCTCTGGCCGAAACGCGGCTTCATCAAACGCCCCGGCACCATCACCTTCCGCTTCCTCCCCTATATTCCACCGCAGACAGTGGCCGCGACCAAGCGGAACGCGCTCCTGCAGCAGCTCGAAGATCAGATTGAAGCGACCACCCGCGAACTGGGTGGCTAACCCGTTGCCAGCGCAGGAGGCAATCGCGCATCAACGCATCGGCCTCTTCGGCGGCAGTTTTGATCCGCCACATCTGGGGCATCTGGCGCTGGTCGAAGCGGGGCTGCGCTGCGGTCTGGATGCGGTCTGGGTGATTCCGGCGCAACCGGTACACCGGCAGCTCTCCGGCGCAGCGACAGATGCGCAGCGATGGGCATGGCTGAAGCAGCTCTTCGGCCACCATCCGCAAGTGCAACTGCTCGACTGGGAGCTGCGCCAAGAGAAGCCCACGCCGGCGATCGTCACCCTGCGCCGCTGCCATACCGACTATCCGACAACCACCTTCTGGTTCATGCTCGGTCAGGATGCTTGGCAGCAGATCAGCAGTTGGATCGATTACCCGGCGCACGCTGAACTCTGCAATATGGCGATTTTCCGCCGTAGCGACTGCAGCGATGATTGTGTGATCGATGAACACTGGCAGTCTAGCGCGCCGGCTGCGCTCAGCGAGCTGCGCGGTCATGGCTACTGTTGCCAGATCGATGTCGCACTGCCCGCCATTTCGGCAACCCAGGTGCGCCGCGCCGCTGCAGCGGGTGAATCGCTGGCGGAGTTTGTCGGTGCGGATCTCTGCCACGCCATTCGCGCCTGCTACAGCAAACAGGCCACGCAACAGCCAATATAGGAGCTCATCATGAACAACGATACCCAAGCATTTCAATCCTTTACCGATGCCATCGTCGAGGCGCTGGAGGATAAAAAAGCACAAGATGTGATCATCCTCGATGTGCGTGGACGGTGTGATTTCGCCGATCGCTTTATTCTCGCCAGCGGCCGCAGTGATCGGCAGTTGAAGGCCTTGGCGCAGGCGGTCTCCGCGGTCGCACATGCGCACGATTACAGCGCCAAGATCGAGGGGCTGGACGCCTCAGAATGGCTGCTGGTCGATCTGGGCGATGTGGTGGTGCACCTGTTTCTGCCCGAGGTACGTGAGAGCTTTCAGCTGGAGCGGCTCTGGGCAACACCCAGCGGAGATGCTGCGTAGGCGTGCAGATTCGTCTGCTGGTGGTCGGACGGGGTGGCCGCGAACTGCGCGATTTTGAGGCGCGCTTTGTGGAACGGCTGCACACCTTTGCCCGTTTTCAGATCATCGAACTGCCGGAGGGGCGCGGCAAGCAGGTCAATCAGCGCAAACAAGCGGAGGCGAAGCAGATCCTCAAGCAGGTGCGCACTCCCTTTATTCTCTTTGACGAACGCGGCACGCTCAACAGCAGCATGCAGTGGTCGGCGCACCTGCAGCAACAGCGCGGCGATGCGCAGCTCGATTTTGTTATCGGAGGGGCGAACGGCGTCGATGAGACGGTCCGTCGTGCCGCATCGGCAATCTGGAGCCTCTCCAAACTGACCCTGCCGCATCAACTGGCGCGGGCGCTGGTCGTGGAGCAGCTCTACCGCGCCTTCACTATTATTCAAGGCCACCCCTACCACCGCGCATGAAGAGGCTGGCGCTACTCCTCCTCACCCTACTACTCGGCATCCCGCAGCTGTATGCCAGCAGTACACACGACACAGCGCAGCAGATTGCGCGCATTCAGCAGGAGCGCCACAAACTCGCCGCAGTCAAACGACAGCTGGAACAGCAACTCGGGCAGATGAATCACGACATGCGCCGGCTCGATCGCGCACTGATCAAAGCGCGCCGTATCAGCCGCGCCGCCAATGCCAAGGTGCGCGCTGCCGATCGCAAACTGGCCAAGCTGCGCCAACAGTCATCCCGCCTGCAGCACGAAATCGATACACTCAAAGCATCTATTCTCCGCCAGGCGGTGGCTGCATGGCAGCAGAGTGCTCACAGCTCGCAATGGATGGGCATACTCACCGGTGTGCCGGTGAGCGATATTCCCCACCGCCGCTATCTGCTACAGCGCGTGATCGAGACTCAGGAGCAGGATCGCCAGCGCTATCTCGATGCCGTTGCCCAACTCAAACAGGTGACACAGGCGCTACAGCAGCAGCGTGATAAGCTCGAACAGCTACGCCGCGAGAAGCAGGCGGCCACCGATGCATTGCGTCAGAAAATGGTGCAGAAACGGCGTCTGGTGCGCAAACTGCGGCGCGACATTCACCGCCAGACCAAGCGCGACAACCAACTGGCCAAGCAGGAGCAGATGCTCAAACAGCTGCTCAACCATATCGATGAACAGCTGCTGCCGGTAGAACACCAACCGATCAGCGAGCAACATATCCGCGCCCGCAAAGGGCATCTCGAATGGCCGCTGAAGGGGCGCATTGTCGCCGCCTATCACAGTCGGCCGCGCGCCAGCATGCCGCGATTGAAGGGGGTGCAGATTCGGCCGAACAAAGCGGTCAAAACGGTGCGGGCGATGGCCGCCGGGCAAGTGCGTTATGCCGACTGGTTCGGCGGTTATGGGCTGATGATGATTGTCGATTACGGCGATGGTGTACTGGGGGTCTATGCCCACAATGATGCGCTCTATAAACAGGTCGGCGACTGGATCGAAGCCGGTGAAGTGATCGCCGATGCCGGCAGTACCGGCTGGGTCAACAGTGTCACCCTCTACTTCGAGATGCGCGACCACGGTAAGGCCGTCAATCCTAAACGCTGGTGTCGGCGCTAATCTGCTGGCATCCTCGCGGCTCCTGTGCACCGTGCATGCGGCGGTGATTCACATCCATTTCACACAATCCGGAGAGCATATGTCCACCACTACACGTCGAATTTTACTCAGCCTGAGCGCGCTGGCGCTGATTCTCGCCACCATCGTCATCCTGCGACCCGATCAGGCAGTCACCAAAGCCGACGCCGCCACCGATTATCAGCAGCTGCAGAAGTTTTCGCGCGTCATGCAGATTGTGAAGCAGGCCTATGTCAAAGAGACCACCGATGAGCAGCTAATCGATGGCGCATTGAGCGGCATGCTCGCCGGTCTCGACCCGCACTCCACCTATCTCGATAAAGAGATGTTCAAGCAGATGACGGTCGATACCACCGGCGAGTTCGGCGGCCTCGGCATCGAGATCTCCAAGGCTGAAGGCGGCATTCGCATTGTCTCGCCGATTGAAGACACCCCTGCCGACCGCGCCGGCATCAAGGCGGGCGACCTGATTCTCAAGATCAACGACAAGCTGGCGCGCGATATGTCGCTGCCTGAGGCGGTCAAAATGATGCGCGGCAAGCCCGGCACCAGCATTGTACTGACCATCTTCCGCAAGGGGGCGGATGCGCCGTTGAAGGTGAAGATTGTCCGCGCTGTGATCAAGGTGAAATCGGTGAAAGGGGATGTGCTGGCACAGGGCTACGCCTATCTGCGCATCACCCAGTTCCAGGAGCGCACCGCCAGCCTGCTCAAGGCGCAGATTGATGATCTGCGCAAGCGTGCCGGCGGCAAACTGCTCGGCGCCGTGCTCGATCTACGCAACAACCCCGGCGGCCTGCTCAATCAGGCAGTGAAGGTCTCCGATCTCTTTCTCGAAAAGGGAAATATTGTCAGCACCAAATCCCGCGCCGGCAAAAATCTCTCCTTCGATGCCCAGCCCGGCGATGCGCTCAACGGCGTGCCGCTGGTGGTGCTGATCAACAATGGTTCCGCCTCCGCCTCGGAGATTGTCAGTGGTGCGCTGCAGGATCATCACCGCGCCGTACTGGTCGGCACCAAGAGCTTCGGCAAGGGCTCCGTACAATCGGTGATTCCGCTCAACGATGGCACCGCCATCAAAGTGACCACCGCGCTCTACTACACGCCGAGCGGCCGCTCCATTCAGGCCACCGGCATCGAACCGGATATCGAAGCGCCGCTGATTATCCATAAAGATGGCGACGGCAAAGAGGTGAAGATGACCTCCGTCTCCGAGCGGGATCTGAAAGGGCATTTCGATAACGCCTCCAAGGTAGCACCCAACAAAGCAAGCGCCGGCGGCGAGAAGGCGAGTGCGGAGATGGAGAAACGGCTCAAAGTCGATACCCAGCTGCAGCGCGCCCTTGATCTACTCAAGGGGCTGCACGCCATCGCCCAACAGGGGTAGTGAAGTCACCCCAGCCACACATGCTCAACAGTTATGTATGGCGCGCTCACCCGCTGACAACCGCAGGGTGAGCGCGGCCATGCCGACAGCGCACTGACCCGTGGCCAAGAAACGCAAAACCAAAGCCAAGTCGAACAAAAGCCGCTCCTTCTGGATCGGTCTGTCGCTCGGTGCGATCCTGACCGCGCTCATCGCGCTGCTGGTCGTGAATGTGTTGCAGCAACCCCAACCACTGCCCCGACCACAACACGCCGCGAAACAAACAGCACATACCAAGCACGCCCACCGCACCGCACCAACACCGCCGCCAGTTGTCCACAAGGCGCCGGAGCGACAGCCGCAACCGGCCATCACCCGCGCACCACAAGCAGCGCACCCGGCGCGGCGCAACCATGGTCTGGCTCTGATTATCGACGATGTCGGCTACGATCTGCACGCCCTACGCCGACTGCTCCAGCTCTCCGTGCCGATCGCTATTTCCGTGCTGCCGGATGCGCCCTATGCCCGACAAGCGGCTGCCCTGACACAGCAATATGGTCAAACCCTGATGCTGCATCTGCCCATGCAGCCGGAAGATCCCTCGATCCAAATGAGCCCTGCCTTTCTGCGCGAGCAGATGCAGAAAACAGAGCTGCAACAGACCTTTATCCATGATCTGGCCGCCGTGCCGGGCGCGATAGGGGTCAACAATCACATGGGCTCCAGACTCACCCAATCGCCCAAACATATGCGCTGGGTGATGGAGATGTGCCGTGATCGACAACTCTTTTTTGTCGATTCGCGCACCAGCTGGCACACTGTCGCGGCCAAACAGGCGCAGCAGATGGGGCTGGCGTGGGCAGAGCGAAAAGTATTTCTCGATCACGTGATGAGCCAAGCGTCCATGCAGCAGGCGTGGGATAAGGTGCACCGCTGCCTCCGGCAAGGGTTACGCTGTGTGATCATTGCTCACCCGCGCCCGATGAGCGTCGCCTTTTTGGAGCAGGCCATCACACCGGCGGATGCGGCAGCGATGGTGTCGATCCAACAATTATTGCAGGGAGGAGATCGTTAATATGCATCTGAAACAGTGGATAGAAGCGTGCATCATCTGCGCCACACTGCTGGCCACACCGGCAGCCTTCGCACAGAACCAGCCCCTACAGCAGGGCAGCCAAGCAGCCGATCAGCCGCTCGCAGAGATTCAACAGCTCATCGATCAAGGCTACAAAGCCGAAGCGCAGCGCAAGCTGCAAGCGCTCCTGAAGCATGATGCCAAGCAGTATCAGGCGTGGTTTCTGCTCGGTGTCGTGGAGGCCGAGCAGCAGCACTATCCGAAAGCGGTGCACGCTTTCCGGCAGGTGGTCGCTCTGCAGCCGCAACTGGCCGAACCCCACAATAATCTGGCGGTCATTTTTGATGAACTGGGCGACTACACGGCCGCCATCGAGGAGCTGAAAGCTTCGCTGAAACTCAACCCCGACTATCTCACGGCGCGGCAAAATATCGGTGATCTCTACATCAAACTGGCTGCCGATGCCTATCGTCAGGTGCTCGAACGCAGTGACCGACCGGAGCTGAGAGCGCGCTATGCACGCCTGTTGAAAGTGCGCGCCGAGGTGGAATCGAACCACCCTGCACCCACCCACCAGCCAAAGAAAACCGCCAAGGCGCAGCCTTCGCAGCGACACGCCGTGGCCGCCGCTGCACCAGAACCGGCCGCAAATCACAGCGCAACAGCAAGCCCGGAAGCGGCCATCAAGCAGGCGATCGAGGCGTGGCGAAAGGCGTGGAGCGAACAGCAGATCGATGCCTACTTTGCCGCCTATGCAGATGGTTTCAAAGGCAGAAAATTCCGCACTCGCGCCCGCTGGGAAGCCTATAAACGGCGCGTCATTCTGCAGCGTAAATATATCCATATCCGCATCGATCACCTGCACATCCGTCATGCCGCCCACGGCATCATCAAGGCCACATTCGTGCAGCACTACCGCTCCAACGCCTACAACGGCGATGACCGCAAAGAGCTCTGGTTTGCCCGACAGCATGGCAGCTGGCGTATCACCCGCGAAATCACCCTGGCCAAATAGCATTCACGATGTTTGACAGTCATGCGGCCGACTCTATATTCATCGGTCGGCGACCTATTCGGTTGACCAACCATTGCGAGGGCTGCATGCGCCGTTTGATCATCACTACCACCTTTGCGCTCGCTGTGTGCGGCTTTGCATGGCCGGCCTCGGCAGTGAGCGGGCTCGGTTTTCTGGCAGAATCTCCCATCGCCTACTTCACACCGGAAGATTCCCGCCTGCTCAAACAGACCCTGTTCGATCTGCTCGACAACCAAGCCGATGGCGCAACCGCCCGGTGGAAAAACCCCAACACAGGCCATCGTGGACGCATGCAGGTGTTGCGCAGCTTCCAGCATGATGGTCACCGCTGTCGCACCGTGCGCGCGCAAAACCATGCTGGCGGCAGACGTGGCCAAGCGCAATTTGATTTCTGTAAAATGGATCACGGCACATGGCGCATCGCCCACACCCAATAACCCTTATGTTTCATATCAATAGGAGTGCAGCATGCATAAATCACGGAGAACCCTAGCCACCCTGCTGATCGGCAGCTTCATCGCCTGCGCCGCTCCAGCAGTCGGCGAGGCAAGCGAAACACAGACCGCACTGCATCAGGAGCTGCAGCTCACCGTGGCAATGCTCGAGCAGGAGCGTAAAGAGCTGATCGCCGAAAGCCTCCAGATGCCTGCCACTGCCACCGCATTCTGGCGAGTGTACAATGCCTACCGCAAAAAGATGCGCGCCATCGCAGATCGTCGCAGCAAGATTATCACCGAGTACGCCGATGCACTGTACAATCAGCACCTGCGCGACAAACAGATCACCAAGCTGCTCAACCGTTCGTTGAATGTTTTTCAAGATCAGATCAAGGTCAAAAAGGCCTTCGTACACAAGTTCAGCAAAGTGCTGACCGCCAGACAGATGGCACGATTTTATCAGGTTGATCAGCGTATCGATCTCTTAATCCAGGCGGAGATCGCCAAGCTGGTGCCACTGGTAGCGACGACACCGAAAGGAGCACAATGATGAAACAGAGCCTACTCGCAGCCACCATCGCCGCCGCCACCCTGTTCGCCGGCATCGCCCAAGCAGCGCCAATTGTCTTTCCCAGCAAAGGGCAGAGTCCGGCACAACAGCAGAAAGATGAGGCGGACTGCCATATCTGGGCAGTGAACCGCACCGGCTTTGATCCGGGCTATGCAAGCAAACCACAGGTCAAACCCCAAGCGGCTGAAGGCGGCCTCTTCCGTGGCGCGGCCAAAGGTGCACTGGTCGGCGCAGCGATCGGCGCTATCTCCGGCGATACCGGTAAAGGCGCAGCAATCGGTGCCATTGGCGCCGGTGCCGCCGGCCATTCACGGCGCCGCAACCAATACCGCCGCATGGCCGCCGAACAGCATGCACTCGAACAAGAACAGGCTCGCCAGCGTCAAGAGTACCAACGCGCCCGCGCCGCCTGTCTGGAAGGCAAGGGATATACGGTGAAATAGTGACGGGAGTGTGCATTTGAACCCCACCATTGAAAACATGATCGCCGCACCCGAACAGATGGCAACACTGATCGGGCGTCGGGTGCGCTACCAGCAACAGGAGTATGAAGTCACCGATCTACTGCCTGAGGAGGGGCTGTTGATTATCTCCGCTGATCACAGCTCGGATGTACAGGAAGACAGCTACGGTCGCGCCAATCGTCTGGTACCAAAGCGGCACAACCTCAAGTACCGTGATGCCGATGGCAGCCCAAGCGCCATCTGGGATGATCTCGCATTCCTCGACGACCCACTAACCGATTAACAGGTAGTACTCCACCCGCACTCATGCGCAATTGCGCTTGCCAGAGACGCCCCCTAGCTTTGCCCGCCTATGAGAGATAGAGAACCCCAACACACCATCGATACCCTGTTCATCAAAACCTACGGCTGCCAGATGAATGAGTATGATTCATCGCGCATGGCGGATGTCATGAAGCAGGCCTACGGCTTGCGGCTTGTCGGCACGGCGGAAGAGGCGGATGTTATTCTGATCAACACCTGTTCGGTACGCGAAAAGGCGGAAGAGAAGGTCTATTCGGAGCTGGGTCGCTACAAAAAATTGAAAGATCAGCGCCCGGATATGATTATCGGTGTCGGCGGATGTGTGGGTCAACAGGAGGGTGCGCGCATCCAACAACGCGCCCCTTATGTCGATCTTGTCTTCGGTCCGCAGACCTACCACCGGCTACCGGATATGATCAAAACGATCCGCCGGGAACGTGTCCGCATCACCGAGACCGATATGCCGGAGATCGAAAAATTCGATCATCTCCCCAACGTGGCGCACCATCAAACATCCGGCTTTGTCACCATCATGGAGGGGTGCGATAAGTTCTGCACCTTCTGCGTGGTGCCCTATACGCGCGGCCCGGAACTCTCACGCCCGGTCGAAGATATTTTGGCCGAATGCCGATCACTGCTGGATCAGGGCGCTGTGGAGATCACCCTGCTGGGACAGAACGTCAACGGCTATCGTGGCATCGGAGCAGATGAGGAGGAGTGGGATTTCACCATGCTCCTCTACGCCGTCGCCGCCCTGCCTAAGCTGCGTCGCCTGCGTTTTACCACCAGCCACCCGATGGAGATGACCGATGCGCTCTGTCAGGCATTTGCGGAATTGCCACAACTGATGCCATACCTGCATCTGCCGGTTCAATCCGGCTCCGACCGCATCCTGAAACTGATGCACCGCGGCCACCTGCGACACAGCTATCTGGAAATCATCGATACCCTGCGTCATCACTGCCCGGAGATCGCCCTCTCTTCCGATTTTATTGTCGGTTATCCCGGTGAGAGTGATGAAGATTTCGAGGCCACCCTCGATCTGGTGCGGCAGGTCGGCTACGACTCCGCGTTCTGTTTCAAATACAGCCCTCGCCCCGGTACACCGGCAGCCAAAGTGGCCGATAATGTGCCGGAGGAGATCAAAGATAGCCGCCTGCAAGCACTGCTTGCTCTAACCCGTGAGCAGGCCGCGACTGCACTACAGCGGCAGGTGGGCAAAGAGATAGAGGTATTGGTCGAAAAAGAGAGCCGCAGCACCGGCGACATGCAAGGGCGCACCCCCGATTTCAAGATTGTCCATTTCCGCGGCAACCCCCGTCAAATCGGTCAAATCATGCCCCTGCGTATCACCGAAGCCTACGGACAATCCCTCCGCGGCGAGTTGATCCTACGCGAAGAGCGCATCTGACGACCCGCGTGTTACTCAGTTGAGTGGCT
>Ga0256829_1001080_pt1 | contig 23615 bp, 20 predicted proteins | sample 131447metaG_FD_185979 | JGI IMG/M metagenome (GOLD analysis project Ga0256829, IMG submission 185979) | Hydrothermal vent microbial communities from Lau Basin, Pacific Ocean - 131-447 | ecosystem: Environmental > Aquatic > Marine > Hydrothermal vents | place: Pacific Ocean: Lau Basin | collected...
CAACACCGAAGCCGGCCAAAACGAAGCCCGCGGCACCACCAGCCCCCCCAGCACCGCATACCCCAGCAGGGCCACACCCGCCACCCGCAAAATGTTGTAAATCGCCGGAAATTCCAGCGGTAAAAGCCGCAAATTGGCCTGCCGCCGCAGCCCCAAAGCCGCCACGGCTGCCCCGGGAAAACCCAGCCCGTACCGCGCCCAGATTTCCGCCTGCACCCGCCAGCGGCTGACATCGTGCCCAAAAGCCAGCCCCAGATAAAACGGCGCCACCAGCCACGCCAGCAGCAACACCAAAGGCAGCGCCCCGCCCCATCGCAGCCTGGAAGGCAGCGGCTGCAACAACCGCACCCCAAACTGAAAAAGCGCCGCAAAAGAAGCCGCCAGCAGCAACAACTGCAGCCCTTCCAAAAGCGTATTCACCTCCGCTGCCCGGGGCGCACTGTGCTGCCACAGCATGAACAAAATGCCCCACTGATACAGCCCATGCAAAATGCCAAAGGCCGCCAGCCACGGCATCCCGCGCGCCAGCGCCAGCCGGGAATAGCGCCGCGTTTGCAGCAAAATCGCCATCCCCATCACAAAAAACACCTGCCCGCTGACAAAAAACACCAGCGGCCGGTTGAGCACAAACCATTGCCGCAGCCCTTCAACCCACATGGGGTTATTGTACCATTGCCTCGCCCCATGCCCGCTTTTTGGTAACTGCCTACGCCGTGGTGCTCTCCATAGATCTTGATGCGCTGCGCCTTTGTCATACCCCTCCCCTGGCTCCCCGCCCCGCATGCGGGGAGGGGACGGGGGTGGGGTCAACGTAGCAACGGCGGTGCCAAAGAAAAACGCGGTGAGAACACATGCCCGGGGTTGCCATCGCCGCGATCTGGGTAGGTAATTACGCTTTTTAGCGTATAATAGCCCTGCAGGCTGCTTGTTGCCTGAACCACAGATTCCTTTTTTGGGAGAACACCATGACCAACGACAAACTGCAACGCCTCAAAGAGCTCTTGGGCGAAGTGTGGGATCTCAGCATGGCCGCCGCCGTGCTCGGCTGGGACCAGGAAACCTACATGCCGCCGGGCGGCGCGCAGGCCCGCGGCCAGCAACTGAGCACCCTCAGCCGCATCGCCCACCAAAAGTTCACTGCCGACGAAATCGGCCAACTGCTGGAAGACCTCGCCGGCGACGCCGCCGACTGGGACCCGGATTCCGACGAAGCCCGCCTGGTCAAAGTCGCCCGCCGCGATTACCTCAAAGCCACCAAAGTGCCTTCCGATTTCGTGGCGGAAAGCAGCAAAGTGGCTTCCCTCGCCATCATGGCCTGGCGGGAAGCCAAAGGCAAATCCGACTTCAGCCTCTTCCGCCCGCACCTGGAACGCATTGTGGAACTGCGGCAGGAATACGCCAACTTCTTCGCCCCCTACGACCACATCTACGACCCGCTGCTGGACGATTTTGAGCCCGGCCTGACCACCGCCGACGTCCAGCGCATCTTCAACGCCCTGCGCCCCCAGCAGGTGGAACTCATCCGCGCCATCGCCGACCGCCCGCAGGTGGACGACGCCTTCCTGCACCAGCCCTTTGACGAACAAAAGCAGTGGGATTTCGGCGTGGAGGTCATCACCCAATTCGGCTACGACTGGAACCGCGGACGGCAGGACAAATCGGCGCACCCCTTCACCACCAACTTCGGCGTCAACGACGTGCGCATCACCACCCGCCTTGAGCCGGACTACCTCGGCACCGGCCTGTTCGGCACCATGCACGAATGCGGCCACGCCCTTTACGAGCAGGGCATCGCCCCCGAACTGGAACGCACGCCCCTCGGCCACGGCGCTTCCTTAGCGATTCACGAATCGCAATCGCGCCTGTGGGAAAACCTGGTCGGGCGCTCCCGCCCCTTCTGGGAACACTTCTACCCCCGCCTGCAGGAAGTTTTCCCCGCCGAACTGGGCAACGTCAGCCTTTCGGCCTTCTACAAGGGCATCAACCGGGTGCAGCCTTCCCTTATCCGCACCGAATCTGACGAAGCGACCTACAACCTGCACATCATGCTACGGCTGGAACTGGAAATCGCCCTGCTGGAAGGCACGGTGAAAGTGGCCGACCTGCCCGAGGTGTGGAACGCCAAAATGCAGGAATACCTGGGCGTGACGCCCCCCGACGACGCCCACGGCGTGCTGCAAGACATCCACTGGTCCATGGGCTCCATCGGCTATTTCTCCACCTACGCCCTCGGCAACCTGATTTCGGCGCAGTGGTGGGAACGCATCCGCGCCGACATCCCCAACCTGGATGAGCAAATCCGCAGCGGCAACTTTGCCGACCTGCTGGCCTGGCTACGGGAACACATCCACCGCCACGGTGCGAAGTTTGAACCGCAGGAACTGGTCAAGCGTGTTACCGGCTCGGAAATTGACCCCGCGCCCTACATGCGCTACCTGAAGCAGAAATACGGCGAGATTTACGGGCTGTAAAAGCCGCTGGGCTGTTGAAACGCAAAAACCTGACAGGTCTCAAGACCTGTCAGGTTTTTTTAGCGTGCAACACCCTCCCCTCTCCCGCTGGGAGAGGGGCCGGGGGTGAGGGCGCTCCATCGCCCTCACCTCTCCCCTCGCGGCGCGAACGCACCGGGGCGAGGCAGCCCCTCGCCCCTACAAGGCCGCCCGGCGTGATGGATTTTGTGGGGCGGCTTGGCAAGCCGCCCCACGGGGCGCAAGCCCCTCAGTCTTTCTCTTCCACCCCCATCGCGGGGGCATAGAGCGCCCGCATGTATTCCTTCACCATCCGGCGGGTGCTGAACTGCGGCGTCACCGTGCGGATGGATTCCCGCACCCGCGCCAGCCACTCGGCGGGCAGGCCATCGGAGGCGCGGCGCTTGTAGTAGAGCGGTATGATTTCGTTTTCCAGCACGGCATACAGGCTTTCCGCGTCCGCGGCGTCCTGCGCGGCGGGGTCGTCGTACGCCGTTTCGTCGCCAATGGCCCAGCCGTTGCGCCCGTTGTAGCCTTCCCGCCACCAGCCATCCAGCACCGAAAAGTTGAGCACGCCGTTGATGGCCGCTTTCATGCCCGAAGTGCCCGAAGCCTCGTTGGGGCGGCGGGGCGTGTTCAGCCACACATCCACCCCCTGCACCAGGTAGCGGGCCAGGTTCATGTCGTAATCTTCCACGAACACCAGGCGCCCGCCGTTTTCCGCCAGTTTGACCTTGCGGTAAACCTCCTGAATCAGGCGCTTGCCCGGCTCATCGGCGGGGTGGGCTTTGCCCGCAAAGATGATTTGCACCGGCATGTTGGGGCGGTTGAGCAGGCTAAGCAGGCGCTCGAAATCGCTCAGCACCAGGCTGGCGCGCTTGTAGGTGGCAAAGCGGCGGGCAAAGCCAATGGTGAGCGCGTAGGGGTCAAGCAGCACACCGGAAGCCACCACCTGCACCGGATGCACCCGCAGTTCCAGCCACATCTTGCGGGCGCGTTCCCGCAGGTAAGCCACCAGTTTGCGCTTCAGGTGGCGGCGCACCGCCCACAATTCGCCGTCGGGGATGCGGTCCACCTGCTCCCAAATTTCGGGGTCGTCCATGTGCTCCCGCCAGTCGGCGCCCAAATAGCGGTCAAAGAGCAGCCCCAGGCGGCGGGCCAGCCAGGTATCCACATGCACGCCGTTAGTGATGTGGGTGATGGGCACATCGTCTTCCTTGCGGTCAGGCCAGAGGAAGTGCCACATCTTGCGGGCGACGCGGCCGTGCAGTTCCGAAACGCCGTTGCGATATTCGGCTAAGCGCAGAGCAAGGATGGGCATGGAGAAGGTGTCGTCCCAGGTGTGCTCGCGGCGCGCCAGATCCAGGAAGCCGTCGCGGGTGAGGCCGAGTTCCGGCCACAGGCGGGCGAAGTAGCGTTCCACCAGCCACGCGGGGAATTCATCGTTGCCTGCGGGCACCGGGGTGTGGGTGGTGAACACGCTGCTGCGGGCGATTTCCTGCGCGGCTTCCTCAAAGGTTTTGCCCTGCGCCACGCGTTCGCGGATGCGTTCCAGGGTCATGAACGCCGAGTGCCCCTCGTTCATGTGCCACACCTGCGGCGCGCAGCCGAGTTTCCGCAGGGCGCGCACGCCGCCAATGCCCAGGATGATTTCCTGCGAAATGCGCAAATCCAGTTCGCTGCTGTAAAGGCGGGAAGTCAACCGGCGGTCGGCAGGGGTGTTGCCTTCCCCATCGGTGTCAAGCAGCACCAACGGCACGCGCCCCACCTGAATCGTCCACAGCCGCACCTGCACCTCGCGGTCGGGGAATTCCACCGAAACCGTCAGAGGGCGGCCCTCGGCATCGTGCAGCGGGATGATGGGCAGGTCGTCGTAGCGCAGGTTGACGGGCAGGGCTTCCTGCCAGCCGTCGTCGCTGAGGCGCTGGGTGAAGTAGCCGTGGGTGTAGAAGAAGCCCACGGCCACCAGCGGGAGGCCGAGGTCGCTGGCTTCCTTGAGGTGGTCGCCGGAAAGCACGCCCAGGCCGCCGGCGTAGATGGGCAGGGTTTCATGCAGGCCGAACTCGGTGGAAAAGTAGGCAATGAGGCCCTGCAGGGCGGGGTATTCGCGGCGGAACCAGGTATCTTCGGCGGTCAGGTAGCGGTCGTAAGCGCGCATCACCGCATCGTAGCGGCTGAGGAAGTGCTTGTTAGCGGCCACCGCGTTCAGGCGGGCGCGCGGCACCTGCTTGAGGAAGCGCACCGGGTTGTGGTAAGTGGCTTCCCAAAGCGAATCGTCAATGTGGCGAAAAAGGCGCTGAGCGCGCGGCTGCCACGTCCACCAAAGGTTGTAAGCCAGTTCGCCGAGGCGGTTGATGCGGCGGGGCAGGCTGAAGTGGTTGGGCAAGTCGGTATAGAAGGAAAGCATGAGCGCTCCTACGTGGTCAGGTCGTCAAATCGTCAGGCAGTCAGGTTGTCGCGTGGTCGAGGCGGTGCGACAACGGCCAATCTTACCACGGCAGAGGGGCTTTTGCGGTACAATTGGAGGCAAGTAAAGGAAAGGAATTTTCCTGCTCAAAGCGATATGTCGCCTACCTTGAAGCACATTGGCCCCTATCGGTTCTTTTTCGTCTCCCTGGATTACGGTGAGCCGCCCCATGTCCATGTGCAGCACGAAAGCAGAGTGGCCAAATTTTGGCTGGATCCGGTAGCACTGGCCGACGCAGGCGGCTTTAAAGCCCACGAATTGAACCGCATTGCCAGGTTGGTGCAAACGCACCGTCAGGAATTCTTGGAGCAGTGGTATGCGTTCTTTGGCCGTGATTGAAGTGAAAGAGGCACAAGCCAGGGAAGTGCACGTCACCGAGGACATGTTGACCGTGACACTGACCGACGGACGCATTGTAAGCGTACCGCTGGCGTGGTATCCGCGGCTCTGGTATGGCACCCCTGAGGAGCGGGCCAACGTTGAAATTTTGGGCGGCGGCACGATACTGCATTGGCCTGCGCTGGACGAAGACCTGAGCGTGACAGGCATTTTGTTGGGAAAACGCTCAGGCGAATCCCTCACTTCCTTGCGCAAATGGCTGGAAGCGCGGCAGAAACAAACGTAGGCCATCGGCCATTCAGCGAAGGCCGCACCCCCACATCGGCAAAGTATGCCTTGCAACGATAGAGGACAGAATCTTGCAACCTGTGAAAGGGAAGCGCCATGGCAGACGTGGTTTTTGAAGTGAAATTACCCCCCGATTTGCTGCGTTTTGGGTATGACCAGGCACGCATCCAGGATAATGTGCGGGAATGGGTGGTGTTGTCGTTGTTCACAGACGGCCAAATTTCATCAGGCAAAGCCGCGAAATTGCTTGGAATTCCCCGCACAGCGTTTTTGGCCCTGCTCCGAAAACGGGGAATTGCGTACTTAGACTATACCCCGCAAGAGTTGGAAGACGAATTTGCCGCGGTTGAGAAGATGAAATTGGACGAGTGAGCCGCGATGATTGTGGTCTCGAACACAACACCGCTGATTGGGTTGGCCTCCATAGGCCGTTTTGATCTACTGCGGAGAATTTTTCGAGAGATTTACATTCCCCAAGCGGTGTATGATGAAGCTGTGGTGTTCGGGCGCGAAAAAGGCGGAGCCAAACAAGAAGTATCAGCCGCAACATGGATCAAAGTAAAGGAAGTGCGAGACCGCTTGGCGGTTGATGTCTTACTTGATGAACTTGATTTGGGAGAAGCAGAAACCATCGTCCTGGCGCGAGAACTCCATGCCGATTGGGTGCTCATGGATGAAAAGAAAGGCCGTCGCAAACTAGAGCAATTGGGAATGCAGAAAATCGGCACCATCGGCGTCCTGCTACAAGCAAAGAAAATGGGGTACATAGAGATGCTTCGCCCCGAATTGGCGCAATTACGAGAGAAGGGATTTAGCATCAGTCAGCGAGTGATTGATGCTGTTTTGGAGCAAGCACACGAGAAATAAAACTCGCCGCGTTCTGGTTCGCCCACCACGCAGCCAACCAAAGTAACCAGCCGACCAAGTAACCAACCCACCAATTGACCAATCCCCCCATGCCCACCCTCCTCATCCGCAACGCCGAAGTTTTAGTGACGATGGATGACGCCCGCCGGGAAATCCGCAACGGCGGGATGTTCATCCGCGACGGCTTCATTGAGCAAGTAGGCCCCACGGCCGAACTGCCTTCTACCGCCGACGGAATCCTTGACCTGAGCGGGCACATTGTGCTGCCTGGCCTGATCAACACCCACCACCACTTTTACCAAACCCTCACCCGCGTCATCCCCGCGGCGCAGGATGCCAACCTCTTCCACTGGCTGACCACCCTCTACCCCATTTGGGCGCGCATCACCCCGCCCGAATTCCGCATCGCCACCAAAACCGCGCTTTCCGAACTGGCGCTTTCCGGCTGCACCACCGCCTTTGACCACTGGTATCTCTACCCCAACGGCGCGCGGCTGGATGACGAAATAGAAGCCGCGCAGGAAGTCGGCTTGCGGCTGCATGCCTCGCGCGGCTCCATGAGCCTCGGCGAGAGCAAGGGCGGTCTGCCGCCCGACAGCGTGGTGGAAGACGAAGATTTCATCCTCAAAGACTCCCAGCGGCTGATTGAGCAATACCACGACCCTAAGCCCGGCTCGTTTCTGCACATTGTGCTCGCGCCGTGCTCACCCTTCAGCGTTACCGCCGACCTGATGCGGGAAAGCGCCAAACTCGCCCGCGAATACGGCGTGCGCCTGCACACCCACCTGGCCGAAACCGAGGACGAGGATTTTTTCTGCCTTGAAAAATTCGGCAAGAAGCCGGTGGCTTACATGGAAGAACTGGGCTGGATTGGCCCCGATGTGTGGTTTGCCCACAGCATCCATGTCAACGATGAGGAAATCGCCCTTTATGCGGAACACGGCGTGGGCGTGGCGCACTGCCCGGCTTCCAACATGCGGTTGGGCTCCGGCATTGCGCCGATTTACGAAATGTTGATGGCCGGCGTGCCGGTTGGATTAGGCGTGGACGGCTCGGCGAGCAACGATGGCTCGCACTTGCTGGAAGAAACCCGCCTGGCGATGCTGCTGGCGCGGGTGCATTCCGGCGTGTTGGGCTTTTCGCGCAGCGGCTCGGATGCGCCGCCGCTGTTGACCGCGCGCCAGGCGTTAGAAATGGCAACCCGCGGCGGTGCGCGGGTGCTGGGGCGCGATGACATCGGTCAACTCGCCCCGGGCAAAGCCGCCGACTTCTTCGCCGTGAACCTCAACCGCCTGGATTATGCCGGCGCACTGCACGACCCGGTAGCCGCGCTCGTCTTCTGCGCCCCCGTACGCGCCGATTACACCGTGGTGGGCGGCAAATTTGTGGTGAAGGAAGGCCAACTCACCACCGTGGATTTGCCCGCGCTGATTGAAGCCCACAACCAGGCCGCCCGCCGCATCGCCGGGTAAAACAAAACCACAGATGACGCAGATTGGCACAGAGAAAAAAATGCCAAGTGCGCCAAGGAGTTAACGCAAAGACGCAAAGGAAGCAGAGACGCGGAGGAATACAAAGGCGCAAAGAGGTTAAGCCAAGGGTGCAAAAGACGCAAAAAATTTCTGTGTTCTCTGTAAATTTCTGTGCCTTCTGTGGTTTTTCCCTCAATCGGTGGCTCTCACTACACGGAGGTTATCATGGACGCCAAAACCTGGTATCAAACCCGTCAAAAACTCGTCGCCGTCGCTATGGGGCGCGAACCCGCGGATCTGGTCATCCGCAACGGCAAGTGGGTGAGCGTGCAGAGCGGCGAAATCATCCCTCACACCGACGTCGCGGTCGCCGATGGCCGCATCGCCTTCGTGGGCGCCGATGCTTCCCACACCATCGGCGAGCACACCACCGTGGTGGACGCCGAAGGCATGTACCTCATGCCCGGCCTGCTGGACGGCCACATGCACGTGGAATCGGGCATGGTCACGGTGACGGAATTCGTGCGCGCTGTCGCCCCCCACGGCACCACGGGCATGTTCGTTGACCCCCACGAAATCGCCAATGTGTTCGGCCTGAAGGGCGTGCGCCTGATGGTGGATGAGGCGCGGCAGCAGCCCATCCATGTGTGGGTGCAGGTGCCCTCGTGCGTGCCCTCCGCCCCCGGGCTGGAAACCCCCGGCGGCTCGATTACGCCCGAAGACGTCGCCGAAGCCATGCAATGGGAAGGCATCATCGGCCTGGGCGAGATGATGAACTTCCCCGGCGTGTTCAACGGCGACGAAAAAATGCTGCGGGAAATGGCCGAAACCGCCGCCGCGGGCAAGACCATTGGCGGGCACTACGCCAGCCCCGACCTGGGCCTGCCCTTCCACGGCTATGTGGCCGGCGGCCCCGAAGACGACCACGAAGGCACCCGTCTGGAAGACGCGGTCGCCCGCGTGCGCCAGGGCATGAAGGCCATGCTGCGCTACGGCTCCGGCTGGCTGGATGTCGCCCCGCAGGTCAAGGCCATCACCGAAATGAGGCTGGATTCCCGCCGCTTTTTGCTCTGCACCGACGACAGCCACGCCGAAACTCTGGTCAACGAAGGCCACATGGACCGTGTGCTGCGCCACGCGGTCAGCCAGGGGTTGCCGCCGCTGACCGCCATCCAGATGATGACCATCAACACCGCCGAGCATTTTGGCCTCAGCCGCGAAATCGGCATGATCGCCCCGGGCCGCTGGGCTGACATCCTGCTGGTGCCCGACATTGCCGACTTCCACGCGCACAAGGTGTTTGCCAAAGGCCAACTGATTGCCGAAGACGGCAAAATGCTGATTGACCTGCCCGCCTACCCCTACCCCGAATGGGCGCGCAACTCAGTGCACCTGAAGCGCCCGCTCACCGCCGCGGATTTCCGCCTGCCTGCGCCCAAAGCCAGCGGCACGGTGAAGGCGCACATCATCGGCATCATTGAGGGGCAGGCGCCCACCAGGCACTTGGTGATGGAAGTGCCCGTCACCGACGGCGAAGTGAAGCCCAACGCCGAAATGGACATCGCCAAAGCCGCGCTGGTAGAACGCCACCACGCCACGGGCACGGTGCAGGTGGGTCTGGTGCACGGCTTCGGCTTCCGCGGCAGGTGCGCGGCGGCTTCCACCGTGGCGCACGACAGCCACCACATGCTCGTGGTCGGCACCGACGAGGAAAGCATGGCGGCCGCGGCGAACAAACTCGCCGAAGTGCAGGGCGGGCAGGTGGTGGTGAAAGACGGCAAGGTCATCGGGCTGGTGGAACTGCCCATTGCGGGGCTGATGTCCACCGAGCGCGCCGACGCGGTGGCGAAAAAAGCCGCCACCGTGCTGGAAGGCTTCCGTGCATGCGGCTGCACCATTCAGAACCCCAACATGCAACTTGCGCTCATGGCGCTGGTGGTCATTCCCGAACTGCGGCTTTCGGATAAAGGGCTGGTGGACGTCACCCAATTCGCGTTCGTGCCGGTGGTGGAGTAGGGAAAACACGCTCGCGTTTCACGGCCTGAGCTGCCCTCGCAACCGCCTGCTCTCGGCGGCAACGGTGAGGGCAGCAGTGCCTTAACCCTTCGGCAATTTGGCGCGTTGCCCTCAACCTCAAGAGGCTGTAAAGTCATGGTCTGGCTGCTTCCCCTCAATCTTGGCCTGCTCACTGGCGTGCTGGCTCTACGGCTGCGGCAGCCGGTGGTGCGGGGCTACTTCGTGGCAACGGCTGTGGGCGCGGCAACGCTGGTGGCGCTGACCGAAACCTTTAGTGCTCTGCACGCCCTCACCGCCACCCCAGCCCTCGCAACACAAGGCCTCATCGCACTCGTGCTGGCAGCCCTGCTGTTCCGGCAGCGAGGGGAGGTGTATCGGCACATCAGGGCAGGCCTTCGCCGCCCTGACCACGAAACTTTGCTCAGTTGGGGGCTGCCAGCCCTTGTGTTGAGCGTGACTGCCTACCTGGCGTGGATCAGCCCCCCCAACACGGTGGATTCCTGGACTTACCACCTGGCGCGCGTGGCGCATTGGGCTCAAAACCACAGCATAGCCCCCTACCCCACCCACATCGTCCGACAAATTTACCAGATGCCGTGGGCCGAGGAAACCATCCTCTGGCTGCGCCTGCTGAGCGGGGATGACCGCTGGGCGGCTTTCGTGCAGTGGTGGGCGCTGTTGAGCCTGTTCATCATCCTGCCCGATTTCGTACAAATGCTGGTACCGCGGGCCAAAGCCACGTGGGCACGCTGGGCCGTCGCGGCCATCCCGATGGCGATTTTGCAGGCTTCCAGCACGCAAAACGACCTGGTCGTGGCCTACTGGGCTGTCGGCTTCCTTTACACCCTGCTGCGCTATCGGGAAACCCGCGCGCCCCGCTGGCTTCTCGCCGCGGCGCTTGCGCTGGGGCTGGCGCTGCGCACCAAAGGCACGGCTTATCCCTGGCTGTTTTTCTTTGGGGCATGGTGGCTGGTGCTGATGCTGCGCAACAAACACTGGCGGTGGGTTTTCCTGGCAGCCGCTTTCACGGGCGTGCTGGTCGTGGGCCCCTGGTACCGCAACTGGCGCGTTTTCGGCGGGCCGTTTGGCTCCTCCGGCGTGCGCCGGTTCTATTTCATGGAAGGCTTTAGCCTGCGAGGCTGGCTGTCCAACAACCTGCGCCAGGCGGCTTCCCAGGCTTCGGCCGGCTACCCTTACATCCCGCACACGGCATTTTCGCTGGCGCAGCCCGCAGAGCATGGCGTGGTATGGCTCCACCAGCATCTCTTGCACTTAGACCCTTCCGACGCCCGCTTCACCGAAAAGGGGCACCTTTTCCACGTCCCCAACAGAAAAATGCCCGGCGAAGACGAAGCCGGCGCGTTCACCTATTTTCTCGTGCTTTGCCTGGCAACACCTTTTACCCTCCGGAAAGGCAACCGGCCTCTCCGAACTTACACGCTTGCTTTGTGGGCTTCCTGGGGACTTTTCACCGCGCTCATCAAGTGGCAGCCCTGGATCACCCGGCTGCAACTTCCCTGGGTACTCATGAGCATTCCCCTGGTGGTATGGCTGCTCCAGCGGCTCACTGCACACCGCCAATGGATGGGGGGGCTTGTCATACTCACCATCCTTGCTTTGATACCCCGCCCGCTGTTTCAAAATGTTCAGCACCCATTGCAAGGCGCCAACAACATTCGCCGACTTTCCCCTGCCGAGCGCCTGTTTTTGCCGGTGAAAAACCTGCGCCAGCCTTATCTGCAAGGCATAAGCGCCCTGGAAAACAGCCGCTGCGACCAGATTGGCCTGTACACCGATGCCAACGGGCTGGAATATGTTTTCTGGTACCTCCTCAGCCCCCACAAACCCGGGCTGCGGCTGGAGCATGTCCTTGTATCCAACCCAACGGCGCGCTTTGCGGCCTTATGGCCGCCGTTTGCCCCCTGTGCGCTCATCGTCACCCGCGCCAAGTTCAATGCCCCAGCAGTCTGGGACACACTGGGGCATCGCTATCAACGGGTGTTTGCCGACGCCAACGCGCCGTTGTTTGTCTATCTCATTCGGGAAGGCTCCCAGGGGGAGCCAACCGCTTACACCGCCGGCAGTGGCAGCGCCGGGGGGTTTTCTTCGCTGGCTTCCTCTGCCGGGCGCAGCACAATTTCGCCTTCCTCGTCCACATCCACCACAATGGTTGCCGCACCGGCAAATTTTCCGGCCAGCAGGGCTTCCGAAATCGGGTCCTCCACTTTCTGCTGGATGACCCGCCGCAGAGGGCGGGCGCCCATTTCGGGGTCGTAGCCCAGGTCGGCCAGGCGTTCCAGCGCCGCGGGGGTGGCTTCCAGCGCGTGGCTTTGCTCGGCCAGGCGCGCCTGCACTTTCCCCAGTTCCAGCGAGACGATTTTCAGGATGTCTTCCTTGCTCAAAGCACGGAAAACAATGACCGCATCCACGCGGTTGATGAATTCGGGGCGGAAGACGCGCTTCAGCGATTCCAGCAACTTCTTGCGCATCTCCTGATACGAAAGCCGCTCTTCCAGCGCCTGATCGCGCTGCAGGCGGAAGCCCAGCGAGGTCTGCCGCTTGATCATGTCGGCGCCCACGTTGGAGGTCATGATGATGATGGCGTTGCGGAAATCCACCTTGCGGCCTTTGGCATCGGTGAGGTGGCCTTCTTCCATGATTTGCAGCAGCATGTTGTGGACTTCCGGATGGGCTTTTTCAATTTCGTCGAACACCACGATGGCATAAGGGCGGCGGCGGATGGCTTCGGTGAGTTGCCCGGCTTCCTCGTAGCCCACATAACCCGGCGGGGCGCCCACCAAACGGCTGGTGGTGTGGCGCTCCATGAATTCCGACATATCCAGGTGGATGAGGGCGTCTTCGCTGCCGAACATGAAGCGCGCCAGGGCTTTGGTGAGTTCGGTCTTGCCCACGCCGGTGGGGCCGAGGAAGAGGAAAGACCCAATCGGGCGGTGGGGGTCTTTCAGGCCGGCCCGCGCCCGCCGCACCGCTTTGGCGATGCTTTCAATGGCTTCATCCTGCCCCACAATCTGGCGCTTGAGTTCCTCTTCCATGTGCAGCAGGCGTTCGCTTTCTTCGTTGGCGAGTTGGGTCACAGGCACGCCCGTCCACATGGAAACCACTTCGGCGATGTCTTCCGAAGTTACCGTGGGGCTGGTGGCGCGGTCCCAGCCGACGCGCAGTTGCTCAAGTTCGGCCTCTATGGTGCGGATTTTTTCCTGCAAAACGTAAGCCTCTTCAGACTGGTTGTTTTCCAGAGCCAGGGCCAGGTTTTCCTTCAGGCGGCGGAGTTCATCAATCAGCGAGCGGCTTTGCCGGGCGGTGGGGCTTTTGTACATCCGCACACGGGAAGCCGCCTCGTCCACCAGGTCAATGGCTTTGTCAGGCAAAAAGCGGTCGCTGACATAGCGGGCGGAAAGCCGCGCCGCCGATTCCAGCGCCTCGTCGGAGATGCTGAGGTGGTGGTGTTCTTCGTAAACCGGACGCACGCCTTTGAGAATTTCCACCGTTTCGTCCACCGAGGGCTCGTCCACCATCACCGGCTGGAAGCGGCGCTCTAACGCCGAGTCGCTTTCAATGTACTTGCGGTACTCGTCCAGCGTGGTCGCGCCGATGACCTGCAATTCTCCGCGGGAAAGCGCGGGCTTGAGGATGTTGGCTGCGTCCACCGCCGAGCCTGCCGCGCCCGCGCCCACCAGCATATGGAATTCATCGATGAAGAGGATGGCTTCGGACGCTTTGAGTTCGTCAATTACGCGTTTCAGGCGCTCTTCAAACTGCCCGCGGTACATTGTGCCGGCGACCAGCGAGCCGACATCCAGTTGCAGCACCCGCTTGCCCAAAAGCGGCGCGGGCACATTGCCTTCCACAATGCGCTGGGCCAGGCCTTCCACGATGGCGGTTTTGCCGACCCCCGGCTCACCAATGAGGGCCGGGTTGTTTTTGGTGCGCCGCGCCAGAATTTGAATGACGCGTTCTATTTCGGTCTCCCGCCCGATGACGGGGTCCAGTTCGCCCGCTTCGGCCAGCGCGGTGAGGTCTGTGGCCAGTTGCTCCAGCAGCGAAGCCTTTTTCTGCTCTTTCTTGCCGCGCCGTCCGGCTTCGGGGCGGGTGGGCGTCATGCTGCCGGTCTCATGCAGCACCCGGCGGGTTTGCCGCCGGATCTGGTCGGGGGTGATACCCAGGCGCTGCAACACGCGCATCGCCATGCTGTCGGGCATCCGCAGCAGGCCCAGCAAAAGGTGCTCGGTGCCGATGTATTGATGCCCCAGGCGGGTCGCCTCTTCCAGGGCGTAACGCAAAATCTGCTGGGTTTCAGGGGCCAGGTCAATTTGCCCGCCGATGTGGTCGCCGGGGCCGACCAGCCGCGCCACGATTTCCTGCACGCGCTGCGGCTCAAGCCCCAATTCGCGCAAAACCCGCCCGGCCACGCCGCCTTCTTCGCGTACCAGGCCGAGCAGCAAATGCTCACTGCCAATTTGGGAATGGCGCATCCGCTCGGCTTCCTGATGCGCCAGGCTCAGCACCCGCCGAGCCCTTTGGGTAAACCGTTCCATTCCGGCCACGGTCGTTCCTCCTTCGCACGTCTCCGTGATGCTTTGGTCGCTTGCCGTCGGGAAACCATCCTCTGGGGCGGTTTCCTTTTCCTGACGCTATGGAACCTGCTTACATTCTACCAAAGTTTCCCTCTTTACCCGCCTGCTCTTCCGAATTTTACGGTTTTCTGATAAAAGTTTAAGGCATTCGCCGGAAGCATTTTCCCCGAGTAACTGTTCAGCCTTGGGAAAACAGGCCGCGGATAAAACGGATGGCCGCGGATTTTTAGGACGCCAAGGGCTCCAAGATGATGCCAAGAGCGCCAAGAAATGGAAGTGAGCGTTGCACTTTTCAGCGTTTTTCGCTCAATCAGCCCCAATCTGCGCTAATCTGTGAAATCTGGTAATGACCTACCCAGACGGCGCCACGGATAGCCTTGTGCCTGTGAACGCTCACACAGAGGACACCCACACGCTTTCCTTTTTTGCAGGCGCTTTTTGGAGTGCGGTGCCTGGGCACCGCTTTGGAAAGCGGCGACTCGTCGCCGCACGCCAAAGAAAAACTGCCGACAGAGGCGTTTTGCCACCACGTAGGTAATTACGAAATCTGTGGTAACTGCCTACGCTGTGGTGCCCTCCATGCGTTTTGATGCGCTGTGCCTTTGCCATACCCCTCCCCTGGCTCCCCTCCCCGCATGCGGGGAGAGGACGGGGGTGGGGTCAACGCAGCGGCAGCGGCGCCAAAGGAAAACGCGGTGTGAAAACACGCCCTGCATTGCCAGCGCTACGATTTGGGTAGGTAATCGCGGATGAACGCCGGTTTTCAGGGCACAACCGCTCATCGCCCGCGATGAGCAGGCAGAGAGGCACAAAAGAGGCTGCCTGCTCGGCCGCGATGATGCCGTGTGGGGCGGGATGCCATCCCGCCCCACAATGTACCCCGGCGCGCCGCCAAAGGCTGAAGGGGGGCATTTCGCCCAATCTATACTCATCGGTGAAATCGGTGGCGTAACAGTTCAGCCTGCCCGCGATGCGCACTCAGAAGCATAAAAAGAGGTTAACGCAAAGACGCAAAGGAAGGCAAATGGCGCAAAGAGCAATTCTGTGTTTTCTGTGCCAATCTGTGAAATCTGTGGATTCCCTGCCAGGGCTGAGCAGTTGCCGGAAAACACAGATTTTTTCTTTGCGTTCTTTGCCCTCTCTGCGCCTTCGCGTGACTTCCGCCGCCGATTCTCCCAGGGCTGAACAGTTACTCGGTGGCTACTTTTCTGCGCAATCTGCGGTTTCTTTCTGCCGAGGCTGCAGAGGCTTGCCAAGATCGCGAGAATCAGGGATAATCACTGCTTGCAGCGTGAACCCCTCTGATGACAGGACGGTGTGATGCGCCCTTCGTTTAAAAAACACCTGCCGCGCCGCCGGCTTTGGGCCGGGCTGGTGCTGGCGGTGTTGCTGGGGCTTACCGGCTGCCGTTCCGGCCGCCCGGGCAATACCGCCGTCCGGCCTTTGCGGGTGGCGGCGGCCGGCAACCTGGCCCCGCTGATGCCCGATTTGCTGGCTGCCTTCACGGCGCAAACCGGCCTTCCGGCCGTGCCCGTCATTGCCAGTTCGGGCAAACTGGCGCAGCAAATCATCGCCGGGGCACCTTACGATGTCTTCCTCGCTGCCGACGCGCAATATGTGGATGACTTGATCCGCCAGGGGTTCATCGTGCCCGACAGCCGCCGCGTGTACGCCCGCGGCGTGCTGGTGCTCGTGGTGCGGCAAGACGCTCCGGCCAAAGTGCGCGGCCTGGGCGATTTGACCATCCCGGCCATCCGGCGGATTGCGGTGGCCAACCCGGAACACGCCCCTTACGGCCGCGCCGCGCAAGAAGCCCTGCAGCACGCCGGTTTGTGGGAAGCCGTGCATTCCCGCCTCGTGTTCGGCGATACGGTGCGGCAGGCCATGCAATTCGTGCAATCCGGCAATGCGCCGGTGGGGCTGGTGGCGCTGAGCGTGGCGCAGGGCGACCGGAAAGTGCACATCATCCCCATCCCTGCCGGGCTTTACACCCCATTGCTGCAAACGGCGGGCATTGTGGCGCGTTCATCCCGCCGCAAAGCCGCGCGGCAATTCCTGGCCTTCCTGGAAAGCCCCGCAGCCGGTGCGATTTTCCACCGCTACGGCTACGGCCCCCCGCCTGCCGACCCTCGGCCATGACCTTTGCTCCCCTGCTTCTTTCCCTCAAAGTCGCCACCGCCACGGTGGCGCTGACGCTGGTGCTGGGGCTGCCGCTGGCCTATTGGCTGGCGCGTGCCCATTCCCCCGCGGCCGGTTTTCTGCACGCTTTCAGCAACCTGCCGCTGGTGCTGCCGCCGGTGGTGCTGGGCTATTACCTGCTGGTGGCGTTTGGCTACGGCTCGCCGCTGGGGAAGGCGCTGGAACGCCTCGGCATCCCGTTGGTGTTCACCTGGCGCGGCGCCGTGCTGGCCGCGTGGACGGTCGCCTTCCCCCTGTTTGTGCAGGCGGCCAGCGCTGCCTTTGCCTCGGTCAGCACCGAACTGGAAGACGTCGCCCGCACGTTGGGCGAGTCCGAATGGGGCATTTTCTGGCGCGTGACCCTGCCGCTGGCGATGCCCGGCATCCTGGCCGGTACGCTGCTGACCTTTGCCCGCGCCCTCGGCGAATTTGGGGCGACCCTGATGGTCGCCGGCGACATCCCCGGCCAGACCCAAACCACCGCCATTGCCATTTACGACGCCGTTGAAAAAGGCAGCCAGGCGCAGGCAAATGTGATGGCCGGCATTTTGACCGCCTTTGCCCTGGCCGTGCTCTTTGCCCTGCGAAGCATGAGCCTGCGCTGGAAAGGGGGCAGCCGTGCTTGAGGTCTCGGTGCAGCATCGCTTTCCCCATGCCGGCCTGAACGTGGCCTTTCGGGTTGCCGCGGGCATTGTAGTGCTGTTTGGGCCTTCCGGCGCAGGGAAAACACTCACATTGCGCACCATTGCGGGGCTGTTTCGCCCGCAAAAAGGCGTGGTGCGCCTGGAAGGCGAAACCTGGCTCGATACGGCGCACGGCGTCAACCGACCGCCCCAGGCGCGGCGGGTGGGCTATGTGCCCCAGCATTTGGGGCTTTTCCCCCATTTGAGCGTGCGGGAAAACATCGCCTTTGGCCTGCATGCCATGCCCGGCGCGGTGCGCCGGCAGCGGGTGGAAGAAGCACTTGCCCTGATGCACCTGGAGGAAGTGGCCCGGCAGCGCCCCGACGGGCTTTCCGGCGGGCAGCAGCAGCGCGTGGCGCTGGCGCGCGCCCTGGTCACCCGCCCCCGCATTTTGCTGCTGGATGAAGCCTTCAGCCACCTTGACCCGGTGCTGCGCAGCGACCTGGGCCAGGCCGTGCGCCAGATTCACCGCCGCTTTCATCTGCCGGTGGTGCTCATCACCCACGACCTGGACGAAGCCTACGCGCTGGCCGACCGGCTGGTGGTGCTGGAAGCAGGGCAGGTGGTGCAAACCGGCACGCAAGACGAAATCTTCCACCATCCGGCCACCCTGCGCCTGGCGCGGGCCGTAGGCATGCGGAACCTTTTCCCCGTCACCGTGCAGGGGCACAGCCTGGAAACCACCCAATTGCGCTGGGCGGGCGGCCTGCTGCAGACCCCCCGCGTGGCATTACCGGCGGGCACGCGGGTATGGGCAGGCATTCGCCCCGAAGACGTCCTCTTCGTGCGCGATTCCCGGCCGCTGAAACACACCCACAACCTTGTGGAAGCGCAGGTGGCAGAAGTGCATCCGGCCGGAGCCAGTGTGCTCGTGCTGATGAAACCCGCGTCGGCGCCGGAACAGCCGTTGTGGGTGCGGCTGCCGCCGGTCGTGGCGGCAAACCTGGGTCTCAGGCCCGGGCTGCGCCGCGTGCTTTTGCTCCGTCAGCGCGGCCTGCATGTATTTTCGGGCGAAAACGCCCCCCCACTTCATCAGGAGGAATAGCCTATGTCGTTGCTTTCGGTTGCCGAAGCCCGCCGCCGGCTCATGGCCGCGGTACAGCCTGTGGAAGCCGACGAAACCGTGCCGCTGGAAGCCGCTTACGGGCGGGTGCTGGCGGCACCGGTGACGGCGCCGTTCCCCTTGCCGCCGTTTGCCAATGCCGAAATGGACGGCTTTGCCCTGCGGGCCGGGGATGTGCGCGGGGCTTCCGAAGCGCAGCCGGTGGTGTTGCGGGTCATCGGCGATGTGCCCGCCGGGCACCCCTTTGAAGGCGTTGTGGGGGAAAGGGAAGCCGTCCGCATTACCACGGGGGCGCCTTTGCCTGCCGGGGCCGATGCCGTGGTGCCGGTGGAAGACACCGACGCCTACCGGCGGCAAGCCGCCGCATTGCCCCTGCCGGAAACCGTAGCCGTGCGGCGCGCCGTGGCCGCAGGCACTTATGTGCGCCCCCGCGGCAAAGACACACCCGCCGGCCATGTGCTGCTGCCCGCGGGCAGGCGCCTGAACGCACGCGAAGTGGCTTTGCTGGCCATGGTGGGCATGAAAATGGTCACGGTGCGGCGGAAACCGCGGGTGGCCTTTTTTGCCGCCGGCGATGAATTGCTTCCCGCCGGCGCGCCTCTGACGCCCGGCAAGATCTACGAAACAAACACCTACACCCTGCGCGGCCTGCTGGCTTCTTGCCCGGTGGAAGGGCTGCCTTTGGGCGTGACCCCCGACAGCGCGGCCGCCGTGCGCGCCATGCTGGAAGAAGCCGTTGCCGCCGGAGCCGATTTCATCCTTTCCTCGGCCGGAGCCAGCGTGGGGCCAACCGACTTTGTTCACCGGGTGTTAGCCGAGCAGGGCGAAGTGCACTTCTGGAAAGTCAACGTCAGGCCGGGCAAACCGGTGGCCTTTGGGGCGTATCGCGGGGTGCCCATGCTGAGCCTGCCGGGCAACCCGGCCTCTTCCTTTGTGAGTTTTGAGGTGTTTGTCCGCCCTTTGCTGCACCGCCTGGCCGGCGGCCGCGGCTGGAAACGGCTCGCCCTGCAAGCCCGCCTGGCCGAAGCGGTGACGTCCGACGGCCGCGAGAGTTACCTGCGCGGCCTGCTTGCGATGGAAGACGGCCGCCTGACCGCCCGGCTGGTCGGCACGCACCAGGGTTCGGGCAACCTGCTGGGGCTGGCCCAGGCCGAAGCATTGATTGTGGTGCCTGCCGGAGTGCATCATTTGCCTGCGGGCGCTGAAGTTACCGTCTGGCCGCTGCAACTGCACCCCTGAGGTTTTGGCCTTCCCGAAACGCGGCGCCGGCCTTGCCGGGTGTGTTTTCAGACCGCGCTTTCTTTTGGCGGCGTCTCGGGGGCTTCCCGCCCATGCTCGGCCAGCCGTGCCAGCCCAATGCTGAGAAGGTAAAGCACAATCATCGGCGCCATGACCAGCAGCATGTTGACCGGGTCCACCGTCGGCGTAATGGCGGCGGCCAGCACCGCGATGATGACCACCGCGATGCGCCAGTGTTCCAGCAGGTGCCGGGCTTTAACCCAGCCCAGCGCGGCCAGCAGGTAAATGATCAGCGGAAATTCAAAAGCCACACCCACCCAGAACATCAGGTTGGTAACGAAGCGCAGGTACGAAGACGGCCGCGGCAGGGTGGGGATGCCCATGAAGTTGAGCAAAAAAGGCAGCGCAGTGGGCAGCATGACGAAGTAGGCAAAAGCCATCCCCCCCACGAAAAAGGCCAGCACCAGCGGCGCGGCCAGCAGTCCGAAAATGCGCCCGCGCGGCCGCAGCCCCGGCGCGACGAAAAGGTACATTTCCCAGTAAATGTAGGGCAGGGCTAGGGCAAAACCCGAGAGCAGCGCCACCCGGAAGAACACGCCGATGGGCTCGGTAACTTCAATGGCCTGCAAGTGCCGAATGCCGCCAATGGGCGCGGCCAGGAAGTCAATCAGGCGCGGCGTGAACACCACAGAAAACCCGGTGGTCAGCAGCCAGAACAGCACTGCCCGAAAAAGATGCTTGCGGAAAATGTTCAGGTGATACCAGAGGTCCTGCGGGTGTTCGGAAGCCCGCTGGACGATGTCGGCGAAACTGTGTTCTTCCGGCTCGGCGGTAAAGAAGGCCACCAGCCGCATCCGCAGGCGGTAAAGGCCGCGCGCCAGGGCGCGGATTGCCCGCCACGGCACCCACACAGGCGCTGTCAATACCCGAAAAAAGCCTTTCAGGAACTTCTTCATGCGTGTTCGGCCCCGGGCTTTTCGGTTTCGGCCGGCGTTTCGGCGGGATGGGCCGGAGGAGCAGCAGCCGGCGCTTCCGCTTCGCCTGCCGCATGGGCTGCGGCGTCAGCCGGCGGGCTGTTTTCCACAAACGGCACGCCCGGATACAGCCGGTCAATCTCCGATTCCAGCAGCGAGCGTGATAACCCTTTTGTGGCTAATTGAATGTCTCTTTGGATGGTTTGTATGTCGTGGAGCGATTCCTCCAGCCCGGCTTCCCGCGCCAGCCGGTTAGGCAGGGTGCGCAGTTCCTGGCTGGCATGGGTCAGGTTGCGCCAGGTTTCCGATGTCATCAGACGGCGCAGCCAGCGGCCTAAGGTGCGCGCCGTTTTTTGCATGTCTTCAGGCCCCATGACCAGGAAAATGATCAAGAGGATGAAAAGAAATTCCAGCGGGCCAATGCCTAAAATTTCCATAACCGGACCTCGGCAAAGCAATGCGTGTGCATGGTCTGGATTATACCATTCCCCTCTAACGGAGGGCGTATGCAGCCCATAACCCCCGCCGGGCTGCCCGATTTGACGCTGGCCGTGCAGGCAGGGGGGCAGTCGCGGCGGATGGGGCGCGAGAAGGCGCTGTTGCCCTTTCCCGACCGCCCCCTCATTGCGAGGGTGGTGGCGCGGCTTGCGCCGCTGGCCAAAACGGTGCTGATCACGACCAACCACCCCGAAACGCTGGCGTTTCTGGGCGTGCCGTGTTATCCGGATGTGATGCCGGGGCAGGGGGCGCTGGGCGGGCTGCTCACGGCGCTGGAACACGCCCCGACGGCGCTGGTGGCGGTGGTGGCCTGCGATATGCCTTTTGCCTCCCCCGCGCTCTTCCGCCGCGCGTGGGAGTATCTCCACCGGCATCCGGAAGCCGCCGCGGCGGTGCCCCGCACGGCGCGGGGCTGGCAGCCGTTCCACGCGGTGTACCGCCGCGACCTGTGCCTGCCGGCGCTGAAGGCTGCCCTGAACCAGGGCGAGCGGCGGGTGGCGCGCTGGCTGGAAACCCTGCCGCCGTGGCCTGTGCCCGCCGAAGACGACGACAAAGCCTTCTGGAACCTCAACACCCCGGAAGATTACCGCCGCGCCCTGGCCTTCCTGACCACCGGCGGCTAACCGCCCCCAACAAAAAGCGTTCGGGCAGAGAGCATGGAAAGACTGCCGGCGAAAAAAGCCCCTCCGGCGGCGCTGCGCGCGGGCGCGCCGTTTTCCCCCTGAACGAGAGAAACGATGGTAAAATCAAGCCGTCGGTCAGACTCAACCCTCTTGATGTGAGGTGTGAAATGGATATCGGACCCACCGAACTCATCATCATCCTGCTCATCGTGCTTTTGCTGTTTGGCGTTGGGCGCATCAGCAAAATTGCCGGTGAACTGGGCAGCAGCATTCGCGCCTTCCGCGAAGGGCTGCAAGGCGAGGACGAAGGCAAGGCCAACCCGGCCGAGAGCAGCACCGAGAAAAAGCCCGAGTAACGCCGCAAGCGGCGTTGCCCCCTCGCGGAGGCTGCATGGACGCTCATCGCCTTGCTGCTTTGCTGGAAGCCAGCGCCAACCGCCACCGTCAGCACCTTTGCCCGCGCCAGGTGCTGGGCGTGCGAATGGGTATGCTGGCGGGAACGCTGCTGGGCATGGACCTGCCGCAGGTCAAAAAGCGCCTTTTGACCATTGTGGAAACCGATGGCTGCTTTGCCGACGGCGTCAGCGTGGCAACCGGCTGCACCGTGGGGCACCGAACATTGCGCGTGGAAGACTACGGCAAAATTGCCGCCACCTTTGTGGATACAAAAACCGAGCGGGCCATCCGCATCGCCCCCCGGGCAGATGCGCGCGCCCATTCACGCGACTATGCCCCCGAAGCCCGCAACCGCTGGGAAGCCAACCTGGTGGGCTATCAACGGATGCCTGCAGAGGCGCTTTTCACATGGGAAGAGGTCGCGCTGGTAACGCCGGTCAAGGCTATTGTGAGCAAAGCCGGCGCACGCGCTCGTTGCGATATGTGCGGCGAAGAAATCATCAACGAGCGAGAAGTGCACCGCGGCGGCATGGTGCTTTGCCGTGCCTGCGCCGGGGAAGCCTATTACACCCCCCGCCGTGAAACCGCCGAAACAGCGCCCCCGCGGCAAGAAAAGGCACCCGAAGCCCCAACCCCAGGCTGAAGCCCCAGACCCCACCTGCAAAATGCCCCGCTCAGGGGCATTTTTGTTTTTTGCAGACGGCGGGGCGCCTCGCGCAAAGGCCGCCAGGGAACGGAAGTGAGCGTTGGACTTTTCAGCGTTTTTTGCCCAATCAGCCCCAATCGGTGCTCCTCTGTGAAATCTGTGGATGTTTTTCCGCGGAATCTGCGGTTTTTCCGTGCCGGGGATGAACGGTTGCGGATGCGCGTAACTGTTCAGCCCACCTGCGATGAGAACGCCAAGAGCGCAAAGGGAACAAAGACGCAAAGTCAACTTCTGTGTTTTCTGCGACGCTTCTGTGCTTTCTGGGATTGCAATCGGTGCTCCTCTGTGAAATCTGTGGATGTTTTTCCGCGGAATCTGCGGTTTTTCCGTGCCGGGGATGAACGGTTACGGATGTGCAGCCCTACGGCCAAAGTTGAGATGCGTTGGTGCCATCCCCAAACGGGAAGCCTGCAACGCAGATGCCCAATCGGGGTATAATGGCACCATGTTCACGCGTCGGTGGAACCTGGTTTTTATGTTGCTGGCGCTGACGGCCGCTGCAGCCCTTGCCCGTCGGCCGGCCGCAGCGCGCACCCCCGCTGTGCTGACGGCTTTCCCCACCCCCACCCCGGGAGCCGACGGCGTCATCCGCTACAAAGTCCACCCCGGCGACACCCTTTGGCGAGTGGCGGCCATCGCCAAAATATCGGTAGATGAACTGCGCGCCCTCAACAGCCTTCGCCCCGACCAGCCGCTCCAGCCGGGGCAAATTCTGATTTTAGGCGTCGGCGTGTCGGAAAAAC